>OGZZ01002971.1_pt1 | contig 10286 bp, 8 predicted proteins | sample 1577021 | NCBI WGS metagenome assembly OGZZ01 (sample SAMEA3541526, study PRJEB24748) | human gut metagenome | biome: human gut; feature: human-associated habitat; material: faeces | place: China | collected 2012
TAACGGGCCATTTCATGTAACAGAACGTTTCCATACACCGCTATCCATCTAAATTTAAATCACTTTTTCAGAGAACTGCGTAAGTATTACGCATGTTTTCCCTGTCATTCATCCAGATTATTCCTAATCACCAGACTAATGATTCCATCAATCCTGGCGCATTTTAGTCAAAACGGGGGAAAATTTTTTCAACAAATGCTCAACCAGCATTGGGTATATCCAGTACACTCCACGCTTTACTTAAGTCTAGATATTTGTGGGAGAAAGGATGCCTGGTTCATTACGTAAAATGCCGGTCTGGTTACCAATAATCATATTGCTCGTTGCCATGGCGTCTATTCAGGGTGGAGCCTCGTTAGCTAAGTCACTTTTTCCTCTGGTGGGCGCACCGGGTGTCACTGCGCTGCGTCTGGCATTAGGAACGCTGATCCTCATCGCGTTCTTTAAGCCATGGCGACTGCGCTTTGCCAAAGAGCAACGGTTACCGCTGTTGTTTTACGGCGTTTCGCTGGGTGGGATGAATTATCTTTTTTATCTTTCTATTCAGACAGTACCGCTGGGTATTGCGGTGGCGCTGGAGTTCACCGGACCACTGGCGGTGGCGCTGTTCTCTTCTCGTCGCCCGGTAGATTTCGTCTGGGTTGTGCTGGCGGTTCTTGGTCTGTGGTTCCTGCTACCGCTGGGGCAAGACGTTTCCCATGTCGATTTAACCGGCTGTGCGCTGGCACTGGGGGCCGGGGCTTGTTGGGCTATTTACATTTTAAGTGGGCAACGCGCAGGAGCGGAACATGGCCCTGCGACGGTGGCAATTGGTTCGTTGATTGCAGCGTTAATTTTCGTGCCAATTGGAGCGCTTCAGGCTGGTGAAGCACTCTGGCACTGGTCGGTTATTCCATTGGGTCTGGCTGTCGCTATTCTCTCGACCGCTCTGCCTTATTCGCTGGAAATGATTGCCCTCACCCGTTTGCCAACACGGACATTTGGTACGCTGATGAGCATGGAACCGGCGCTGGCTGCCGTTTCCGGGATGATTTTCCTCGGAGAAACACTGACACCCATACAGCTGCTGGCGCTCGGCGCTATCATCGCCGCTTCAATGGGGTCTACGCTGACAGTACGCAAAGAGAGCAAAATAAAAGAATTAGACATTAATTAAATTTACATTTCTGCATGGTTATGCATAACCATGCAGAATTTCTCGCTACTTTTCCTCTACACCGTCTTTATATATCGAATTATGCAAAAGCATATTTATTCCGAAAATTCCTGGCGAGCAGATAAATAAGAATTGTTCTTATCAATATATCTAACTCATTGAATCTTTATTAGTTTTGTTTTTCACGCTTGTTACCACTATTAGTGTGATAGGAACAGCCAGAATAGCGGAACACATAGCCGGTGCTATACTTAGTCTCGTTAATTACTGGGACATAACATCAAGAGGATATGAAATTATGAGTACCGCTAAATTAGTTAAATCAAAAGCGACCAATCTGCTTTATACCCGCAACGATGTCTCCGACAGCGAGAAAAAAGCAACAGTAGAGTTGCTGAATCGCCAGGTTATCCAGTTTATTGATCTTTCTTTGATTACCAAACAAGCGCACTGGAACATGCGCGGCGCTAACTTCATTGCCGTACATGAAATGCTGGATGGCTTCCGCACCGCACTGATCGATCATCTGGATACCATGGCAGAACGTGCAGTGCAGCTGGGCGGTGTAGCTCTGGGGACCACTCAAGTTATCAACAGCAAAACCCCGCTGAAAAGTTACCCGCTGGACATCCACAACGTTCAGGATCACCTGAAAGAACTGGCTGACCGTTACGCAATCGTCGCTAATGACGTACGCAAAGCGATTGGCGAAGCGAAAGATGACGACACCGCAGATATCCTGACCGCCGCGTCTCGCGACCTGGATAAATTCCTGTGGTTTATCGAGTCTAACATCGAATAAATCCATCGCTGATGGTGCAGAACTTTAGTACCCGATAAAAGCGGCTTCCTGACAGGAGGCCGTTTTGTTTTGCAGCCCACCTCAACGCACTTATTTAGTGCATCCATCTGCTATCTCCAGCTGATTAAGTAAATTTTTTGTATCCACATCATCACACAATCGTTACATAAAGATTGTTTTTTCATCAGGTTTTACGCTAAATAATCACTGTGTTGAGTGCACAATTTTAGCGCACCAGATTGGTGCCCCAGAATGGTGCATCTTCAGGGTATTGCCCTATAAATCGTGCATCACGTTTTTGCCGCATCTCGAAAAATCAAGGAGTTGCAAAACTGGCACGATTTTTTCATATATGTGAATGTCACGCAGGGGATCGTCCCGTGGATAGAAAAAAGGAAATGCTATGAAGTCTGTATTAAAAGTTTCACTGGCTGCACTGACCCTGGCTTTTGCGGTTTCTTCTCATGCCGCGGATAAAAAATTAGTTGTCGCGACGGATACCGCCTTCGTTCCGTTTGAATTTAAACAGGGCGATAAATATGTGGGCTTTGACGTTGATCTGTGGGCTGCCATCGCTAAAGAGCTGAAGCTGGATTACGAACTGAAGCCGATGGATTTCAGTGGGATCATTCCGGCACTGCAAACCAAAAACGTCGATCTGGCGCTGGCGGGCATTACCATCACCGACGAGCGTAAAAAAGCGATCGATTTCTCTGACGGCTACTACAAAAGCGGCCTGTTAGTGATGGTGAAAGCTAACAATAACGATGTGAAAAGCGTGAAAGATCTCGACGGGAAAGTGGTTGCTGTGAAGAGCGGTACTGGCTCCGTTGATTACGCGAAAGCAAACATCAAAACTAAAGATCTGCGTCAGTTCCCGAACATCGATAACGCCTATATGGAACTGGGCACCAACCGCGCAGACGCCGTTCTGCACGATACGCCAAACATTCTGTACTTCATCAAAACCGCCGGTAACGGTCAGTTCAAAGCGGTAGGTGACTCTCTGGAAGCGCAGCAATACGGTATTGCGTTCCCGAAAGGTAGCGACGAGCTGCGTGACAAAGTCAACGGCGCGTTGAAAACCCTGCGCGAGAACGGAACTTACAACGAAATCTACAAAAAATGGTTCGGTACTGAACCGAAATAATAACGCTACACCTGTAAAACGCACTGGCAGTTCCCTCTCCCCTATGGGGAGAGGATTAGGGTGAGGGGCGCAAACCCGCTCCGGGGCCATTAATTACCCTGAATTTGATTATTTACACCACGGTAACAGGAACAACATATGCAGTTTGACTGGAGTGCCATCTGGCCTGCCATTCCGCTTCTGATTGAAGGTGCCAAAATGACCCTGTGGATTTCGGTCCTCGGTCTGGCAGGCGGTCTGGTAATCGGATTGCTGGCAGGTTTTGCACGCACCTTCGGTGGTTGGATAGCCAACCACGTCGCGCTGGTCTTTATTGAAGTGATCCGCGGCACACCTATCGTCGTCCAGGTGATGTTTATCTATTTCGCCCTGCCGATGGCGTTTAACGACTTACGCATCGACCCATTTACTGCGGCGGTGGTCACCATCATGATCAACTCCGGCGCGTACATTGCGGAAATCACGCGTGGTGCGGTGCTGTCTATTCACAAAGGTTTTCGTGAAGCAGGACTGGCGCTCGGTCTTTCACGTTGGGAAACCATTCGCTACGTCATTTTACCGCTGGCACTGCGTCGTATGCTGCCGCCGCTGGGTAACCAGTGGATCATCAGCATTAAAGACACCTCGCTGTTTATTGTTATCGGCGTGGCGGAACTGACCCGTCAGGGGCAAGAAATTATTGCCGGTAACTTCCGCGCCCTTGAGATCTGGAGCGCCGTGGCGGTGTTCTATCTGATTATTACCCTGGTGCTGAGCTTTATTCTGCGTCGTCTGGAAAGAAGGATGAAAATCCTGTGATTGAATTTAAAAACGTCTCCAAGCATTTTGGTCCAACCCAGGTGCTGCACAATATCGATTTGAACATTGCTCAGGGCGAAGTCGTGGTGATTATCGGGCCGTCCGGTTCCGGTAAATCGACCCTGCTGCGCTGCATCAACAAACTGGAAGAAATCACCTCCGGCGATCTGATTGTCGATGGCCTGAAGGTTAACGATCCGAAAGTTGACGAGCGCCTGATTCGCCAGGAAGCGGGTATGGTGTTCCAGCAGTTTTACCTCTTCCCGCATCTGACGGCGCTGGAAAACGTCATGTTTGGTCCGCTACGCGTGCGTGGCGCGAACAAAGAAGAGGCGGAAAAACTGGCGCGTGAGCTGCTGGCGAAAGTCGGTCTGGCAGAACGTGCACATCACTACCCTTCCGAACTTTCTGGTGGTCAACAGCAGCGTGTGGCGATTGCCCGCGCGCTGGCGGTGAAGCCGAAAATGATGCTGTTTGATGAACCGACTTCCGCTCTTGACCCGGAACTGCGCCATGAAGTGCTGAAGGTTATGCAGGATCTGGCTGAAGAAGGGATGACGATGGTGATCGTGACCCACGAAATCGGTTTTGCCGAGAAAGTAGCTTCGCGGCTGATCTTTATCGACAAAGGCCGGATTGCGGAAGATGGCGATCCGCAGGTATTGATCAAGAACCCGCCGAGCCAGCGCTTGCAGGAATTTTTGCAGCACGTCTCTTAACTTCTCTGCCTCCCTTTCACCCGAAAGGGAGGCACACCAGATTCCTCTCATTTAAAATCGCCCCTCCCCCAGCATCTATACTTATCTTTTTGCTCTGTTTTCTCACTGGAGGAGTCATGCGGTGGATCCTGTTCATCCTCTTCTGCCTGCTGGGCGCACCTGCCCACGCGGTATCCATACCCGGCGTTACAACCACAACGACAACGGACTCAACGACTGAACCGGCCCCGGAACCGGATATCGAACAAAAAAAAGCGGCCTATGGCGCACTGGCGGATGTGCTGGATAACGACACCTCGCGTAAAGAATTGATCGACCAGTTGCGTACTGTCGCCGCGACGCCCCCTGCGGAACCGGTCCCGAAGATCGTGCCGCCGACGCTGGTTGAAGAGCAAACCGTGCTGCAAAAGGTCACCGAAGTCAGCCGCCATTATGGTGAAGCCCTTTCCGCCCGTTTCGGACAACTTTATCGCAATATCACCGGCTCCCCGCATAAGCCGTTTAATCCACAAACCTTCAGCAATGCGTTGACCCATTTTTCAATGTTAGCGGTATTAGTGTTTGGTTTTTACTGGCTGATTCGTCTGTGCGCACTGCCGCTGTATCGCAAAATGGGCCAGTGGGCGCGGCAAAAAAATCGCGAACGCAGCAACTGGCTGCAGCTTCCGGCGATGATTATCGGGGCGTTTATTATCGACCTACTGTTACTGGCACTGACATTGTTTGTCGGCCAGGTATTAAGCGACAACCTGAATGCGGGCAGTCGCACCATCGCTTTCCAACAAAGTTTGTTTCTCAACGCCTTTGCCCTGATTGAATTTTTCAAAGCCGTACTACGCCTGATTTTTTGCCCAAACGTGGCTGAACTGCGCCCGTTCACGATTCAGGACGAGAGCGCCCGTTACTGGAGTCGTCGCCTGAGCTGGTTAAGCAGTTTGATAGGTTATGGCCTGATTGTGGCCGTGCCGATTATCTCTAATCAGGTGAATGTACAGATAGGTGCGCTGGCGAACGTCATCATTATGCTGTGCATGACCGTCTGGGCGTTGTACCTGATCTTTCGTAATAAAAAAGAGATTACCCAGCATTTGCTCAACTTTGCGGAGCATTCGCTGGCCTTTTTCAGCCTGTTTATCCGCGCCTTTGCGCTGGTGTGGCACTGGCTGGCAAGCGCCTATTTTATCGTGCTGTTTTTCTTTTCGTTGTTCGATCCGGGCAACAGCCTGAAATTTATGATGGGTGCAACGGTGCGCAGCCTGGCGATTATTGGTATTGCAGCGTTTGTTTCCGGTATGTTTTCCCGCTGGCTGGCAAAAACCATCACTCTCTCGCCACATACTCAGCGTAACTATCCAGAGTTGCAAAAACGGCTGAATGGCTGGCTTTCGGCGGCGCTGAAAACGGCGCGTATTCTGACCGTCTGCGTGGCGGTAATGTTGCTGTTGAGCGCATGGGGATTGTTCGATTTCTGGAACTGGCTGCAAAACGGCGCGGGGCAGAAAACCGTAGATATCCTGATCCGTATCGCACTTATTCTTTTTTTCTCGGCGGTTGGCTGGACGGTGCTCGCCAGTTTGATCGAAAACCGGCTGGCTTCGGATATTCATGGCCGCCCGCTACCCAGCGCCCGTACGCGTACCCTGCTGACGCTGTTCCGTAACGCGCTGGCGGTGATTATCAGTACCATCACCATCATGATTGTGTTGTCGGAAATCGGCGTCAATATCGCGCCATTGCTGGCAGGTGCCGGGGCATTAGGTCTGGCTATCTCGTTTGGTTCGCAAACGCTGGTGAAAGATATTATCACCGGGGTATTTATTCAGTTTGAAAACGGCATGAACACTGGAGATTTGGTAACTATCGGGCCGTTGACCGGCACAGTGGAACGGATGTCGATTCGCTCCGTGGGCGTGCGCCAGGATACCGGGGCGTATCACATCATTCCGTGGTCTTCGATAACCACCTTTGCTAACTTCGTCCGCGGTATTGGTTCGGTAGTGGCAAACTACGATGTTGATCGCCATGAAGATGCTGATAAAGCCAATCAGGCACTGAAAGATGCGGTAGCGGAATTGATGGAAAACGAAGAAATTCGCGGGCTGATTATTGGTGAACCGAATTTTGCCGGGATTGTCGGCTTAAGCAATACCGCGTTTACACTGCGTGTTTCGTTCACCACGCTGCCACTCAAACAGTGGACGGTACGCTTTGCCCTCGACAGCCAGGTGAAAAAACATTTCGACCTGGCGGGCGTTCGCGCGCCAGTGCAGACTTATCAGGTGCTGCCTGCTCCGGGCGCGGCCCCGGCTGAACCGCCGCCGGGGGAGCCAACGCTTTAACGTTGGCGATTAACAAAACGGCGGCGCTGCTCGTCGTTCATAAAGGTCCAGGCAATAAAGCGACTCTGCTTTTGCCCCTGGGCCATCTCTTTTTTTACCACCTTCACCGCGCCCACGTCGGTCAGAGCACGATACAACGGCGGTAAGTTTTCACCACGAGATACCAGCGAGGTAAACCACATCACCTGCTTCGCGAAGCCTTTGCTCTCTTCAATCATCTTTTTGATAAAGGCGACTTCACCACCTTCACACCACAACTCCTGTTGCTGACCACTAAAGTTCAGTGCATCGTCTTTGTTCAGCCCCAGGTTACGGCGTTTACGCTCACTACCTGCCCGCGCTGCAGCGGCGGAATCGTGGAATGGCGGGTTACACAAGGTCGCGTCGTATTGCTCGTTTTTATGGATGATGCCGTTAAAAATTGCCCCACTCTCTTTTTGCCGACGCAGACGAATGGCGCGGTTAAGCCCCGGATTAGCACTGATAATCGCCTGCGCACTGCTTAACGCCTGGCTGCTGGTTTCACTACCGGTAAAACGCCAGCCATATTCATGTACGCCAATCAGCGGATAAATACAGTTCGCACCAACGCCGATATCCAGAATGCTGGCATTCGCTGGAATTGTTCCGCTTGCTTCAGCCAGTAAATCGGCAAGGTGATGAATATAATCCGCCCGGCCCGGTACTGGTGGGCAGAGAAAACCGTCGGGGATATCCCAGTTCGCTACGGCGTAAAAATGGGCCAGCAACGCCTTATTGAGCGCCTTCACCGCCAGCGGATTGGCAAAGTCTACGCTTTGCTCCCCGGCGGGTGTAAGCGTGAGGAATTGCCTGAGTTCAGGATTGACCTGACAAAGCGTGGCGAGATCGTAGCGGCTGTGATGACGGTTGCGCGGATGCAACCCCGGTTTCTGGGCGGACATAGCATTCTCCTTTAAGCAGCGGCGTAAGATACCCGCATAACGCGACAGGGTAAATATCTGGCTGCGTTTATCATTCCCCAAAACCTTAACATGGCTATGGTTTATGGCAATTCATCATAAAAATCAGCATTATGCATGTCATTGATTTGTCTTATTTTGTAAAAATATATCGTTCAAAAAATAAGCACATCTCTGTCAATTTTTTGCGTCATTTTCATCGCCCAGGCGACCTACACTTATCAGGCACTACCCGTTGTATTTATGAGGATGTCATTATGAAAAAGTGCCTCACACTACTGATTGCCACCGTCCTGAGCGGAATCTCTCTCACGGCTTATGCCGCGCAACCGATGAGTAACCTGGACAGCGGTCAGCTACGGCCCGCCGGTACCGTTTCGGCAACTGGCGCATCAAACCTAAGCGATCTGGAGGATAAACTGGCAGAAAAAGCGCGCGAGCAAGGCGCGAAAGGTTATGTCATTAATTCCGCAGGCGGAAATGACCAGATGTTCGGTACTGCAACCATCTACAAATAACCCCACCAACGTAACTGCATTCGCCTCTGGATGCAGTTTTCGCCTGTTTTGTAATCAAAAAACATCAAATATGAACGCAATGTAAATAAATGTATTTCTTTTTCGCGCAATGGGTGATAGAAAATCGCGCCAAGTGATAATGCTTATCAAAATTATTATCACTTGCACGAACACTATCACGAGATTAACAGTGGCATCGCATCCGCAGAGAGGCTTTCTCGTGGCAGTGAAAATTTCAACATATAAAAAAAGTCACCTGCAAAATGGAAAACAATCGCAATTTCCCTGCCAGACAATTTCATTCGCTCACGTTCTTTGCCGGTCTTTGTATTGGCATCACGCCTGTGGCTCAGGCACTCGCCGCCGAAGGGCAAACTAACGCGGATGACACGCTGGTTGTCGAAGCATCAACGCCTTCGCTTTATGCGCCACAACAATCTGCCGATCCGAAATTCTCGCGTCCGGTAGCGGATACTACCCGCACGATGACGGTGATTTCTGAACAAGTGATTAAAGATCAGGGCGCAACCAACCTTACCGACGCGCTCAAAAACGTCCCCGGCGTGGGTGCGTTTTTTGCGGGTGAGAACGGTAACTCCACCACTGGCGACGCCATTTATATGCGCGGTGCTGATACCTCTAACAGTATTTATATTGATGGCATTCGCGATATCGGCAGCGTCTCGCGCGACACCTTCAATACTGAGCAGGTCGAAGTGATTAAAGGGCCTTCCGGCACCGACTACGGGCGCAGCGCGCCGACGGGCTCGATCAATATGATCAGCAAGCAGCCGCGCAATGATTCCGGCATTGACGCCTCCGCCAGTATTGGCAGCGCCTGGTTCCGCCGCGGCACGCTGGACGTCAATCAGGTCATTGGTGATACCACTGCGGTGCGCCTGAATGTGATGGGCGAAAAAACGCACGATGCCGGACGCGACAAAGTCAAAAATGAGCGTTACGGCGTCGCCCCTTCTATCGCTTTTGGCCTTGGTACAGCGAATCGTTTGTATCTTAATTATCTGCATGTCACCCAGCACAACACGCCAGACGGCGGCATTCCGACCATCGGTTTGCCGGGTTATTCTGCCCCATCTGCGGGAACAGCGGCTCTGAATCATTCCGGAAAAGTTGATACTCATAACTTTTACGGCACGGATTCCGATTACGACGATTCGACCACCGACACCGCCACCATGCGTTTTGAGCACGACATCAACGATAACACCACCATTCGCAATACTACCCGTTGGTCGCGCGTAAAGCAGGATTACCTGATGACGGCGATTATGGGCGGGGCGTCGAATATTACTCAGCCCACCAGCGATGTGAATAGCTGGACCTGGTCACGCACGGCGAATACCAAAGATGTGAGTAATAAAATTCTCACCAACCAGACCAACCTGACCTCGACGTTCTATACCGGTTCTATCGGTCATGATGTCAGTACCGGCGTGGAATTTACCCGTGAAACGCAGACTAACTACGGCGTTAATCCGGTGACGTTACCCGCGGTAAATATTTATCATCCTGACAGCAGCATTCATCCCGGCGGCCTGACGCGCAACGGCGCAAACGCCAATGGTCAGACGGATACCTTCGCAATTTACGCCTTCGATACGCTGCAAATCACCCGTGATTTTGAGCTGAACGGCGGGATCCGTCTGGATAATTATCATACTGAATATGACAGTGCCACCGCCTGCGGCGGCAGCGGACGTGGTGCCATCACCTGCCCAGCTGGTGTGGCAAAAGGTTCTCCGGTCACCACCGTCGACACCGCCAAGTCGGGCAATCTGGTGAACTGGAAAGCCGGGGCGCTGTATCACCTGACGGAAAACGGTAATGTCTATATTAACTATG
>OGZZ01002978.1_pt1 | contig 10271 bp, 9 predicted proteins | sample 1577021 | NCBI WGS metagenome assembly OGZZ01 (sample SAMEA3541526, study PRJEB24748) | human gut metagenome | biome: human gut; feature: human-associated habitat; material: faeces | place: China | collected 2012
ATCACCGCCTAACAGTGCGATCAATTTATCCGGAAGAAACAGGCCGACAAAAATAAAAAACAGACTGATGATAAAAGCCCACACAAGAGCATGGAAAAAGTATCCATCTGCATCCGGGCTTTTTTTATTGCGTTCCACAACAAAACGGATCGCAGAACCAACGCCCATCATCGCACCGATCGCAAAAATAATATTATAAATTGGCAGAACCAGATTTAAGGCAGTGATACCGTCGGCACCCACCGCTACAGAAATAAAGTAGGTGTCTGCAAGAATATAAACAGACATACCTACCATACCAAGCATATTTTGAGAGACGTATTTAATGAACTTCTTTAACATGATAGAACTCCAAATATGTGTAATAAAGAAACCGGATGCAATGTGACATCCGGTTTCTTTTAAGCTAAAAAACAAATTAATGGATATTAACAGATCATTAAGCCTGAGGACCAGCAGCAACTAATGCTTTACCAGCTTCGTTTCCTTCGTATTTTGCGAAGTTTTTAACGAATCTTGCAGCTAAGTCTTTTGCTTTTACTTCCCACTCAGAAGCGTCAGCGTAAGTATCACGAGGATCAAGGATTCCTGTGTCAACACCTGTAAGCTCTGTAGGAACCTCAAAGTTGAAGTAAGGAATCTTCTTTGTTGGAACGTTCTTGATATCTCCGTTCAGGATTGCATCGATGATACCACGAGTATCTTTGATGGAGATACGTTTTCCTGTTCCGTTCCATCCTGTGTTAACCAGGTAAGCTTTTGCTCCGCTCTTTTCCATTTTCTTAACAAGTTCTTCTGCGTATTTTGTCGGATGCAGTTCAAGGAATGCCTGTCCGAAGCAAGCAGAGAATGTAGGTGTAGGCTCTGTGATTCCACGCTCTGTACCAGCAAGTTTAGCTGTGAATCCAGACAGGAAATAGTACTGAGTCTGAGCTTCTGTCAGGATAGATACTGGAGGAAGTACTCCGAAAGCATCTGCGGACAGGAAGATTACGTTCTTAGCTGCCGGTGCAGAAGAGATCGGGCGAACGATGTTTTCAATGTGGTTGATCGGATAAGATACACGAGTATTCTCTGTTACACTCTTATCTGCGAAATCAATCTTGCCTTCAGCATCAAGTGTTACGTTCTCAAGAAGAGCGTTACGTTTGATTGCATTGTAGATGTCCGGCTCAGATTCTTTGTCAAGGTTGATAACTTTAGCGTAGCATCCGCCTTCGAAGTTGAATACGCCGTTGTCATCCCAGCCATGCTCGTCATCACCGATCAGGAGACGTTTCGGGTCTGTGGAAAGAGTTGTTTTACCTGTTCCGGAAAGACCGAAGAAGATAGCTGTGTTTTCGCCGTTCATATCTGTGTTTGCAGAGCAGTGCATGGAAGCCATGCCTTTAAGTGGAAGGAAGTAGTTCATCATAGAGAACATACCTTTCTTCATTTCTCCGCCGTACCATGTGTTTACGATAACCTGCTCTTTAGTTGTGATGTTGAACATTACAGCTGTTTCAGAGTTAAGGCCTAATTCTTTATAGTTTTCAACTTTAGCTTTGGAAGCGTTGTATACAACGAAATCTGGCTCGAAGTTTTCAAGTTCTTCAGCTGTTGGCTGGATGAACATATTTGTTACGAAATGTGCCTGCCAAGCAACTTCAACGATGAAACGGATAGCCATACGAGTATCTTTGTTAGCACCGCAGAATGCATCTACTACGAAAAGTCTCTTGTTGGAGAGCTCTTTTTTAGCGATTTCTTTTACTGCATTCCATGCTTCCTGAGTTGCAGGATGGTTATCGTTTTTGTATTCGTCTGTTGTCCACCATACTGTATCTTTGGAGTTCTCATCCATAACGATGTATTTATCTTTAGGAGAACGTCCTGTGTAGATACCTGTCATAACGTTAACTGCACCAAGTTCGCTGACCTGACCTTTTTCAAAGCCTTCCAGTTCCGGTTTGGTTTCTTCTTCAAATAATACTTCATAAGAAGGGTTGTAGACAATTTCTGTAGTTCCGGTAATGCCATACTTGCTTAAATCGATTTTTGCCATCTTACGTTTAACCTCTTTTCTTCGTTAATGAAAGCGCCTGTTTAAACAGGCTTAAGATACCTTACCATAAAAGCGAATGGGTATCGCTTCTCTTTTACTATTATACATATTTAACGCTTAAAATCAACAGGATTTTTGCGTTTTTTTGAATTTTGTTAAAGATTTATCAACTGGAATTTGATGAAAAATCCGTCATTTTTCACAAAAGGTATGTAAATTTATTATAGTGGCAATATGGGAATACTATTCGTGGATATGATAATATTCTGTCTGACTGGAACAGGCAGGAAAGACAACCAGGAAATACTAACCAGGAAAGCTGCCACTATGTGGTTGTGCTGATAAAAGATGCATGTTAAAATAGGAAAGAATTATCCGGCTGAAAAATGACAGAGTATTATACAGCAGAGAAAAATAAAGGTTACTGTGAACGGAGTGAACAGTAACAAATAAAGAGAGGATGAAGATTATCAAAACTTATTATTTAATTGATTATGAAAATGTAGGAAGTGAAGGCTTCAAAGGATGCGAAAAATTACGGGAAACAGATATTATCCATCTTTTTTATACAGATAACAGCAGAAAAATAGACCTTGATATTATTAATGATCACGGAGAAGCAAAACTGGTCACACATAAAGTACCGACAGGAAATCAGTCAGCAGATATGCATCTGGGCTCTTATCTGGGATATCTGATAGGAAAAGAGTGCACAGGGCAGGATGAAGAATGCAAAATTGTTGTAATCAGCAAAGATACAGGATTTGACCATATTATAGAGTTCTGGAAAACAGAAAAAGATGTGAAAGTCTCCAGAAATGAGAAGATTTCCGGAAAACAGGTGCATACAAGGAAACAGGTAAAAAAACAGACCGGTAAAGAAAAAGACGGACAGATGACCGAACAATCCGGTCAGAAAACAGAAAAACAGTTGGATGAACAATCTGAAAAACAGTCTGTCAAACAATCAGAGAATCAGAATACAAAAAAGCCAAAACAAAAGATAATTGACATGAATGCCGGAACAAAGAAATTACAGCAGGAACTGGTATTGGTTCTCGACAAAGCAGGCATGCCAAAGGAAGTAGTAAACTATGTTTCTACAACTGTGGAGAAAAATGCAGAAGATAAAAACAGAAAGCAGCAGATTTACAGATCTATCATTTCCAAATACGGACAGACAAAAGGACTGAATATCTATAACCATATTAAAAAGAAAATTTAATGGAATAGGACTGAAAAATATCGGAATAAAAGAAGGAGGCCGGGAACCTTATCGATTCCCGGCAAAAGTATGAAAAAGAAAAAGTTTTATTTGCAGTTACTCTTTGCTCTGTACAGGTAATAATATAACCGGAAAATGTGAGAAATATGTGGTGAGAATTTGAAAAAAATGTGAAATGGATGGAAATTTAAAATGAACAGGCAGGAAAAGAGAAAATATAGCAGGAACAATAATTCTTAAAAAAATGGGAGAAAGCATTAGACTATGAATATACAAATATTCGGAACAAAGAAAAACTTTGACAGCAAGAAAGCAGAACGCTATTTCAAAGAACGGGGAATTAAATATCAGTTTATAGATATGAAAGAAAAAGGCTTAAGTAAAGGAGAATTCCAGTCTGTCTGCCAGGCAGTTGGTGGTTATAACAAGCTGATAGATACTGACTGCAAGGATAAAGACCTGCTGGCATTGATCACTTATATCGCAGAGGAAGACAAGGCAGAGAAAACTCTCGAAAACCAGAGCATCATCAAAGTCCCTGTGGTAAGAAACGGAAAACAGGCGACAGTAGGATATCAGCCGGAGATATGGAAGAACTGGAAGTGATAATTATAGCCTTTTACAAGCTTTCAGATTTTACAATATTATATTGAATAAAATAGCTGTTTGACATATTTATATGTGTTATAATATAAAATTATTATAGAAGTTACTTTATATTATATTGTCGTGCGACAGATATAATGAACTGATTTATAAAAATGGAAATATTGAGGTGATGGAAATGCCATTAACAAAGATTGCAGCAGAGAATTTTACAGTATTTGAAGATATAAAGATTCCTTTTTGTGAAGGATTAAATGTATTAGTTGGTGAAAATGGTGTGGGAAAGACTCATATTATGAAATTAGCCTATGCAGCATGTCAGGCTTCTAAACATGATGTGTCTTTTTCGCAGAAAACAACAATGTTATTTCGTCCTGATCAGTCTGGAATTGGACGTCTGGTAAACAGAGGAAAGAGTGGAAGCAATAAAGCCATGGTTTCTGTGGAATCTGATACTGCCAAAATAGGAATGACATTTTCAACCAAGACACGAAAATGGGATGCAGAGATTAATTCAGAAGAGAAATGGGAAAAGCAGATGTCTGATCTCACAAGCGTATTTATTCCGGCAAAAGAGATTTTATCAAATGCCTGGAATCTGGATGCTGCAGTAAAAATGGGAAATGTGGAATTTGATGATACGTATCTGGATATTATTGCGGCTGCCAAAATTGATATTTCCAGAGGAGTGGATTCAACTGTAAGGAAAAAATATCTGGATATTTTACAGAAAATCAGTAATGGGAAAGTAACATTGCATGAGGATCGTTTTTATTTAAAACCTGGTACACAGGCAAAGTTAGAATTTAATTTGGTAGCAGAAGGATTACGTAAAATTGCTCTTTTATGGCAGTTGATAAAAAACGGGACACTGGAGAAGGGATCCGTTTTGTTTTGGGACGAGCCAGAAGCAAATATCAATCCGAAATATATTCCGGTGCTGGCTGAATTGTTGATCATGCTGGAGACAGAAGGTGTACAGATTTTTGTTTCTACACATGACTATTTTTTATCTAAATATATTGAAGTAAAGCGGAGACAGGACAGTAAACTGCAGTACATTTCCTTATATAAAAATGAAAACAACAAAGTATTATGTGAGATAGCACCGGAATTTGAATTGTTGGAACATAATGCAATTATGGATACATTCCGTCAGTTGTATCGAGAAGAAATTGGGGTGGCATTAAAGTGAGCGTTATACCAGAATCAGGAATGAATTTTGGAAAATATGATGAAAAAGATTTATTTCATATTGAGACATCTGAAATTTATAAAAAACTTGGCGATGGAATCCCAACAGTTGAGTTTATCCTGAAATATAATGGAAATAATATAGTGTTTCTGGAAGCAAAGAAAAGTTGTCCAAATGTGGCGAATCGATATGAATCGAAAGAAAAAGAACAGAAATTCGAAGAATATTATGGTTCAATAACTGAGAAGTTTATATCATCTTTGCAGATATATCTGGCGGCGATTATGAACAGATATCAGGAGACGTCAGAGATAGGAGACAATCTTCGATCAGTAAGCAATATGAAAGATGTAAAATTAAAATTTATTCTGGTTGTAAAAAACGCAGAAGATATTACGTGGCTAGCCGGGCCATTGGCAGAATTAAGAGCCAGATTGCTTAAGGTCAGAAAAATATGGGGTGTTGAGGTGGTTGTTTTAAATGAAGAACTTGCTGGAGAATATAATCTAACGTGTTAGAGTGTTTTTCTGGTTGCATGAAATAAGAACTATATGCTAGGAGATGATAAAATGGCAAAGATCAGAATCATAAAGAAAAATAATGACTGCAGCATGGAATACGAAGTAGGTGATATTTGCGAGGTCACAGGCACCTGGTATGGCGGCGTCCACATCAATGGCCGCTCCGGAATCCCGGTTTCCCTTGATAAAGAAGAATATATGGAACTCAACACAGAACCGGAAGAACCTGACAGTGCGGAAAATGAAAACACTTTGGAAACACCGGAACACGATATTCATGCAGGCGACATTGTACAGCATTTCAAAAGAGAATGGGTATCCCCGGATACTTCCGAATATCTCTATAAAGTCCTTGCAGTAGCCCATCACACAGAAAATGGTGAAAAACTGATGATTTACCAGGCGCTCTACGCACCTTTCAAAATCTGCGCCAGACCCTATGATATGTTTATGAGTGAAGTAGACAGAGACAAATATCCGGATATTAAACAAAAGTATAGATTTGAGAAATATACTACAAAATAGATGATTGATATTTTATGGAATTGCTATAGTAAAACAGGCACTTTTGCCTGTACAAAAACACTTTGTCGTTGTATAGTAATAACAAATAATAACAGCATACGTTTCCAGAGATTTTATAGCATTGTCTGAAAAAATGTGCAGAAAGAACGAAAGGGAAGGAAATATGCAGAAAGTATTAGTAGTTGTAGACATGCAGAATGACTTCATCGACGGAGCTCTTGGAACAAAAGAGGCAGTTGCCATTGTACCTGGTGTAAAAGAGAAAATCGAAAATTTTGATGGAGTTGTTCTTTTTACCAGAGACACCCATGAGACTTACTATCTTGACACTCAGGAAGGAAAGAAGCTTCCTGTACCGCACTGTATCCGTGACACCGAAGGATGGCAGATCCGAAGCGAATTAGATGCACTCAGAAAAACAGAACCCATTGATAAAGAAACCTTTGGTTCCACAGATCTTGCAGGAGAACTGGTGGCAATGAATGAGGATAATGAAATCGAAAGTATCACATTTGTAGGTTTATGCACAGACATCTGTGTTATTTCCAATGCACTTCTGGCAAAAGCATCTCTCCCGGAAGTTCCGATCATCGTAGACGCTAAATGCTGCGCAGGCGTAACACCGGAAAGCCATGAGAATGCACTGAAAGCAATGGAAGCATGTCAGATCCAGATTGACAGATAAACTGCAGAGCAGTTATTCAGTTATAAACAAGCAGTAAAGCAGATGATTTTATCCACCTGACAATTCAGATATGAGGAGTGACAAATGGAGACAATTACACGAGACGAGGCATTTACATTATTAAAAAAATACAACAAGGATCCCTTCCACATTCAGCATGCCCTGACTGTAGAAGCAGTAATGAAATGGTATGCCAATGAACTTGGCTATGGCGAAGATGCAGAATACTGGGGAATTGTAGGGCTCCTCCACGACATCGACTTTGAACTATATCCGGAAGAACACTGTCTGAAAGCTCCGGAAATGCTCCGCGAAGCAGGCGTAGACGAAGATGTGGTCCATTCAGTTGTATCCCACGGCTACGGCATCACAGTAGGATGTGGCGCAACTATTGACGTAGCACCGGAACACGAAATGGAAAAAGTACTCTTTGCAGCAGACGAACTTACAGGACTTATCTGGGCAGCAGCACTTATGAGACCATCCAAAAGCACAAAAGACATGGAACTCAAATCCCTCAAGAAGAAATATAAAAGCAAGGGCTTCGCAGCAGGATGCTCCAGAGAAGTCATCGAGCGAGGAGCCGAACAACTTGGCTGGGAACTGCAGAAGCTGCTCACTATGACACTGCAGGCAATGGCAGACTGCGAGGATGAGATTAAGGCGGAGATGGATGCGGAAGAGTAATAGAATGTCTGATTTATTGACTTATTACCAGAAATGAATGATGGAATCAGAGAACCAGACTGTATGTAGGGGAAGAAACCTATGTGCAGTCTGGTTCTCTTTTTTATATGGAAGTTGATGAAAGAGAAAAGATATCAAAAAAGAAATATGCAACAGTTTTTGCGTATTATAGATAAGTGAATATAATAAAAAATGTCTGACGAAAATTGTTGCTGTTTATGTCAAAAAATTGTATAATATGTCACAAAGAAGTTAGATTTATCAGAAAAATTAAGGCATAAGAAACAAAACAGGTATTGTGCAGATAAAACAGGAGTGAAATCAGTGCTGGATGGCATTTGGTGAGTGAATATATGGCAGATATAGATAAAACATTAAAATATTACAACGAAAATGCGCAGTCTTTTGCCTCTGGGACTGTTTCGGTAAAGTTTACAGAAGTGCAAGATAAATTTCTGGAGAAACTTAACCCAGATGCGTATATTCTTGACTTTGGCTGCGGCGCAGGTAGAGATACAAAGTACTTTCTGAGTCGTGGATATCAGGTGGATGCAGTTGATGGTTCAGAACAATTGTGTCGGATTGCAAGTGAATATAAGGGAATTAAAGTCAGGCAGATGCTGTTTCAGGAATTGGATGAAAAAGAAAAATATGATGGCATATGGGCTTGTGCATCTATTCTCCATTTGCCGAAAAAACAACTGCGTGAAGTTTTGAAAAATATGTATGCAGCATTGAAATCGAAAGGATGGATTTATACCTCTTTCAAATACGGAGAATTTGAAGGTGAACGGAACGGAAGATATTTTACCGATTTTACGACAGATACATTTAAAGATTTCATACATGACATGCATGGCCTTAAAATAGAAGAACAATGGATTACAGGAGATGTCCGACCGGGAAGAGGTGAGGAAAAATGGCTGAATTTACTTCTGCAGAAAAAGTAAACATCGGGTATGAAAACGAATATTCCACAGATGCAATGACCGGCGGACCGGATAAAAGAAGACAGTTATATTATCAGCTGATACAGAGCATGAAAAAAGCGGAAAGCGTTGATATCATAGTTTCTTTTCTTATGGAATCCGGAGTGAGAATGCTGCTGAAAGAACTGGAACATACTTTGAAACGTGGAGCCAAAATCCGAATCCTGACAGGAAACTACCTTGGAATTACACAGCCATCAGCACTATATCTGATCAAAAGAAAACTTGGTGACAGAGTTGATCTTAGATTTTATTGCGAAAAAGGACGTTCTTTTCATCCAAAGTCTTACATTTTCCATTATACAGATTACAGTGAACTTTACATCGGCTCTTCTAATATTTCCAGAAGTGCGCTGACTTCAGGAATAGAATGGAATTATCGGTTCAGCAGTCAGAAAGACCCGGAAAACTACAAAGAGTTCTTTCGTACATTTGAAGATTTATTTGTGAATCATTCCATTATCATTGATGACAAAGAATTAAAACGTTACTCCCAGAACTGGCATCGTCCGGCGGTGGCAAAAGACCTTGACAGATATGACTTTACAGAGTCGGAAACAAATGATACGAAAATAAAACCTTTATATGAACCAAGAGGAGCACAGATCGAGGCATTGTGCGCATTGGAAGATACAAGAGCAGAAGGAGCACAGAAAGCACTAATTCAGGCTGCAACGGGCATCGGGAAAACATTTTTGGCTGCTTTTGATTCAAAAAAATATGAGAAAGTGTTGTTTGTTGCACATAGGGAAGAGATTCTGAAACAGGCAGCAGTTTCTTTTCAGAATGTAAGGAATTCCAAAGACTATGGATTTTTTATGGGAGCTGAGAAGTGCACAGATAAACCGCTTATATTTGCCTCGGTAGCAAGCCTTGGAAAACCGGAATATTTAAATGAAAAATATTTCGCTCCAGATTACTTCGATTACGTGGTGATTGATGAATTTCATCATGCAGTCAATGACCAATATCGAAGAATTGTAGAATATTTCAGACCGCAGTTTCTCCTTGGACTGACGGCAACGCCTGAGAGAATGGACGGCAAAAATATATATGAAATCTGCGATTATAATGTGCCGTATGAGATTTCGCTGAAAGATGGAATCAATAAGGGAATGCTGGTTCCGTTTCATTACTATGGAATTTATGATGAGACTGACTACACAAAGCTACATATAGTTAAGGGAAAATATGCAGAAGAAGAACTGAACAGAACTTATATCGGGAATGCTTATAGGCATGAGTTGATTTACAAATATTACTGTAAATATGGCTCCAGGCAGGCATTAGGATTCTGCTGTTCCAGAAAACATGCAGAAGAAATGGCAAAAGAATTCGGTAAAAGAGGAATTCCGTCGGCAGCAGTTTATAGTAATGCAGATGGAGAGTTTTCCATGGACAGAGCAGAAGCGATTGAGAAACTGAAAAATGGAGAAATCAAAGTTATCTTTTCAGTGGATATGTTCAACGAAGGCGTAGATATTCCATCAGTCGATATGGTAATGTTCCTGCGTCCGACAGAATCCCCGGTTGTATTTCTACAGCAGCTTGGAAGAGGATTGCGCAGAAATAAGGGAAAAGAATATCTCAATGTTCTGGACTTTATCGGCAATTATGAAAAAGCGGGAAGAGTCAGGTATTTGCTGACAGGGAAAAATAAAACAGGAAAAGAAACATATTATCCGGCAGATAAAGCAGATTATCCAGATGAATGCTTCGTTGATTTTGATATGAGATTGATTGATCTGTTTGCAGAAATGGACAAGAAACAACTGACAATCAAAGAACAAATCA
>OGZZ01002982.1_pt1 | contig 10260 bp, 12 predicted proteins | sample 1577021 | NCBI WGS metagenome assembly OGZZ01 (sample SAMEA3541526, study PRJEB24748) | human gut metagenome | biome: human gut; feature: human-associated habitat; material: faeces | place: China | collected 2012
GCCTCGATCAATTTGCGAAAGAATCTTGACGGTACCTCGCTCGAAGGAGTATACGGGCCCAACTTTGATGGAGTTAAATACCTAGAGCGCTTTTACGATAAGCGTATAGAGCTAAACCCGGTAAAACCCGCCGACTATCTTTCGCTCAAGGGCGTTAATACTAAAATGGGATACGTTTTTGTAAACATAACGATAGAACTACTTAACTACAAAAAGGCTTCGCTCCGAGCCTGCAACAGGCTGGCGGTATCAATCTCGGAACTCCTGAGCTACATTCTCAATTATCAAACTTTCTACGGAGTCAACGAGACATCGATTTTCCCGAAACAATGCCTCCTGCCAGTTCTCAATGTTCTGGCCTACTTTGAGCCTCTGTCTTGGTACGAGGTAAGAGCTGGCAGAGGCTATGACGCCGTATACGAGCTTGCTGGCCACAGCGAACTCTTTATTAAATGTCTCGATAGCGCGATCGAAGAAGCATGGGGGTCTAAAAAGGGTGAATTCCCCTATAACCAAGGTATTGAGAATAGGCACAAACGTTTTATAGAAGACCTTTGTGCCTTGATATATACCAACGACAGACTGGATCCAAGAATCGCCGAATTAAATAACGACGTGCAATATTTCTCGCCAATAGACCAAGCGCTCTTCCACCGTTTGACCCCACCATCGGATTAAAGCACAACTCGTCGGGCAGAGGCCACTAAGACCGCGACGACCTCAGCCCGACGAGCACACGGAAAATAACAGCTCAATCGTTAACATATCACCCATCTGCTAAAGTTCGCACCCAAGGAGACTGGCATGGTGCGATATAATTGCTTCGAGCAACTTTTGAATCGAAAGGCCAATCCCGGGCATCCCGCTTGCATATACCGCCCGGTCCCCTGCGATGACCCTCCCTCACCCCTCCCCCTCCCCAACATTCCCCAGAAAGTTCCCTGATGTTGACTGGGGTTCCCGTAAAATAAACCCAACAAAATATGTGCGGAGTGCTGGCCTGGAGCTGCCTTCGGACCCTATTGGCTGCTCACCGAGAGGCTCCGCTATGAAACGACCCCTTTACTACCTGCTCTGCGCGATCGCGTGCGCGTCCATGGCCAGCGCGACGATGCCCGTGGCAGCCATCGCGGAAGCCATCCAGCCTCGAACAACAGCCGAGCAGCAGACGCAAGTCAACGCCACGAACAGCGGCACAGGCAAGGCCGAAGACGGCACCAGCACAAACGCGACAGCAGATACCGCAGAGGACAGCACCGCAACATCCACCGGCGTGAGCGCAGTCAACACGGAAAGCGCCGACGCCACCAATGCCGACTCCCCCGCCACAACCGGCACCCCCGCCCCATCCCTCCGAGCCCAAGCCAATCCCACGCCCGCGGCAATCTCCGCCACGTCACAAACCGGCTACGCCAACTCCGCCACGGCAACCCAAAACGGCGTCACCTTCACCGTCTCGTGGAACGACGCCCCCGCGGGCACCGCGACGACCTTCCACGTAACCCAGGCCGACGGCTCGTCCCAGGCCAAGGCGCGCATGGACGTGCCCACCTATTGGGACGGCGGTAGCCAGAAAAGCGTCTGCGACCCGTCGCGCGCGGCATGGGCCGGCTACTACAGCCTGGGCACCGCGGGCCACGACTTCACCTTCGACTTCACGGCATCGGGCACGTACCGCATCCACTTCTACTTTATGGACAACGACAGAAACGACCCCCAAAACGACAAGGGGATCTACTACCTGCGCACCACGGCGGAGGTGACCGTAAACGACGCCGCCCGCCCGAGCGTCACGCAGATCGTCAACGGCGCCGTGGACCTGTGCAGGCAAGAGACAAACGGCTCGGAATACGACATGGCGCTGTGGCTCCACGACTGGACGCTCGACCAGCTGGAGTACGACCACGGCCTCAACTGGTACGGAGACCTGGACCAGCACCAAGCATCAGCAGCGAACCAGCTATTCAAATAAGCTTCCGCCTGACGTCTTTTGCAGCAGTTCGACAAAACCGATCTGGTTTAACACGTGCTTAATCGCATACGTCTCAACATATCTCATAAGAAGCTCAGTGAGTTCCTTAATGAACCGTTTGAACTCATTCTCGGTCAGATAGCGCTCAAGCATCCAAACCATTCGAATGTAGTTGACGTTTTTGCGCCCACCGACCTTGGCGCAATAAAGCCTCTCATCATGGGCGCAAACATTGCGGAATTTAACGAGGACCTCAATCGAAACCCTCGCGTCATCCACACTGAAAAACCCGAGCTTGTGTGATCCGGTCCTACCCGTCGAGTCCACAATCATTTTGCAAACCGCAGACTTATCCTTGGGCTTCATTAAGTTATAGAAATGTTCGATGTTCCCAAAAGTCAGGTCGTTCACCAGCACCCAAATGGGCACCGCACCATATGAATTTCGGTAATGAGCGATGAAATCTGATTTGCTATTAGATACCCTACGACCCAAAACCGACGTAAGGCCAGCAATCTCTTGCGCGAAATTGGCCCCATTTTTCCCGGCGCTAGCAAATTCATTTTCATCGCAATAATTTGACTGGAGAAGATACGCTTCGGGAGCTCGGTGGGCATTCGAAAAAGCATAGGCGACCGCAGTCTTGATTTTAGCCTCAGCCAAAATCAAATATCGAAACGTAAGAGACCTTAGCTCTCTATCAAAAGTGAACAGAGTATATAAATCCGAAAACGATATGCCCTCAAGATACCGATCTTCGCCAGACTCTCTACTCTTGCCAGTATCGAGAAATGGATCCTTATAGCCATTGACAATTGAGTAGTAGCCCTCACGCATCAGAGTGGGACCAGTATCCTCATCGACATCCAAACCGCGAGATTCAAGAAGTCGAACTTGCTCATCGATAGTCAAAAAGGGCTTATCAGACATACCAACTCCTTAAATGAAGAGAGACGGCCATCCATAAGAACAGCCGTCTCTCCGCAGGACGTAGGCCCGTAGGTTGACTACGTCAATACCGCTATATTTACTTTATCCCCTGGACTCCAAGGGGTCAATTCAAATTAGGAGAGCAGAAATCCTTCATGAACCTGTTCCGACTGCGGCTCGATCACTAAGATGTCCTGCGGAGCAATCGAACCTTCAATAGCCCCATCAACCTCAAGCGAGAGCTGATCCGCATCGGAAAAACCGTCAAGCGCCTTTACAAACTTTGACATAATTGGATCCTGAGCATAAGGCTGGATACGATTAAAATTAAAGGCAAATTTCACCCTGATCGGAATTCCCATTTCCGTCAGCCTCTCACCCGCACCAGGCCCTAAACCGCCCTCCACCGACCACCTAAACGTTTCCCCACCCAAAGTCGCTGAATATTTCGAATAACGGTTGCTCATAGACTCAAGCAGATAGAAACATACATGGTTGCTCCGACGAGGATGTTCGTCTAAATAATGCTTCGCTATCCGAAGAACCGCATCAATCCTGTTTGAATCTAGCCTAACGATATCGTATAAACTGCGAAACCGATCAATCGTCTCAGTTTTTGAATATGCTTTGAGTCCCCCGTGCCTTATTTCTTCTTCCGAGAGCACCCTAGTCGCGTGCCACCCCGTAATTTTTTCCCTATTGAAAAGCTCTATGAGTGCGGCTCGACCCCTTCCATCAGAACCGCACAGCTTTCGATAGTCAGAATGCAATCGCATTAAATCGATACGGTTATCGAGATCGTACATATTTCAAGCCCTTCTTTAACGCCATCACACGAGTAGAATTGCTCAAGGCGAGATAGCAACAACACTAAAAAGAATATTTGTCCGCTTGAACACCGCTGTTTATTGCGAGACGGCGCACGCGGCGTCGACGGGAAAACCATCGATACAGACAACGCTGTTAGCAATGGCATCCGCGCCTTACATACCCCAAGGCACCTTTAACGGATCAAATCTTGGAAAGGCGATTAACTCACAAAGCGAGCGTTCCAGCTTGGAGCGAACAGCCATAAGTTCGGTTTTAAACCCTTGCAAATCCAATCCCATCTGGTTATTACAGGCTATATCGAGTATTGACCACGAGGAGGAGCAACCGGAAGGATCAGACACAAGCTTCTCCGAAAAATCGTAGTGCATGAATGCGTTTCGCAAAGGATGAGCGCGCTTAATCCATCTCTTATCTTCTCTCGAAATAAGCCTCTCGACTTCAGACAGAAACCTGTTCGTACAAAGATCAAGCTCCGCATGGGTCCTTGCAAAGGTAGTAAATATCTGAAGAGCCCTTGCGACATGGTCCAAACTCAAACAGGAATACTTAATAAAAACCGCGTCAGTAAAGAATCCTGCTTCAAACAAAACATCAACTGATACAAGCAGCATAAGGAGCTCAGAAAGAAAAAAGAAAATCACGTCGTCCTTGCATCCAATGATTTTTACCTTTTTGACCAAATCTTCGAATCGGCGATCATTCGAACGAGTTTCAAAGGCTGAAACATCAAAAACAGACCGATCTGCATAATACGATTGAGAAAAACGATATAAAAAGCTACCAGAAAACGCCGAATGGTATCCGATTTCATACGGAAAGCTAGTGGCGCTTGAACCGAGAAGCTCCGATGAGTCCTTGGTAAAGAGATGAATGGAAGAAAAGGTTGCATAACAGGGAAGTTCACCGTAATAGGTGATTCCGATATTGTTTCGAAACCTATTGAGAAGCTTTGGAAAGGGACCACCATAGAATTGCTTATTGAGTTGATCTATTACGGCTCGGGTTTCCGAAAGATAATCATAGAAGCTCATTTTGTTCGAGCTGAGAGACTTTGTCATATGCCGAATACGAGTTACGCGTAGATCTTCTACGGGAATATGAAAACCGAGCTTCTTATTAATGAAAGGAATCGCATCGTGCACAGCAACCGCTACGAACGGAAGCGCCGTGATATCAAGAGCGATTGCCTCATTGGGAAATTGTTCTGCATGTCTCACCATACGACCAATGAATAGGCCCTCGTCGATGATAAGCCGCCAGCTAAACAAATCTCTGGAGTCAAGGTGGATATCTAGCATTGTTTATGAATACCCCGTTTACTATATCTAAGCCCGAAACACCCATCGCAGGCTCCGCCAAATCCGCTTACCCATACGACACCGGCTATCGCCTGGTCCAGAATCTCGGATTTAAACCCTCCTTTTCAATATGCTCGGCAAAGGCGACCCAGCTGCATCTCCATTCCGAGTAAAACGACTCAATCTCTAAAGCAGAATAGTTTTCGCCAATTTTCGAAGGCAAGACTGAGCCATGGGCGATTTCATTTCTTTTGTATTGGAAGTCATCGATATGACTCCAAGCTCTTCCCAAAATTGGCGCGGGGTCCCCCAAATCAAATAAATAACAGATAGTCCTAACCTGGGTCGACTTCATATAGCTCCCGTCATCTGGAAAATAATCAGTGAACTTCAAATCGCGAACATAAGAGTCGAGTAAAGACCGAACGTCCCTGGCGTTACCAATTTTGGTTTTTACATTAGACGCATCAGCATATGACCGAAAGGATGAATTTAAGGCTGCTGCTATAAACCCATCCTGCATGTTTTTCAATTTTCCCCTATAAGAATTGGCCGTCTCAAGAACAGCTCGAACAGTCCCTTTGAGTAGCTGCTCATAGGCCGAAAAAAGAAATACAAAGGAAATACCTTTAGCCGTCTTTACCAGAATATCATCAGGAGAGGGATTCGATTCTCTATCGCCGATCTGTTCGAAAATATTAGCGGACCTCAAAAGCAGCTCAAGTTCCGACATGGACTGTTCAAATAGATCGATCTGAGGTTTAAGGCTCAATGTATCCATGATTCAAAAAAGCCTCTTTTGCATAAGCAATCCGCCCCTTTACCTTAGGAAGCGAATTAGTTGCAGACGTCGTATACCCACGAAAAGCCTTAGAATCGATCCAGTTGTTTTTACTGCACACCTCAAGCTGGGGACATACTCTGAGAGCCTGCGCAGCCCCAACAGAGACTCCCTCAAACACGTTAGCAGGAGTTGATCCCTTTCCGCCCCGCTTCAACCCATTCGGAAAACACCGAGCAAGATAATTCATAACCCGATTGAATTCATCTCTATATTCATCAAGCAGCTCCTCATCGTATTGATTGCCCTTCTCGATAAAGGAGTTAAGGAACTCTTTAACCGAGTGTTTAAAACCCTCTACACCGTTTAAATAAGCAAAAAACCTGAGGACATATTCCTGAAGACTACCATCCGACTGGCGGTTTTTGGGGACAACAACAACAGTTCGAAAATCAGCATTGGATGACAGTTCATTAATTAAATCGAGAAAAACTCCGCGATAGATACAGGATCGTACCTCTTGAGATGTCAATGATATGCCTCCCGTATTCAGGCGCTCAAAGAGGTCGAAACGGACCTGACGATCGCTTTTGTCATTCAGAACCGTTACCTTTATTGGGCGATCGAGAAAAATCGAGCGCATGTCTTCTGGCAAATCCGAAAAGCAGCATCCATTAAGCTCGGGCAGCTTGCTTAATCCCTTAAGACATAGAGGAGCCTTCAAGCCCAACTCCTCGCGCTGTTCCCCTTCAAGAATAAAATTGACAATCGAGAGGCTACGCTGAAGTCCGTCCACAACTTCCCAAACAACAGCCTCATCTGGAGTAGAAGAAGTTGCCATAAATAAATTTGGAACCGGAATTCCCAGCAGAACCGACTCTATAAGGCCAGACTGTCTCTCATCGTCCCACCGAAACTGCCTCTGGTACTCAGGAGCAATATCGATTCTCTTTTTCAAAATCCTTCTTGTTAGCTCATCGCATGTAAGATCGTAAGTATCAAAACTAACTTTCATGCGCTGCGCTTGTAAAGCAGAACGCATGTCTTGAAACGTGGGTTTCATAATGCCCCAAACGTCATCGACCACTAGACCACTTCTGAGTTATTTTACTTTACGAACCGCGTTCACGAAATATCGACTCGCTTATGACAGGGTGGTCGCACGCATCCTCGCCCACAAGCGAGAGGATAGTCGAATCAGCCGCATTCCAGGTTCTTCAACGTCAAGACGATCCACTTCGGATTGGGCACTACGGCAACTATCACGACATCACCCAATCCGGCACGCAGGTTTGAGAAGCCGCCCTTATCTTGACAGCCAACACCCCGGAGCATACGACGCGGCCCGGCGCACGTCAAGCAACGAGAGGACTCGCCATGCCAATAGACGACATCATCTACCTACTGAAGTTCGCTCCCCAAGAGGAGTACATCGACGACCTGATGGGCGCCTCTATATGAACGCCGCCGACTACTACCACGGTTTGCCTGGAGAGCAGGGCGATCCGCTAGAAGCGTCTCTGGCGTACGGCGTGGGCGTCTACGCCCATTGGCTCTTACCGATCTACTGCATGTTCACGGTGCGGGAGAGCGACATCGTTGACAACGCTGTCGTGATTACCAAGCGAATGGTCGAGGAGTTCAGGTGTTCCGACGGCTGAATCGGCATCGTGCGGTACGACCGCTTTGAGCGGCTGCTAAATTGGGATATCGATTCTGGAGACGACATTTCCCTACACGGCTCCGTCCTCTATGGCGCTCCAACCCCTCCCCAACATTCCCCAGAAAGTTCGCTGATGTTGATTGGGGTTCCCGTAAAATAATCCCCAACTAAATATGTGCGGAGTGCTGGCCTGGAGCTGCCTTCGGACCCTATTGGCTGCTCACCGAGAGGCTCCGCTATGAAACGACCCCTTTACTACCTGCTCTGCGCGATCGCGTGCGCGTCCATGGCCAGCGCGACGATGCCCGTGGCAGCCATCGCGGAAGCCATCCAGCCTCGAACAACAGCCGAGCAGCAGACGCAAGTCAACGCCACGAACAGCGGCACAGGCAAGGCCGAAGACGGCACCAGCACAAACGCGACAGCAGATACCGCAGAGGACAGCACCGCAACATCCACCGGCGTGAGCGCAGTCAACACGGAAAGCGCCGACGCCACCAATGCCGACTCCCCCGCCACAACCGGCACCCCCGCCCCATCCCTCCGAGCCCAAGCCAATCCCACGCCCGCGGCAATCTCCGCCACGTCACAAACCGGCTACGCCAACTCCGCCACGGCAACCCAAAACGGCGTCACCTTCACCGTCTCGTGGAACGACGCCCCCGCGGGCACCGCGACGACCTTCCACGTAACCCAGGCCGACGGCTCGTCCCAGGCCAAGGCGCGCATGGACGTGCCCACCTATTGGGACGGCGGTAGCCAGAAAAGCGTCTGCGACCCGTCGCGCGCGGCATGGGCCGGCTACTACAGCCTGGGCACCGCGGGCCACGACTTCACCTTCGACTTCACGGCATCGGGCACGTACCGCATCCACTTCTACTTTATGGACAATGACAGAAACGACCCCCAAAACGACAAGGGGATCTACTACCTGCGCACCACCGCGGAGGTGACCGTAAACGACGTCGCCCGCCCAAACGTCACGCAGATCGTCAACGGTGCCGTAGCCCAGTGCAGGCAACAGACAAACGGCTCGGAATACGACATGGCGCCGTGGCTCCACGACTGGACGCTCGACCAACTGGAGTACGCCCACAGCCTCAATTGGTGCTCGGCCGAAAGCGGCCTCACGCGCCGCTAGGGCACCTGCGAGAGCTACCAGTGCATCTACTTGAGCTAGGCTAAGGGCCTATAAATCACGTCAGTCTCCAGAACCTCATCCATTACGGACATGAGCCGATCGTCCATCGGCACGTCAAGAATCTCAATGAGCTCTATCCCCGGTTTCAAAAATTTGGCATAGCCGAGATTAATTTCGATTTTCTCATCCTTATTATTTATAAGAAGCACATGAGACGATGAAGAAAATAGATTCAAACCGCCTTTAGGCTCAAGCGTGAACGTTATCCAGTCATTAGACGAAAGTAGTCCCAGCGAATCCATGGCGACGATAGATTCAAATGAAATTGTGCCCCCATTGTATGTCCAAGAATCATCTTCTGAGGTTTTAAGGAGAACCGGGATTGGAGTAAGTACCGAATTGGGCCCCACTTTCGCCCATAGACAGCACCGAAGAATTGAAAACAGCTGATTCGCTTCTTCCGAATCCATTTGTTCGAGTATTTTCTTCGTTCTTTTAGAGCGCGCGCGACCTGATGATACTTCCTGCGAAATCAATTTTGCCCATATTTCCCTCAGATCATCGTCATAGGCTGTCTGAGCTCCCTGAATGTCAAGATCAATGCAGGACTCCGGCAGTTCATCAACTCTATTCGAATCTGACATTCTTCCCGCGCGCTCAAGAACATTTAGCAAATTATCTGCCTGAGAAGCGCTCGTGTTATAACCATGGGCCACTAAACATAGCTGGCCATCAGTAAAAGTCGGAAACGCCCGTTTATAGATTGCAACAACATCCGCTATAGAACTCGCTTCGATACTCCGCATCTCCGCCTCGTCACGCGCGGCCCCAATGGGGTTAAGAGCCTTACGTGCGTTACGAATAAACCGCGCAGGGAACGACGCAAGATCACCGCGTCCATTAAAGCCTAGGTTAACAGTTGGTTGAAAGGACACGTCATTTGTCGAAATATTTACAGCGCCCGCCTGGGCATTAACTTTGATATCGTTATTTTGCAAGTCATTCATTGCGTCTCCCCTCATCAGGTAATAAGCGCTCACGCCTGAATTCCACTCATTCCCGTAAGCAACAAATAAGCAGTTAGTTTTGAATACTTCTATACAATTACACAATTATCGAAATGCGTAAAACTATGATTCATCTGAACGTACGCACTAAAGATGTTAACGCACTTTGTAGGTTGATTTCCGATCTCAGCCGAACACATTGAGCTGACGGCACGCTCCCGCAGTTAGCCGAACGCCCCCTAGGCCCCATCCGGGAACCGGGGGCGACATTTTCCCAGTTGAAGGAACGGTGGAAATGTGTTTGATAGGTCCGGTGGTCATGCTCCGCCCGCCGCCCGGCACCTCTTCCCAGACTCAGCCGGACGGTCGGTCCGTCTATTCCGTTTTTCTTCTAGGCTAGGCCAGCCAGTGGGGCATCGCCCCTCTCTGCGCGTGCCCCCTCGATGAGCCGCGGTGTCAGGTCGAGATCGCCGAGCGGCACGTCCCCCACGCCGCAGGCGTCCAGCAACGCCACCGCGTCCTCCCCGAGCATCGCCCTGAAGGCGCGCGCGGGCGCCGCGAAGCCAAGCGCGCCGCGGGGCTCGGAGTTCACGTGCGACATGGCCAGCGCCAGGTCGGCCATGACCAGACGGAAGGC
>OGZZ01002986.1_pt1 | contig 10249 bp, 8 predicted proteins | sample 1577021 | NCBI WGS metagenome assembly OGZZ01 (sample SAMEA3541526, study PRJEB24748) | human gut metagenome | biome: human gut; feature: human-associated habitat; material: faeces | place: China | collected 2012
CCAGAAACGGAAACTGCTGGTACTGCTGCAGATTTTGGCGCGGGAGACCGACGAACGTCATCCGTTAAGTGTACCGCAGATCGTGGAAAAATTGAAAGAAAAGGGCATCGAAGCCGAACGCAAGAGCGTCTATGATGACCTGAACACCCTGAACGAGATGCCGGACTTCCCCTATGAGATCATGCAAAAACGGGGCCGGGGCGGCGGCTATTACATGACCGACGCCCCCTTTGAGCTGGCTGAGCTGAAACTGCTGGTGGACGCTGTGTACGCCAGCAAGTTCATTACCGCCCGCAAATCCAAGGTGCTGATCGATAAGCTGGGCCAGTTCACTTCCTGCTACCGGCAGGAGGAGCTGAACCGTAAAGTCTTAGTCAGCGGCCGCCTGAAAAGCACCGACGAGAAGATTTTGTATACCGTCGATGCCCTGCATGCCGCTATCACGGCAGGGGAGCAGGTGCAGTTCAAATATTGCGACTGGAACCTGCAAAAAAAGATGACCCCCCGTCACGATGGCCAGCTGTACCGCGTCAGCCCCTGGGTGCTGGTGTGGGAGAATGCAAACTATTACCTTATCGCCTACACCGAGGGCCGCCTGAAGCACTACCGTGTGGATAAGATGCAGGCTGTGCACCAGCTGCCCGGTACCATCCGCGAAGGCGCCGGCGAGTACGCCAACTTTGACGTGAACGCCTACATGCAGCAGATGTTCGGCATGTTCAACGGCCCGCTGAAAAAGGTGACGCTCCAGTGTGAGAACCGCTTTGCCGGGGCCATGATCGACCGTTTCGGCACCGGGCCGACTTTAGTCCCCTGCGATGACGGTGAGCATTTTACCATGATGGCCGAGGTGCAGGTCAGCCCTCAGTTCTTTGGCTGGGTGGCTGGCTTTGGCACCGGCGTGGTGGTGGCAGGCCCGCCCGAGGTGCGCGCCGAGATGAAAAAGACGCTGGACCGCCTGCAGGATCTTTACCGCTGATTGCAAAAAGCACGAAAATGTGCTATGCTAACTAGATATGAATTTCTGTCCAAGGGAGGACACCCTCGTTGCTGGAAAAAAATCAACGTACCAAAAGTATGCTCAGCGGTCTGCTGGATGTGGTGCTGCTGCGGCCCGTGCCGCGTTTAAAGCTACCGGGGCTGCTGGGCAGCTACAAAAAAGGGGAGCACCTTTCGGAGAGTGACACCGTCACCGAAAAATTCGCCCCGTACATGACGTTTTTCCGTACAGGCAGCATTGACATAGAGGTGCTGGACGGCAACCCGCTCATCACAACGCTGGACGGCGAGTGCTCGCCCCAGCTGCGGATGCACGCGGAGATCGCGCACAGTGCGGCGCGCATCCTGCTGCCGCCGGAGCTTGCCGCAAACGCAAACAAGACGCCTGTTCTGCAGGCTATGGGAGAGTAAGAATGTCTGAAAAAGTAAAGATCAAGATCGCCCGCAATGTGGTGCATCTGCCGGCCATCGCCCTGCGCGGGCTGGTGGTTTTCCCCAACAATGTGGTCCATTTTGAGGTGGGCCGCACCAAGTCCATTGCCGCCATCGAGGCCGCCATGCACGCCAACAGCAGCGTCTTTCTCGTCGCCCAGCGCGAGATGGATGAGGAAGAACCGGCCCTTCGCGACCTGTATGCCTACGGTGTCATTGCCGAAATCAAGCAGGTGCTGCGCGTCTCCGACGACCTCGTGAAGGTCCTCGTCGAGGGCAAGACCCGTGCCCGTCTGCTGGAGCTGGACGCCGGCGAAAAGTATCTGCAGGCCACGGTACGCCCCGTGGCTGTGCGCGGCATCCCTGCCGACAAGCGCAACCAGGTCGAGGCTCTCGTCCGCAGCCTGAAGGACTGCTTTGAGGAGTACCTGTCCTACAGCCCGCAAATTTCCAAGGATGTCGTCTATAACATCGTTTCCTCCGATTCGCCGCTGTATTTGAGCGAGTACATGCCCGCTAACCTCTTGTACAAATATGAGGATAAGCAGGTTATCCTGAACGAATCGACCCTGCTGGGCCGCCTCGAAAAGCTGCTGACCCTGCTGCGGCAGGAATGCCAGATCATGGACATCGAGCGCGATCTGGATGACAAGGTCAACGCCCGCATGGACAAGGGCCAGCGCGAATACTACCTGCGTGAGCAGATGAATGTCATCAGTGAGGAGCTCGGCGACGCCGAGGACACCCGCGCCGAGGCCGATACATACCGCGGGAAAGTCAAGGCACTGAACCTTGATGAAGAATCCACCGAAAAGCTGCTGAAAGAGTGCGACCGTCTGGCCCGTATGCAGGGCAGCAGCGCCGAGAGCGGCGTTATCCGCAGCTATCTGGATGCCTGCCTGGCCCTGCCGTGGCATACCGCCACCGAGGATGACCTTGACCAGGCCCACGCCCGCAAGGTGCTGGACCGTGAGCACTACGGCCTGCAGAAGGTCAAGGAACGCATTCTCGAGCTGCTGGCTGTGCGCAAGCTGAACCAGGACGTCAAGGGGCAGATCATCTGCCTTGTCGGCCCTCCGGGCGTCGGCAAAACGAGCATTGCGCACTCCATTGCCGAGTGCATGGACCGCAAATTTGCCCGCATGAGCCTGGGCGGCGTCCACGATGAAGCCGAGATCCGCGGCCACCGCCGCACCTACATCGGTGCCATGCCCGGCAAGATCATCAGTGCCATGATCACCGCCAAGAGCTCGAACCCTCTGATGCTGCTGGACGAGATCGACAAGCTGGCCGGTGACTTCCGGGGCGACCCGGCGGCAGCTCTGCTGGAGGCACTGGACCCCGAGCAGAACAGCACCTTCAACGACCACTTCCTGGACATCCCGTTCGACCTGAGCCATGTGCTCTTCATCACCACGGCCAACGATCTGGGCAGCATTCCCGGCCCCCTGCGCGACCGCATGGACGTCATCGAGCTGCCCAGCTACACCCGCGTGGAAAAATACAACATTGCCCGCAAGCATCTGCTGCCCAAGCAGCTCAAGGCCTGCGGTTTGACCGGCAAGGTCACCCTGAGCCAGAGCGCCCTGTACGGCATCATTGATGGCTACACCCGCGAAGCCGGCGTGCGCAATCTGGAGCGCACCATTACCAGTGTGCTGCGCAAGTGCGCCCGGAAGATCGCATCCGGCGAGGCGGAGACGGTGTCGGTCACCGGCTCCATGCTGGAAGATCTGCTGGGCCCCCGCTTCGTCAAGCCCGACTTTCTCAACCGCACCAATGCCGTGGGCATCGCCAACGGTCTGGCCTGGACCAGTGTGGGCGGCGAGACCCTGCCCATTGAGGTGCAGGTCATCGACAACGGCAGCGGCAAGATCACGGTGACCGGTTCGCTGGGCGATGTGATGAAGGAAAGCGCTCAGCTGGCTGTCACCTGGGTGCGGGTCCATGCGCTGGAATACGGCATCGACCCGGAGCGGCTCAAGAAGTGCGACCTGCACATCCACGCCCCGGAGGGTGCTGTGCCCAAGGACGGCCCTTCTGCGGGTGTCACCCTGACCACGGCTCTGGTGTCCTGCCTGTCCGGTGTGCCGGTGCGCGGCGATGTGGCCATGACCGGTGAGATCACCCTGCACGGCAATGTGCTGCCCATTGGCGGCCTGCGGGAAAAGAGCATGGCTGCCTACCGCGAGGGCATGAAGACCGTGCTCATCCCCAAGGACAACGAACCTGATCTTTACGACGTGGACGAGGAGGTCAAGAAGAACCTGACCTTCCTGCCCATGCAGAACCTCTCGCAGGTGCTGGCTGCCGCCCTGCTCAAGCCGAAGGCAGCAAAGAGCACCGCAGGCCGTCCCCGTACCAAAAAGTCCAAGGCAGGGGAGAACCGCATCCCCGCCGCGCCTGAGAAGAACCAGCCGGGCGCTGTCTGCTGAAAAACAGAAAGGAACACGCCATGATCTTCAATAAAGCAGATTTTATTGCCAGCTATGGCATTTCCAGCCAGCTGCCCGAGAGTGACCGCCCGGAGCTGAGCTTTTCGGGACGCTCCAACGTGGGCAAATCCAGCCTGATCAACAAGCTGTGCAGCCGCAAAAATCTGGCGCGCGTGTCCAGTACGCCGGGCAAAACGGCTACCATCAATTTCTATTCGGTGGACGACTGCTATTTTGTAGACCTACCGGGCTACGGCTACGCCAAGGTGAGCAATGCCGACCGCGAGCGCTGGGATGACCTCATCAACAGCTACTTCGAGGCACCCCGCCACCACACCCTGCTGGTGCAGCTGCTGGACTGCCGCCACGCCCCCAGCGCAGACGATTTACAGATGCTGCGCTACCTGCACTACCACCGCATTCCCTATGTGGTGGCGCTGACCAAGGCGGACAAGCTGAAAAAGAGCCAGCTTGCAAAAACGCAGGAGGACTTTGAAAACATCTGCCGCCCCTACGGCTGTCAGAAGGTGGTGCTGACCAGCGGCGAAAACGGCTACGGCATCCCGGAGCTGCAAGCAGTGCTCAACGCCGCAGTGGCTGCGGAAAACGAAGAAGCGGAGTAACGCCATGGCTTACAACGAATTTGCCTATTTTTATGATGAATTCAACGGCGAAGCGGACTACGACGCCCTGTACAGCCAGATCCATGCAAAGCTGGAAGCCCACGGCATCCATGACGGCATTGTGGCCGACCTTGGCTGCGGTACCGGGGAACTGACCCTGATGCTGACACAGGCGGGTTACGATATGATCGGCATCGACCAGTCGGAGGAGATGCTCTGCGTGGTGCGGGATAAGGCCGAGCAGCTGGGACTTTCCGGTCGATTGCTGCTGCTGAGGCAGGACCTGCTCAAGCTGGATCTTTACGGCACCATCCGGGCGGCGGTATCTACCTTTGATACCTTCAACCACATCCCGGATCTGGATACCGCCATTGCCAACGCGGGCTTTTTCATGGAAAAGGGCGGGGTGTTCCTGTTTGATATGAACACCCCCTATAAGCACCAGAAGGTTCTGGGCGATAACGAATTCACCTTTGAGGAAGAGGATGCTGCCTGCGTGTGGCGCAACCACTATAACGCCGCCGACCGCAAGGTGGAGATCACGGTGGACATTGATTATCACGAGACCGGCGAGCATTTCCACGAGGAATTCTGCGAGTATACCTATGATCTGGCTACCATCCGTGCATCGCTGGAAAAGCACGGCTTTGCGCTGGAAAGCGTCTGCGATGGCGAGACTTTCGGCCCGCTGACCGAGGAAAGCCAGCGCTACTTCTTCTGCGCAACAAAACAGTATACACAACTGGAGGAATAACCTATGGCAAACCTGATCCGCGGCCTGTCCGAAAACGGCGGTGTCGTGTTCTGCGGTGTGGATTCCACCGATATTGTCCGTAAAGCAGAAAAGCTTCACACCACAAGCGCCACCTGCAGCGCGGCACTTGGCCGTCTGCTCACCGGTGCTACCCTGATGGGCTCCATGCTCAAGGATGACCGCGACCGCATCACCCTGCGTGTGGCGGGCGGCGGCCCTGCGGGCGTGCTCATTGCCTGCACCGACGGTACCGGCAACGTGAAGGGCTGCATTGACAACCCGCTGGTGGAGCTGCCCGCCAAAGCCAACGGCCACTTGGACGTGGGCACTGCCGTGGGCAAGGACGGCGTGCTGACCGTCATCCGGGACAATCGCCTGCAAAAGGAGCCCACGGTCGGGCAGGTGCCGCTGGTATCCGGCGAGATCGCTGAGGATCTGACCAGCTACTATGCGTACAGCGAGCAGGTGCCTACCGTGATGGCGCTGGGCGTGCTGGTGGACAAAGACTTGTCCATCCTCTGCGCCGGTGGTTTTATGGTACAGCTGCTGCCCGGCGCTACCGATGCCGAAATCGACCAGCTGGAAAAGAACATCAACGCCATGCCCTCTGTCACAGAACTGCTCCATGCGGGCAAGACCCCCGAGGACATGATGCAGATGGCGCTGGCAGGCTTTGCCCCCAACGTGCTGGACGAGCGCACGGTGCAGTACCAGTGCGATTGCAGCGCCGAGCGCACCAAGGAGATGCTGCTCAGCCTTGGCCGTGCCGAGCTTGAGCGGATGCGGGACGAGGACCCCACTTGTGAGGTGGTGTGCCACTTCTGCCACAGCAAGTATCAGTACGACCTGAACGCTCTGCTTGCCGAGTACGATGCACAGGCTGCTGAAAACGCTCAGTCTAACAAATAACAAATACCGAAGCCGCTGCTCGTGATCCGGTGCAGCGGCTTTTTTGTATCTGCGCTTCAAATGCAAGTTGCTTTTATAGCTGAAGTTTTCCCTCTCGACCCCTCCCGTGAAAAGACAGGTCTGGAAAATCCGCAGATTTTCCAGACCTGTAAATAAACAATAATCTTTCCGCTGAACATGGTCAAGCAAAGCGGAGACCATTCCAAACCATCTGGCTTTTGCTATGTGCAAATGTCTGCCGCCACGGTATACACCGCATTGTAATGCAGTGTATCCTCCTGCACGGTGCATTCCTCCCGGCGGGCGAGGATGTCGGCATCCGGGAAAGCATCGTGCAGTGCCCGCAGCCCTTGTAACCGTGCCAGTGTAAGTGCCTGCGCCTCGGTGCGGTACATCGTTTTTTGCTGCTGCCCGTAATAGGTGGTCTCCTCCACCGCGCAGGGCAGGGGCAGACCAAAAACCTCTAATTGCAGATGCCGGGTGCGGCACAGCCCATCCCTATCGGGTGCAAAGGGGGAAAGCGCGGCAGAGTGCCCCGCGAAAAACAGCCGGTAATTTGTTTTGTTTTCGCCGGTCAGCTGCGACATCGTCTCTGCCAGCGGAACGCTCTGGTCTGTCTGCCACTCCAGCTGCGCCACCACTGTGCCTGCCGCCGGGGCAAAGATCAAGGTGCCGTCCCGTTCGCTGCGCGCCGTGCCGATCAACCCCTGCCCGGCCTCCACGGTCTGCCCGGGGGCTACCAGCATGGTGCCGCTGGCAAGATTTGTACGCAGCACCGTTCCCTTGCACTTTGCCCGCAGCCCGTGCAGGGTGCCTGCGGCGATCTCTGGACGTGCATGGGCGGGGGCGGCCTCCACCACAAGCCGTCCTTTTTCAAAATTCAGGCTTGCCCACGAGAACTCGCTACTTTCCAGCAGGGCGTACTCTCCGGTGCGCAGCAGCTCCTCGGTTACGGCAGTGCCGGGCTGCAAGCCGCAGCTGCGCAGCACTGCACCCGCCCGCGCCCGCTGTCCGGTGGTCAGGCTGCCGTAGTCCACCGCCCATATAAGCCCTTGCAGCCAGAGCAGTACCAGCCCCCAAGCGACAAGCCCGGTCCATAGCCCCTTGCGCCGCAGTAACGGACGCAGCAAAAAATACAGCCCTTTCCGCTTTTCCACCCGCAGCCGCACCCGCCTGTGCCGGGCAAGTGCGGCCAGCCGTCGGTACTGCCATGCTGCGCAATGGCCGTAAAAGCCGCCGGGCAGGGAAAAAATACCGTATAAATGCAACCCTTGTCCGGCGGCATCGGTCAAAAGTGCCTCGGGGCTGCCGTTCCGGGCGGTAAAGCGCACCCCCGCCCAAAGGCTTGCAGCTTCCATGATGGCCTCCTATTCATCGGAAAAATCGGTGCGCAAAAACTGCCCCTGCACCGTCAGCCGGGCGGCGGTCAGGGTGCAGATGCGTAGTCCGCTGCCGTATACCGTGAACCGCCCCTTCGCCAGCCGCAGACACAGCCTGTTTTCATCAAAAAACAACACTGTGCAAAAATGCTCGATCTCCATCCGGTCGCCGCTCAGGTATACGGCAGGGCGGCTGTAAAACCCGGGCGGCGGCTGTCGGAACAGTCCGCGCAGCCAGTCGCCCGGGGTGCGCCGGTCGTGGTGTGCTCTGGCCATCGTTGTCCCTCCCGTCCCGCGCTTTGTACATTGCACAGCCCATGCTTCCATATATATGGAGGGGGAGGGCGTGCTTATGAGTAAAAGCTGCAAACCGCTGCATCCGGGGCTTTTTTTGCTGGGTGCAGCTACGGCGGCACTGGTGTTTGCCGCGCCGCAGACCTGCGCGGAAGCCTTCCGGCAGGGTCTTGCGCTCTGCGGCGGGCCGCTGCTGGTGTCGCTGTTTCCGTTTCTGGTGGTGTCGGCGCTTATCATGCGTAGCGGCGCGGGCGAGGTGTTGGGTGTGCTGCTCTGGCCGGTGGTACGCTGTATCGGCCTGCGCAGCCGCAGCGCGGGCAGTGTGCTGCTCATCGGCCTTGTTGGCGGCTTTGCCCCTGCTGCCACTGCCACTGCCGAGGCAGTCCGCAGCAGGGAACTGACCCCGCAGGAGGCTTCGGCTCTGCTGCCCGCCTGCATCTGCTCCGGGCCATCCTTTGTTATTCTGACGGTTGGGGAGCAGCTGCTGGGCAGCCGTACGGCGGGGGTGTGTCTGTTTGCCGCACAGGTACTGGCAGGCTGGCTGACAGCTGCGCTGCTCTGCCGTGTTCGCGGCATACCGGAGCCTTTGCCCGCGCCGCCCGCTGCCGCGCAAACTGAACCGCCGCCGGCGCTCGACAGCATCCTTGCGCAAGCAGCGGTGACCTACCTGAAATTATGCGGCTTTGTGCTGTATTTCCGGCTGCTGGCGGCAGGCTGCGGGCTGCTGCTGCCTGCCGCGCTTGCACCCTTTCCCGCCATGCTGCTGGAAGTATGCTCCGGCTGCGACTACGCCGCCCGCACCGGTCTGTGGGCAAGCGGGCTGTGCTGTGCCGCGCTCAGCGTGCAGGGCGCTTCGGTGCTGCTGCAGGTGCGCACCCTCTGCCCGCCGGAGGTCTCGCTTCGCTCCTTGCTGTGGGGCAGACTGTTGCATCTGCCGCTTTCGCTGGCGCTGTTTTATCTGGGCTTACCGCAGAGCGCTGTGGAAAGCTTCAATACTTTGTGCGCCCGTGTAGTGCCCATGCGTCGCGTGCCGACAGATTGTGCCCTGCTGGTGTTCGCGGTGTGCTGCATCACGGCCTGCGAGGCCTGCCGCCTGACCGAAAAAAGGCACAAAACGCAGCTCCGGCAAACAAAAACCGCTCTGCGGCTTGCAAACCGCCGCAAAATGTGGTAACATAACTCTTGGTTATCATAATACCAAACGCAGCGACGGAGAGAGTAGGCGCTGTCTGCACGGCAAAGAGAGAAGCTTCACCGGCTGAAAGGGCTTCCATGTGCGGCAGGGGCTGAAGTTCGCTCCCGAGCGGTCTGCGCGAACGATGCGGACGCATCTATTAGCACAGGACGGTTGCGCCCCGTTACGGCGTTTGAGCGCTGTCTGCCCTAGTGCAGACGGAAACCGGGTGGTACCGCGGAGCAGAAATGGTCAAAGCTTCGTCCCTTTTGCCTGAGCAGTCGGGCAGGGGACGGAGCTTTTTTTGTTGTACTCCGCTCCATGAACACAAAGAATAAAGGAGAGAAAATCCATGCAAGCAATGATCGATGAGCTGGCCAAGCAGGCCGCTGAAAGCCTTGGTCAGGTGTCCAGCAAGGAGACGCTGGCTTCCTTCTGGCAGGAATACCTCAGCAAAAACGGCAAGATCCCTGCCCTGATGAAGAACCTGCGCACCGTTGCGCCGGAAGAGCGCCCCGCCATGGGCAAGATCATCAACGAACTCAAGCAGAAGGTGCAGGCAGACTACGATGCCGCCGCCGAGACCGTGAAGCAGGCAGAGCTTGCTGCCCGCAACGCCGCCGAGACGGTGGATATCACCCTGCCCGCTAAGACCCGCCCCGTGGGCGGTCTGCACCCGTTGACGCTGGTCACCAACCAGATCATCGACGTGTTCTCCGGCATGGGCTTTGCCGTGGCGGATGCCCCGGAGATCGAGGATGACGACCACAACTTCACTCGCCTGAACGTGCCCAAGGATCACCCCGCCCGCGATATGCAGGATACCTTCTATCTGTCCGATGAGTTCCTGCTGCGCACCCAGACCTCCGGTGGCCAGATCCGCACCATGGACAGCCAGAAGCCGCCCATCAAGGTGCTGATCCCCGGCCGCGTTTTCCGCTCTGACTCGGACGCTACCCACAGCCCCATGTTCCACCAGATGGAAGGTCTGGTCGTGGATAAGGGCATCACGCTGGGCGACCTGCAGGGTGCGCTGAACACCTTCGTGCAGAAGCTGTTCGGTGCCGATACCCGCACCCGTCTGCGTCCCTCCTACTTCCCGTTCACCGAGCCCAGCGTGGAGGTGGACGTAAGCTGCTTCGAGTGCCACGGCAAGGGCTGCCCCCTGTGCAAGCACACCGGCTGGATCGAGGTTCTGGGCGGCGGCGTTGTCAACCGCAAGGTGCTGGAAAACTGCAACATCGACCCGG
>OGZZ01002994.1_pt1 | contig 10211 bp, 8 predicted proteins | sample 1577021 | NCBI WGS metagenome assembly OGZZ01 (sample SAMEA3541526, study PRJEB24748) | human gut metagenome | biome: human gut; feature: human-associated habitat; material: faeces | place: China | collected 2012
TAAGCGGCAGATTCGGGCTGATTTGACTGACGAGGGAAAACTTAAAAAGGAAGAGCTGTTACTCTGTCTACTCTAGGGGTATCGCCGCAACAACAATCCCCAAAAGAAGCGGCTGGGGGATGGCATCCTCTCTCTGAAACAGGAGCAAAAGCCGGCAGAGCCTGCCAAACCGGAAAACGGAAAGAAAGACCACAGCTTTCTAATCACGCTTGCGGTGTCGATCGCCATTATCCTGATCCTGTGGCTCATCAAAAAGTTCTAAACCGTGCCGAATCGGAATATCTTTTCGGGATCGCAAAGGTTTAAAGTCCCCAAGCGTCCAACTTACAACAAAAATGAGACAGGCGACCCGCCTTTCGGGAAGCCTGTCTCATTTTTCCGTTGGGGGCTATCTGCGTTGCGGCGAAGCAGCCCGGTTTGGAAACTCAGTGATTGAAGGAGAATGGGGAAACTACTTAAAGGCTGATATCCTTGCCGCCATTGAGCTTGCTGAAAGCCAGCAGAGAAATGACGGTGAGGATGGTCATAATGGTGGACAATGCGGCTGCAGTGCCGTAGTTGCCGCGGATGACCTCGGTATAGATTGCTACCGTCAGGGTCTTGGTTTTGCCGGTATACAGGATGATGGCGGTGGACAGTTCACTGATCATGGTGACCCAGCTCAGGATGGCACCAGAGATGATGCCGGAGGCCATCATGGGCACCGTGATGCGGAAGAATGCCTTCATCTTGGAAGCACCCAGCGAGATGGCAGCTTCCTCAATGCTCATGGGGATCTGCTGCAGGATAGCCACCGACGAGCGGATGGTATAGGGCAGACGCCGGATGATGAGTGCCACCACCATGATGAGCATGGTGCCGCTGATGAGGAGCGGGGGCTTATTGAAGCCGATGAGCAGTGCGATACCAAGGACCGTGCCGGGCACGATATAGGGGATCATCGAGAGAATATCCACCACGTTGGTCAGGGCGTTGCGGCGGCGCACCACCAGATAGGCGATGAGAACAGCCAGCAGCACGATGACGACCAGTGCCAGCAAGGGGATGATGATGGTGTTCTGGATGCTGCGACCCAGCTTGCCGATGGCGGTCTGGTAGCTTTGCAGCGAGTAGCCGTCCACAAAGATCTTGCCCTGCGTGTTCTTGAACGAGGTGTAGATGACGTAGGCCTGCGGCATGATGGCGATGCCCACCACCAGATAGACAGCCAGATGCACCAGAGCGTTGATGCCCTTGCGGGCCTCCCGTTCCTCCACGGGGTGCATACTGTTCAGAGCGAAGGCGTTCTTGTTGGAAACGTACTTCTGGACGAGGAACACCAGCGTGGTGATGACGATAGCAATGACGGCGATAGCGGCTGCAAAGCCGTCGCTGCCGCCCACCTCGTTGATGAACTCAGTGTAAAGGACAACAGGGAAGGTACGGTAGCCCTCACCGATCAGCATCGGGGTGCCGAAGTCTGCAAAGGATCGCATGAACACCAGCAGAGCCGCAGCCAGCAGGGTGGGCATGATTAGGGGAACGACCACTTTGAAGAAGCAGGCGATGCCAGAGCATCCGAGGTTCTCAGCCGCCTCAATGAGGGAGTTGTCGATGTTCTTCAGCGCACCTTTGGCGTAGAGGAACACCAGCGGGAACAGCTGGAGCGTCATGACCAACACGATGCCGCCGAAGCCGTAGATGTCCGGGATGGCGATGCCGAGGTTTTTGAAGAAGGTGGTGATGATACCACTGCGGCCCAGCAGCAGGATCCATGAGTAGGCACCGATGAAGGGAGCCGACATAGATGCCACCACAATGAGGATATTCAGCACTGACTTGCCCTTGATCTTAAAGATCGTGAACAGGTATGCCAGTGGGGTGCCAATGGCGATGGAGAGCACCGTCGCTGTGATGGATACCTTGAAGCTGTTGATCAGGGTATCGAAATAGTAACTCTTGGAAAAGAACTTCGTGAAATAAGCCAGCGTGAAACCGCCGGTGTCGGGGTCCAGCACAGACTGGCGGATCAGGTATGCCATCGGGTAAAGCAGGAACAGTGCATAGAGTGCGATGGTCCCCAGCGTAATGGCTCCCCAGACATCAAGACGGAACTTATTATTGTTTTTCATAAGCGTCGCTCCTGATGAGATTGGTACCACCGTCCTTGGTAAAGACGTTGATCTTCTCTTTCTTGACCTTCAGCAGCACCTTCTCGCCCTTCTTGAGACCCTCGCCAATGGAGGACTCCTCTACGATCTCCACCGAGTCGCCCTGATCGGTGTCAATGGTGTAGTGGGTGTTGAGACCGAGGTAGGTACACTCCTGCACGGTGCCGTGGATGCCATCGGTGCCGTCCTTGCAGATAATGAACTCCTCCGGGCGGATGGAACAGCGCACATCCTGCTCGGCAGCCTTGTCCAGAGCGTCAATGTGCTCATGGTAGCCGTCGGCAAAGGTGATGATGCCGTCCTTGACGTGGGCATTCACGATGTTGGTGCGACCGATAAAGGTGGCAACGAAGACATTCTTCGGGCGCTGGTAGATGTCGCGGGGAGTGCCAACGTGCTGGATGACGCCGTCCTTCATAACGGCGATACGGTCACTGATGGCCATTGCCTCTTCCTGATCGTGGGTGACATACACGGTGGTGATGCCAACGCTCTTCTGGGTGTGGCGGATGACGCTGCGCATCTCGACACGGAGCTTTGCGTCCAGATTGGAAAGCGGCTCGTCCATCAGCAGCACATCCGGCGAGATAACCAGTGCGCGAGCCAGTGCGATACGCTGCTGCTGACCGCCGGAAAGCTGGTTGGGCATCCGGTCGGCATACTGCATGATCTGCATCAGGTTCAGAAACTCATCCGTCCGCTTCTTGATCTCGGCCTTGTCCACCTTGCGGTTCTTCAGACCGAATGCCACATTGTCCCGGACGGAGAGGTTCGGGAAGATGGCATAGTTCTGGAACACCATGCCGATGTTGCGCTTGCTGGGGTCCATATCGTTGATGCGCTTCTCGTTGAAGAAGATGTCGCCGCCCTCAATGGAGTTGAAGCCTGCGATCATACGGAGAAGGGTGGTCTTGCCGCAGCCGGAGGGACCCAGCAGGGTGAACAGCTCACCATCTCCGATCTCCAGATTCAGGTCCGGGATGACCGTATTATTCCCGTAGCGCTTTACTGCGTCTTTGACTGATATTCTGCTCATACTAGCCTCCTGCTGCCCTTTGAATTACTTGCTCTGCAGATCGGTGAAGATCTCAGTGTACTTGTCCACCAGCTCTGCCTTGTGGGCGCTGACGTAGGGGATGTCCTCTTCGATGACATTGATGTCTGCCATCGGGGTCATGGCATCGTTGGTGGCAGCGTCCTTCATAACAGGACGGTTGGTCAGGGTGCTGCCCCAGATGTTCTGGACTTCCTCGCTCAGGATGAAGTCAATGAACAGCTTGGCATTGTCCATGTTCTTTGCGCCCTTGATGATGGTGGCGGAAGCAGGAAGGAAGACAGTACCTTCCTTCATGTAAACGATCTTGACAGGTGCGCCGTCCAGAACCAGCTGAGCACAGGGATCCTCATAGGACAGACCCACCACATACTCGCCATCGGCAACTCCCTTGTAAACGCCGCTGGAGCTTTCGCAGATCTTGCCGTCCACATTCTCAAACAGGTCGTGGACGTACTGCCATGCCTTATCGTCCTCGTAGCCGCCCATTGCAAGCAGCATATTGGTCAGGTGAGCGAAAGCGGAAGAGGAGTTGGCGGGGTCGGCAGTGGCGATCTTGCCCTTCAGAGCCGGGTTCAGCAGATCTTCGTAGCCCTCGATCTTGATGTCACCGATGAGGTCGGTGTTGACGATGAGGACACTGCCGTCCAGCACGTTGCCGGTGATGAAGCCGCACTTGTTCTTGTAGGCGTCGATGACGTTTGCATCGTTGGCGGAAACATACGGCTCCCACAGGTCCTCGTTGGTGTACATCAGCGACCAGGAGCCACCGAACAGGACATCTGCGTAGGGATCGTTCTTTTCGGACTGGATACGCTTGACCAGTTCGCCGGTGCCGGCCTGGATCAGCTCGACATTGACGCCGTATTTCTCCTCAAACAGAGGAATGGTGGCGTTCAGCAGACCCTCAGAGTTGGGCGAGTAGATCACGAGGTCGCCGCCGCCCTGTGCAGCAGTACCAGAAGCGGCAGTGGAAGCAGCGGTAGAACCGGCAGAAGAAGTGCTGGCGGAGGAGCCGCCGCAAGCGCTCAGAGCAGCAGAAGCTGCGATAACACCGGTAGCCATCAGGAACGAACGACGAGAAATCTTTTTCATAGTAAAAACCTCCATTTTTTACTTGAAACCTTTCGATAGTCCCATTTTAATACCTCTAGCACAAAAATAATACTCAAATTGCAGAACAAATGGCAAAAATACCGAACGGTGGCTGTTCGGTATTTTTGCGTACACTTATTTCAAGGTGCTCTGATACTCCCGCACCGAGCAGCCTATGTATTTTTTGAAAACGTGGTTAAAATATTTGTACTCACCAATGCCGCACTCCCAGCCGATCTGGGAGATGGGCAGTTTTCCTTTCCGGATGAGTTCCAGAGCGTTCTGAATGCGGCAGCGGTTGAGGTAGTCAATGACCGTTGTGCCAAGCTCTTTCTGAAACTTCTGGTTGATGTATCGTTCTGAGTAGTGGAACTGTTCCTGAAGGTCAGCAAGTGTTATCTTGCTCTGGTAATTCTCTTTCAGATAGGCTACGATGCGCAGCACCAGCGGGTCAGTGACCTTATCTTCGCTTAATGGCGGCAGAGCTGTCCGGCTGCGGACGGCCTCTGCCTCGTCCTCCCGCTGTTGGAGGTACTGGTTATCCCCTGCAAGGCGGACAGCCTTCTCCAGCGCAGTACGCATCTCGTCCATGTCGAGAGGCTTGAGCACATAATCCGATACGCCGTTCCGGATAGCCTGCTGGGCGTACTCAAACTCCGAGTAGCCTGTCAGGATGATGGCGATATAGTTGAATTTCTCCCGGGTGTCGGCGATCATCTCAAGACCGTTTTTTACCGGCATGGTAATGTCGGTAATGACGATGTCAGGCTGCAGTTCAGCGATCTTTTCTTCACCTGCTGCCCCGTTCTCTGCCTCGCCCACCACCGAGCAGCCGCACTCCTCCCACGGTACCGAGTAGCGAATGCCCTTGCGGATGATCTCTTCATCTTCTACAAGCAGAACGCGATACATGGTTTACATTCCTCCCAGCCGGAGCTTGAGTTTCACCGTGAAGCCTTCGCCCTCGGTGCTGTCGATGGTCAGTCCGCTGTCACCGCCGTAGCCCAGCCAGATGCGACGGTTGATGTTCTGCAGACCATTGTGCTCGATGTTCACTTCATCCGAGCGCAGGATGTCTCGCAGCTGTTCCAGCATTGTCTCGTCCACGCCTCCGCCGTTGTCCTCTACCGTGAAATAGAGAGCATCCTCCCCCAGCCAGCCCCGTACTCTTATATGGATGCATGGCTTTTTCTGGAATCCATATTTGATGCTGTTTTCCAGCAAGGGCTGTAAAAGCAGCTTCGGGATGATGAACTCCATGCAGGCGTCATCGATGTCGATCTCGTAGGAGAAATTTGCACCAAAGCGGGTGGACTGGATCACAAGGTAATCCTGCAGATATTTCAGATCATCTTTAACAGTGACATTGTGCTTTGTGTTGTTGATGCTGTAGCGCAGGATGCCGATAAACCGCCCGATCAGCTGCTGGGCTCGCTGGGGGTCTGTCGGGATAAGATAGCGGATATTGTCCAGCGTATTATAAATAAAGTGGGGATTGATCTGGTTTTGCAGCATGCGGTATTCCAAATCCTGCTTCTGCTTTTCGTCCTCCAGGCGGTGGTCCATCAGGGCGGTGACGCTGGCCGACATGCTGTTAATGCCCCGGCCAATGTCGCCCAGTTCGTTGTTCCACTCAATGGCAGGGTCAAAGGAAAAGTCGCCGCTGCTGATTTTGGTTATGCGGTTCTGCAGTGCCGTGATGGGCGGTGTGATCATGCGGTGCAGCAAAAATGCCAGCAGCAAGCCCAATACCAGAATAGCCAGAAGACTGATGACCAGCGAATCCGACAGGTAGGGGATTTGCCGCTGCAGCGGCCCGTTGGGGATGATCTCGATCAAGTACAGATCGTGTACACCGATGGGATACCGCACCATCAACTGGGCATCGTATCCGGCTGCAATGGAATAAACCTCGGTGCTGTCATCCAGCATGTCCACATCCAGCTGCTCGGCCGGGATATCGGACAGGGGCTCCTCGGTCAGGATATTGCCGTTGATGCCGTAGTACCGCCCGCCCATCTGCCACAAAAGGCTGCTGTCCTCCGGCATCGTAAAGCCTTTCAGTGCGGCCGTGATCAGGGCAGGGGAGACAAAGGCGCAGATGTGGGCCTCGCGGCCGGTGCCGCTCAGGGTCAGCTTGCGGGTAACGGGGATGGTGTCCAACGCCTGGGAGGGCAGGGCCATCGGGTCCCGCATGATACAGGACCAGCCGGAATATTCCTCGTCATAACCGGGGATGCGGGCCAGTACCTCCGGTGTCATGGCTACGGTGTTGGTAACGGCTGTACCAAAAACCATCTGGCGTCCTTTGGCATTGATGAGCACAAACCGCTGTACATACTGCATGGTGCGCAGTGTGCTGTACTTGGCCGATATAGTGGGGTACATCGAAAGCGCCTGGTTGTTGCTGCTGGCATCCGCTAATAAATAGGTACGCATACTGGGATTGTAGGCGCACCAGCTGGCCAGGTCGTCCACTTCCTCAATATCCCGGTGGATGGCAGTGGCGGCGGTCTGTAAGGCATACTCGGCATTCAATAAGGTGGTGCGCTTCCACTTAGCTGCCATCTGGCGCATGTTGCCAATGGCGATAACGAGGGAAACGCCCAAAGTAAACAGTAGCGTCAGCGCCAGCACGCGCACCTGGATACTGCCATGGCGTAATTTATATTTGCCCATAAAGGCTCCTTGTGATAAAATTTTAAAGAAATGCTACGTAAGGCCCCCTCTGCGCGAGAGCCCCGCAAAGCGGGTGGGGGAGAGGCGCACCGCGCTTTTCTTATTAAAAAGATACCGTATCCATTCGGTTCTGTCAAGAAGAAAACTGTATAAATTCGACAAAAGAATGTGCTTTTCGAGCGTCGTAACTGTAGGAAAGATAAAAATTACAGGTTTCGTAAAATAGTACATGTTTTTTGTGCAGCTTTTTGAGAACTGCCGTAAAAAGTGCAGACTCAACCCAAAATAAACCATCCATTTCACCATCGCAAAGGTGTATGATAATGGCAACGAAAGGGACAGGCCCTCTACAGAACGAAACGCCTTCCCGAAAAAATGATTTCTACTTAGGAGGAGAAACATTATGCGTAAATTGCAAAAACTCGCAGCCCTTGGCCTGGCTGGTTCCATGGCTCTGAGCCTGGCCGCCTGCGGCGGTTCCGCTGCTTCCAGCAGTGAGGCTGCTGCCGACAGCACCCCCGTTTCCGGCGAGGCTACTGCCGAGAGCACTGCTTCCGGCGACGAGGCCGTCACCCTGAACTGGGCCCTGTGGGATAAGGATTCCACCGCCTACTGGCAGGCCCTGGCCGATGGCTACATGGAGAGCCACCCCAACGTCACCATCGAGATGACTGACCTGGGTTCTACCGATTACATGACCCAGCTGGCTACCCAGCTGGCCGGCGGCAACGGCGAGTTGGATGTCCTGTCCATCAAGGACATCCCCGGTTACTCCAACCTGATCAACCTGGGTCTGCTGGAGCCCCTGAGCGGCAAGCTGACCACCGATGAGAGCAAGTTCAACGGCGTTCTCGACCAGCTGACTGCTGAAGACGGCAACTACTACGCAGTTCCGTTCCGCTCTGACTTCTGGGTCGTCTACTACAACAAGGATATTTTCGATCAGGCCGGCATTGAGTATCCCACCAACGATATGACGATGGAGGACTTCGATGCTAAGATCCGCGAAGTCTACGAAAAGACCGGCGTTTACGGCAACATTTACCACACCTGGCGCTCCACCACCACTCTGTTCGGCATCCTGGATGGTGAGCACACCGTTATTGACGGCAACTACGACTTCCTGAAGCCTTACTACGAGCAGGTCCTGTCTGAGCAGGCTGACGGCGTTATCCCCAACTACGGCGAGCAGAAGACCTCTGGTCTGCACTACTCCGGCGCTTTCCAGAACGGTCAGGCTGCTATGTGCAACATGGGTTCCTGGTTCATCGCTACTATGCAGAAGTACAACGAAGAGGCTGAGGGCAACGGTGTTGAGCCTGTCAACTTCGGCATCGTCAAGTATCCTCATCCGGACGGCGCACCTGCCGGCTCCACCCTGGGCACTGTGACCAGCCTGGCTGTCAACGCTAACTCCGAGAAGAAAGATGCTGCCCTCGACTTCGTGAACTGGTGCGCATCTGAGGATGGCGCCAAGTGCGTGGCCGCTGTCGGCACCTTCCCCGCCGTTGCCAGCGACGAGACCAACGCCATCATCTCCAGCACCGAGGGCTTCCCCTCTGACGACGCTTCTCTCGAAGCTCTGAACACCACCGCTATCTACCTCGAGATGCCTCTGTCCGATAAGGCTTCCGAGATCGAGACCATCCTGAACACCGAGCATGACGCTATCATGACCGAGAGCGAGACCGTTGACGAAGGCATCGCCAACATGAACGAGCAGGTCGCCGCTCTGCTGGGCTGATTCACCAGCTACACTTTTTCATAAGTTTTCCTTCTTCCGATAAGGGGCGGGCGGGCGCGCCTGCCCCTATCTTATTGCCAAAAATCTGCCATTGACCCCAAGGAGGTATGACCCATGGCTGAAACTACGCAGGCTGTGCAGGCAAACCCCAAACGCGGGATGAAAAAATCCACGCGGGACAGCCTGATCGCCTACAGCTTTATCGCCCCGAACTTCATCGGGTTCTGCGTGTTCACGCTGGTACCTATGATCTTCGCCATCGCGCTTTCCTTCTGCAACTGGGACGGTGTTCACCCGGTCGAGTTTGCAGGCATCAGCAACTTTGCTGCGCTGCTCAACGATAAGACGTTCAAAGCTGCTTTTGTAAACACACTGGTCTACGCCATCGGCACCGTGCCCCTTACGCTGGTATGCAGCCTTGGCCTGGCCATGCTGCTGAACCAGAAAGTCAAATGCCGCAACTTCTTCCGCACCGTTTCGTTCTTCCCCTATGTTGCTTCGCTGGTCGCCGTTGCTGCGGTGTGGAACATGATCTTCAGCCCCTCGATGGGTCCGGTCAACCAAATCCTGGCCTCCCTGGGCGTTGAGAACCTGCCCAAGTGGGCCGCCGGTAAAGACACCGCCATGTTCACGGTCATCCTGTTCAGTGTGTGGAAGAACATGGGCTACTACATGGTCATCTACCTGGCAGGCCTGCAGGGTACCAACCCAGAGCTGGAAGAAGCCGCCGAACTGGACGGCGCCAGCAAGTGGCAGATCTTCTGGAATGTAACGCTGCCCCAGCTGAAGCCCACCACCTTCTTCGTGGTCATTATGCTGACCATCGCCTCTTTCAAGGTGTATGACCAGATGTACATGATCACCCAGGGCGGCCCCGGCAATGCGACCATGACCCTTGTTTACTACATCTACAATGTTGCCTTTGTCAACACGCCCAAGTACGGTTATGCAAGTGCCGTGGCTATGGTGCTGTTCGTGCTGGTGCTGGCCGTGACCATCATCCAGTTCAAGGGCTCGTCAAACAACGACTAAGGAAAGGAGGAACACAAAATGGCTACTACCGCTGTTAAGAAAAAGACTGGCTCGATGAAAGTGCAGCATGTCGTCAGCCGTGTGCTGATCTATGCGCTGCTTATCATCGTGGCGGCACTGATGCTTGTCCCGTTCCTGTGGATGCTGTCGGCATCCTTTAAGATGAACAAGGACGTTTTCACCTTCCCCATTGAGTGGATCCCCTCCAACCCGCGTCCGCAGAACTACATTGACATCTGGACCAAGATTCCCCTGCTGACCTTCGTGAAGAACACCGCATTCCTGACCATCGTTGTCACGATTCTGCAGGTGCTTACTTCCTCCTTTGCTGCCTATGCCTTCGCCAAGCTGAACTTCAAGGGCAAGAACGTGCTGTTCCTGGGCTACATCGCCACCATCGCAGTGCCCTGGCAGGCTTACATGGTGCCCCAGTTCATGATGATGCGCTCCTGGCACC
>OGZZ01002995.1_pt1 | contig 10207 bp, 8 predicted proteins | sample 1577021 | NCBI WGS metagenome assembly OGZZ01 (sample SAMEA3541526, study PRJEB24748) | human gut metagenome | biome: human gut; feature: human-associated habitat; material: faeces | place: China | collected 2012
TAACCGGCCCAGGCGATGATACCGGCAGCGACAAGACAGCCAGCGACATAACCGGCGATACGCATTCTCTTTTCCTTTGCCATGATTTTTTTACGATTCTTTTTTTCTTCTTTATAACGGTCTACTTTTGCCTGACTCATAATCAATCTCCTAACTTCTTAAACTTTCTTCACTATACTGCATTTTGCTGGAAAAATCAATGAAAATTGGTGGAAACAGAAATGAACTTTATGACAAAAATATATCGCAGTCATAAAATATTCGAATAACAGTCGGGATGTTATTTCTTGCACTTTATACGAAAATTGGATAGAATAGTACTGTTCGGATCGTACATGGGCATTTTACTGCAAAGGTACGAAAGAATGAGATTTTCAAATGTGCAAAATGATTGGCGGCGGCAGTTTTGGCGGTGGCGGCTCCTTTGGGGGCATGGGCGGCGGCAGCTTCCATGGCGGCGGCGGCGGACGCGGCCGTTGATGCCAACAACATAACCGCATAAAAAACAAGGCAGAGAACTGCTGTGGACGAAACGTCTGCGGCAGTTCTCTTTTTATGTGCTTCTATCGTGAACGAAATTCATTTGACAAAACAATTTTGGTAACATATACTGGATGACATCACGGAAACGAAAAAGGGAAGGAATCGTCATGCTGACTCTGGATAAAATCTACCACGCTGCCTTTGTGCTCAAGGACGTTGCCCGCAAGACCGACCTCATCGAGGCCCCCAAGCTATCCAAGGACTGCCAGCTCTACCTGAAAACCGAGAACCTGCAGGCCACCGGCAGCTTCAAGGTACGCGGTGCTTACTATAAGATCAGCCAGCTTTCGCCCGAAGAAAGCGCCAAGGGCGTCATTGCCTGCTCGGCGGGCAACCATGCGCAGGGTGTGGCGCTGGCCGCCACCCGCCGCGGCATCAAGAGCATCGTCTGCATGCCGGACGGTGCCCCCATCATGAAGGTGGAAAACACCAAGAATCTAGGCGCAGAGGTCTGCCTTGTGCCCGGCACCTACGATGACGCCCACGACAAGGCCGTGGAGCTGCAGGAAGAGACCGGCATGACCTTCATCCACCCCTACGATGACGAGCAGGTCATTGCAGGCCAGGGCACCATCGGTCTGGAGATTCTGGACCAGCTGCCGGATCTGGATGCGGTCATCGTGCCGGTGGGCGGCGGCGGCCTGATCTCCGGCGTGGCCTTTGCCATCAAGAGCCTGCGCCCGGAAGTGAAGGTGTACGGCGTACAGGCCGAGGGCGCCCCCAGTATGTACCGCAGCCTGCACGAGCACAAGTATCAGACCCTGAAGGCTGCCTCCACCTTTGCCGACGGCATTCAGGTCAAGACCCCCGGCGAGCTGACCTACCAGCTCTGCGAGCAGTATGTGGACGACGTCGTGACGGTGAGCGAGGACGAGACCGCCGCCGCCATCCTCTCCTTGATGGAAAACCAGAAGCTGGTGGCCGAGGGTGCCGGTGCGGTGCCCGTGGCTGCGGCCCTGTTCCACAAGCTGCCCATTGAGGGCAAGAAGGTGGTGTGTGTCATCTCCGGCGGCAACATCGACGTGAACATCCTCAGCCGCGTGATCACCCGCGGCCTGGTCATGAGCGGCCGCAAGGCCAACCTGACCATTGCTCTGGAGGACAAGCCCGGCCAGCTCCAGCGTGTGGCCGAGATCGTCTCCCGCTGCGGCAGCAACGTGGTGTCGGTGCTGCACGACGGTTCCGACCCCAACATGCCCATTTCCAGCTGCTTCCTCAAGTTGACGCTGGAGACCCGCGACGCGGCCCAGATCGAACAGATCCGTGCCGAACTGACCAAAGAGGGCTTCCAGCTCGTGAGTGAGCGTGTGTGAGCCGATAAAAAATGGCCTGCGTGAAAACGCGGGCCATTTTTTCATGGGAAGCTTGAACGGTCACAGCTCGATTTCCCCGGTAAACTGAAACCACCCATCGGCATAGTCCATAATAAAGTCTGCTGCGTATTTGTTCAGAATGAGTTTGATGTTGGAGAGACCAAAACCGTGGAGAGCGGGATTGGATTTTGTCGTTCGGATGTTCCCGTCATGGATCTTTACCGGAGCGGATGTGTTCCGGACGGAAAAAAAGAAGCTCTGTCTCAGTACGGCGGAAACATGAATCGTCTTTTCGCTCTCGAGTTTTTCACAGGCTTCCGTTGCATTGTCCAGCAGATTGGCAAAGAGCACGACCATATCCGATACATCCAATGGCAATGCGGAAAGATCGTTCACCTCAAAGTCGATGCTGATCCCTTTTTTGATCGCTTCGGTCGCTTTGGTATTGAACAGCGCGTCCAGGATCGCGTGGTGCGAGTTGACCAGAAACAGCCGGTCGGTCTGCATAGTGGTTACGGAACGCAAATATTGCTCGGCAGCTTCATACTCCTGGTTCAGCAAAAGGCTTTGGACCGTGTTGAGGTGTGCTCTGAAATCGTGGACCTTGTGACGCTGTTCTGCGTAAAGTCTGCTCGCCGCTTCCATATTTTTGGCCTGCAGTTGAATCTGCTGCCCCAGCGCCAAAAGATTTTCCTTGGTTTCGATGGCTCGTTCCATCCGATCCAAGAGGTACAGGAGAGCAGCATTTGCCGCAAGGATCAAGCCACATGTAAAGGCGATTACACCTTCGCCTACCGGTTTCCCTGTTGTGATATACAGCAAGATCCCCAGCATGCAAAAGGATGTGCATGGGAACAAAAAGTAAAACCCCAATTGAGATTCATTCAGTCGGTTCCGCGCTCCCGGAAATGCTTTTTGCTTCATGATCTTTCGGAATAGATAGGCCAGGAACAATTCTGTGGAATAGTTGATGACCCCGTAGACGATCATGAGCGGAAAACTCGACCGGAACGATTCACCGTCCATCCCGCAGATAAATGCCCACAGCATACCCAGCCCAAAAGACAGGGAATAAGTGATCAGATACTCTACGCCGACAAGAAGCAAAAGCAGCTTACCGGAGATTTTGGCGTACAACACCCGTGCACTGAAGGTATAGGATAAAAGGATCATCCCGATTTTTATGGCCTGATTGCGGTGAAAGAAGATCAGCGGAACCTTCAGGATCCAGAAGTTCAGCGCAACGAAGCAGCCGACGCCGATGGTGAATTTCCGGTCACTCCAGCGTCGTTCAGCAAATGCATCCAAAAAGAGGATCAGCGAAAGGGAATCGACCACGGTATAAAGAAAACTCAAGAAATCGCCCATCGGTTTTTCCCCCGCCACAGCAGATAGTGCTGCTTCAGTTCCTTATGGTTCTTAGCACTTGAAGGCAAAACGATCCCGCCGGTCAGGCTCACCTTTTCGTATTGCAACTGCACGATGTACTCCATGTTTACCAAAAATGAGCGTTGAACGCGCAGGAAACCGAGGTCCTCCAACTTTTTTGACAGATCGGACAGATTGCCGTAGAAATGATACTCCGTTCGCTCGTCATGGATCAGGTGCACGATGATGACCCGCAGATTGGCCTCCAGATAGAGGATGTGATTTACAGGAATGTCGATCGGTTCGGAATGGACCGAAATGGTGAGGATCCCCTTTCGTTGAACGACTTCTTTGCTTGCGGCTTCAAAATAAGGGATCAGCTTTTCGTTCATATCACGTTTCAAAAGATACCGGAATGCCTGTACCTCAAACCCTTCTGGAGCGTATTGGATAAAGTTTGTGAGAAAGATGATCACGACTCCGGGGTTTTCCCTGCGAAGAGTCCGTGCGAGGTCAATGCCGCTGGAATCGCCCATGTCGATGTCCAGGAATGCAAGATCATAGGAAGAAAGGTCTTTGATCGCGCCGGGATCGCTGAAAGGATAAAAGTGCGCAGAGATGCCGCTTTTTTCGCAATGGTCTCGGAGTAATGCAGAAACCTGCTCCACGACAGCGGGCTCATCATCACAAATCAGTAAATTCAATCGGCAGCCTCCTCTAAGGTCGAACAGACCGGTTTTGTTACTCATAATAACGCAGTGCTCTCTTCAAGTCAATGCAATTTCAGCAGAGGGCTGCTGATAATAGGGCTGCGCTGAACTTGCAGTCTGTGGCGTGAAAGCTGCAATTGCCGGTTTCATGACAAGAAAACCCGTGTTCATTCCCGGAATGTGGACAATCCAATCCCCATGCGTAAAAATAATGACACGATGTTTTGTGGATTCTCTTTTTACGGGAGGGGTTGTTTTGCGCAGGAAATTTCTCGCTTTTGCATTGTCGCTCGTCATCCTTTGTGTCCTTGTCTTTGAACTTTATCCGAGAAGCTCTCAGGAGATCGACCTCTCCACCGGTGCGGGCATTTCTAAAATGCTCCGCTATGAGAATGCTCAGGTCTATATGCTTGGCGAGGTCCATCGCAAGGTGGAATATCAGCAGTTCCGCAATGCACTGTTCAAGTACCTTGTAGAGAAAAAGGGCGTGCGTGTTTTTTTGATGGAGCACGGCTATGCAAGCGGCTTTCTCGAAAACGAAACAGTGCAGAACCGGTTGTCCTTTGCCGACGAATACGGATACGATCAGTTTGTCGTATCCAAAGAGGACTACGAGCTGTTCCGGTGGATATCAGAATTCAATCGGAACAGACCGGATGAAGACAAAATCTCCATTGTCGGTATCGATATCACCGATTCGATTGGGGTAGTCTATGCCTTCTGCCGGTATTTGCTGAGAGACTGTGATTTTTCTGCGGCAGATACAAAGATGCAGATGCTTTTGATCAGCACCCAGAAATGCCAGTTTCAGCAGCGCTTTGAGAACAGTTTGTTGCCGCAGCTGATTGAACTGTACCAGACAAACCCGGAACAGATTGAACTGGCGCTGGGAGATCAGGCGATCCATTTGGAACGCGTGCTTCAGGGTTGGCAGCAGGGACAGGAGTGCTACAAGCTGAACGACTATCAGCCGGATCTCCAGCTGGATGGCCCCGCCGTGGCGTATCGGGAGGATGCCCTGTATGCGAACCTCCGGAGGGTCTATGAGGAAAACCCGACCGCAAAGTATTTTGGTTCGTTCGGTGCAGCACACGTTCAGATGGAAAACTATGTACAAAAAGAAGGATCGTCCCGGATCAACAATAGCTTTGTGTCCCGGATGGCTGGGAAAAACAGCTTTCTTGATGGCAGGCTGACCGTGATCGACGGTGCAATCACCCATGAGATCGGGGAGTTGGGGGAGGCTGATACCAATCACCTTACCTTATACAATACCGCCCTTGCAAAGAACCCTGGTTCCGAAAGCGGAAAGTTCTATGCCGAAGCTCCCGACACCCCGGATGAAAAAATCGCGCAGTATGTGTTGCTGTTTGAGCATCCGTCTCAGGTCACGGCCAGTGAGGATCAGCCAGGCCGGTATTGGAAAAACTATAAAGAAAAATAAAACGTATTGGCAGAGTTTGAACGATGTGTTTTTCACGGGGAGGATGCAGCTTGCAAAAACGGGTTCTCGCCGGCGTGGTTTTGCTGGCTGTTCTTTTGGCACTTATTTTTGCGTTTTATCCGGGAAACTCTCAGGTGATCGATCTTGCTACCGGTGCGGGCGTTTCTAAAATGCTCCGCTATGAGAATGCGCAGGTCTATCTCTTTGGAGAAACACATCGTTGCACAGAATATCAGCAATTCCGCAATGCACTGTTCCAATACCTTGTAAAAGAAAAGGGGGTTCGTGTTCTTGTAGAGGAAAGTGGATATGCCACGGCATTTCTTGAAAATGAAACCGTGCAGGGGAGACTTTCCTTTTCGGACTGGCTTGATCGGTGCACGCTCTCCAAAGAGGACTATGAGCTGTATTCATGGATTGCCGACTGGAACAGCGGCAGGGATGCTGCAGAAAAAATTTCAATCATCGGGATCGACATTACAGATGATGTCGGTAACATACAGACGCTTTGTCAGTATTTGCTGAAAAACCATGACTTTACCGGTGCAGATACTCAAACGCAGTGGCTTCTAACTGCGATTCGGGAACAGAACCCGTTCAGTTCTTTGCAACTCCAGACCTTTCAGGAGAAGTTTCTGCCACAGCTGGCTGAACTGTATCATATTAAGCTGGAACAGCTTGAAACTGTGCTTGGAACACAAACGGTTTGTCTGGAACGTGCCCTTCTGGGCTGGGAGGAAGCACAGGAACAACGGCGCTTCAAAGGGAAAACGGAACAACTGGGGGGTCCCGGTGATGTATACCGGGAAAGTTGCCTGTATGAGCATTTCATGTGGGAGTATCAGCAGAGACCGGACGCAAAATATTATGGGCAGTTTGGCGGGGCGCACGTTTTGATGTCCGACTATTCCGGAAAGCTGTACCGTGTGCAGAACTCTTTCGTGAGCCGCCTTGCGGAGATCGGCTCGCCGTTGAATGGAAAACTGACCGTTGTGGATGGCTGTCTGACGTTTGAAATCGGTGATCTGGGTGGCACGGGCACGAACAGAGCAACGCTTTACCGTACTGCCTGTGCCAGACCTCCGGTTCGGGACAGAAATAAATTTTACACGGACGGTTCTGCGCCGGATGTAAGCTATGCACAGTATGCGTTGCTGTTCGAGCATCCGGATGCACTGACCGCAGCAAAAGAGTATACCGGCTCCTATTGGAAGTATCATTGAAGATTTGCTATAATATAAGTCATCCCGCTTGAAACAACGGCTATTTCAAATCATGAATCTACAAACAAAGGAGAACCACGATGAAAGTCGTATCTACCCCCAACGCACCTGCCGCCATCGGCCCCTACAGCCAGGCACTGGACCTGGGCAATATGGTATTCGTGTCCGGTCAGATCCCGGTAGACCCCGCCACCGGCAAGATGGCCGATACCGTGGAAGAGCAGGCCGCACAGAGCCTGGCAAACCTCAAGGCTATTCTGGCCGAGGCCGGCCTGACCATGGCCAATGTGGTCAAGACCGTGATCTTTCTGGCCGACATCAACGACTTTGTGGCTGTGAACGCAGAGTATGCCAAGGCCTTTGCAGAGCCGTTCCCGGCCCGCAGCTGCGTGCAGGTGGCAGCCATCCCCAAGGGTGCAAAGCTCGAGATCGAGTGCATCGCGGTGCGGGGCTGATCCCAAAAGCAACAGATAGACAAAAGAGGCTGTGCCCACCGGCACAGCCTCTTTTGTCTATTGAGAAGAAGGAAGAAAAACGCAAAGTTACGGGCGCTGACCCATGCCGCCCTCCAGCGTGAGGGTCTCGCCGGACATGAACTTGAAGTCCGGCATGGCCAGCTGGACGCACACGCGGCCGATCTCCAGTTCGGCGTTGCCGTAGTGGCCCATGGGCGGCATTTTGACGTTGGCCTTGAAGGCCTCCGGGTAAGCCTGCTGGAACTGCTCCAGCTTGGCGGTCCAGGCCAGCGGGCAGACAACGTTGACGTTGATGTCATCCGGGCCCCACTCGGTGGCGGCCACGCGGGACAGGCCGCGGATGCCCTCCTTGGCGGCAGCGTAGGCGCACTGGCCGTAGTTGCCGAACAGGCCGGCACCGGAGGCAAAGTTGATCACGCTGCCGTGGGACTGCTTCAGGTAGGGGTAGCAGGCCTTCATATAATAGAAGGCTGCGTACAGGCCCGAATACAGGGCCAGGTCGAACTGCTCGGTGGTGTGCTCGGCCAGTGAGACGCCGGAAGCCGAGGCCTGCGCGTTGTTGATCAGCACCTGAATGCCGCCAAAGGCGTCAACGGCCTGCTTCACCACGCGCTGCACGGTGGCTTCGTTGTCGCCGCCGGCGCACACATCGGCCTGCACCGGCAGCACCTTGATGCCGTACTTGCTCTCCAGCTCCTGCTTGGCCTCTTCCAGTTTTTTCACATTGCGGCCGGTGATCACAAGGTTTGCACCCTCTTTTGCGTAGGCCGTAGCAATGCCGTATCCAATGGAACCGCAGCTGCCATCCTGCAGGACTGCGCGCCCTGCACCGGTGATGAGTGCGGTCTTACCCGTTAAAAAGCCCATAGTTATCCTCCAGAATGTGCCCGGAGGAGCTGCGCCCCGCCGGGCTGATTTTGGCCATATTATAGTCCGCTGTTTGCCGGAAATCAAGCCTTTTTGCCGATAAATAAAAAATAGACAAAGATTCTTGAAAAGTCAAAATTTTCACGAATTCACGGCGATTTTGTGAAACTTTTGACGGGAGTTTGTCGTTAAAATAACGACAAACTAATTGCGGCGTTCATGCGACTTTTTTGCGGGTGCTTTGCTGCGTGCCGGGCAGAAGTGTTACTTCTGCACACCGGCCTCACACTGCTCGATGAACTGCTTGGCCACGCGGGGGCTGCGGCCGCCGGCGCGGATGGCAAAGGCCTCGGCCTTGACCAGCAGCTGGTCCATGGGCATATCGACGTGGTGCTGTTTTGCCAGCTCCTCCAGGATGGTCTCGAACCGGGCTTTTTCCGGCCGCTGGAAGGTCACGGTCAGGCCGAACCGGGCCGAAAGGCTCATGAGCTCCTGCCGGGTGTCGGCTTCGTGGATGTCGTCGCCGGTGCGGTCGGTCAGGGTCTCCTTGATGAGGTGGCGGCGGTTGGAGGTGGCGTACACCGCGATGTTGCGGGCACGGCCGCCCACGCTGCCCTCCAGAATGGCCTTGAGGGCGGCAAAGTTGTCGTCGTTGGCGGTAAAGCTCAGGTCGTCGATGAACAGGATAAACTTGAGGGGGTTGGCGGCCAGCTTGTCCATCAGGTCCGGGATCTGGTACAGCTGGTTCTTTTTCACTTCCACCAGCCGCAGGCCCTCCGGGGCAAACTCGTTGGCGATGGCCTTGACCGAGCTGGACTTGCCGGTGCCGGCGTCGCCGTACAGCAGCACATTGTTGGCGGGCATCCCGGCCAGCAGGGCACGGGTGTTGGCGATCACCTTTTCCCGCTCCTTTTCGTAGCCCGGCAGCTCGGAAAGACGCTGGGGGTCGGGGTACTTCACCGGAACCAGCTTGCCGTTTTCTACTGTAAATACATGGTGCTTGGCAAACATGCCGTAGCCCTTCTTGCCCACCTCGCTCATGCGCTGGGCATAGGCGGCGGGCAGGTCAAGGTCGGCCGTCTCCCACCGGGGCAGGAAGGCCAGCTCTTCGGCCGGGACCTCTGCCGCGTCCAGCAGGGCATCCAGCGTCAGGCTGCACAGCTGCTGCAGGAAGGCCAGCTCGTTGTCCAGTGCAGTCTGCAGAACGGGGGGCAGGATACCGGCAGCGGCCTGCCGCACGCACACGGTCTCGGTCTCCAGCACGGTGGTGCTCAGGTAGGTGCCCCAGTTGGTGGTGCGCTCGAACAGCACGCTTTCAAACTGTGCCACGGCGTTGCACACGCTGCCAACGCTGCTGTTTCCGGCCGTCAGGCAGTCGATGAGAGCGGCAAATCTGGCCGCCACGGGGTCGCTCAGCAGGGAGCGAAAGATCACAAGCCCGTGCAGGCGGGCGTTCCATTCATGCAGTTTCATAGTCCGGTTTCCTCGATCCTGAATCTTTTTTTGGTACATCCTCTTTCAGACAACGCGCGCGGCGCGCACAGATAAAAAGAGTATACAGCGGTTTTTCATTTCACGCAAGAGTGTTTAATTTCCTTCATGTTTGGAACGATTCAGGTTACGAATTGTCGATTGACAACAGCCCGATTTATAGTATAATTTACATCAACAAATGCGTGGATGGGAAAAAGTACCACACGATCCCCCCTGTTCAGAGAGCTGCCGTTTGGTGCGAGGCAGTCAGTGTTTCGTGGGAGAAATCCTCCCGGAGCAGCCTGCCCAACGGGTGTCAGACCCTTGTAAGCAGTGCCGGCAGCCGCCGTTATGAGGCAGGGCTTTGTTGGAAGCCCATGAGAGGGTGCACAGCGCACCAACGAGAGTGGTACCGCAGAGAGCTTGATGATCACAAGGTCTTTGTCTCTTGGAATGAACAGGGGACAAGGGCCTTTTCTTTTACCCCCGCCCCCTGCAGAGCGTACATGAAAAAGGTTTAGGAAACAGGAGTAACTTACCATGCAGTTGAACGGTTCTCAGATTTTTGTGGAGGTTCTTTGTGAGCAGGGCGTGGATACCATTTTTGGTTATCCCGGCGGTGCAGTGCTGAATCTTTACGATGAGCTGTATAAGAATGCCGACCGCATCACCCATGTGCTCACGGCACACGAGCAGGGCGCTGCCCACGCAGCCGACGGTTACGCCCGGGCCACCGGCCGCACCGGCGTGGTGCTGGCCACCAGCGGCCCGGGTGCCACCAACCTGGTCA
>OGZZ01002996.1_pt1 | contig 10206 bp, 8 predicted proteins | sample 1577021 | NCBI WGS metagenome assembly OGZZ01 (sample SAMEA3541526, study PRJEB24748) | human gut metagenome | biome: human gut; feature: human-associated habitat; material: faeces | place: China | collected 2012
CTGCTTTCCGCGTCCGCTTCGCCATAAAGAAGTCTTTTGCTTTACAAGCGTATCATCCCAACAACTACAAATTTATTCTCCCAGCAAAAACTCCGCCAGCACGTAATTACTTACATCCATCCCTCTGCGAGACAGAAAAATGCGATCTCCCTTACATTCTAATAAATGTTCTGCCTGGAAGTGTTCTATGACAGTTCCATATACTTCACTGATCGGTTTCTGAAAGGTTCGCTCAAATTTTTCTTTTGAAATTCCATTCACTTTCCGTAAGCCCAGATACATAAATTCTTCCATCTGAGACTCTTCTGACAAAAGTTCTTCCTCTGTTTCAATGGGTTGTTTTTCATGGATTGCTTCTATATAAGTCTTCCTGTTCCTTATATGTGAAAACCTTCTGTTTCTGAGAAGAGAGGATGCACCTGCACCAATCCCAAGATACTCCACTCTGTCCCAGTACCCCAGGTTATGCCTGCATTCCTGTCCTGTTCTTGCATAATTTGAAATTTCATAACGTTCCATTCCCGCCTTTGCAAGCCGTTCTATTGTCCATTCCCCCATCCGATATTCTTCTTCCTCCGACGGGAGTTTCCATTCACCGGAATCAAACTTTCCTTCCTGATACCAATGATAAAATCTTGTTCCCTCTTCCAGGATCAGACTGTATGCCGATATATGCTCCGGTTCAAGAGCGATCACTTTTTCCAGCGTATCTTCCCATGACTCCATCGTCTGTCCCGGAAGTGCCGACATCAGATCAATATTCCGGTTCTCAAATCCTGCCTTTTCTGTAAAGTTCCACGTAGCAAGGAAATCTTCATGCGTGTGTATTCTTCCCAGTCTTTGCAGTTCTTCATTCCGGGCTGACTGTAACCCAAGACTTAGACGGTTCACACCTACTGCTTTATACTGCTTCAGCTTTTCCAGGTTCACTGTACCAGGATTCACTTCCATCGTGATCTCAGCATCTTTCTGAATTGTAAAACTATCATACAGACTTTGAAAAAGCTCTTCTGCCTGCCTTTCTGACAGAAGGGATGGTGTTCCTCCTCCGAGAAAGACAGTCTTCACCTCATAAGAGTGAAGACTGTCTTTATAACCGCGTATTTCCTGTATCATTGCCTGCACATATGCTTCCTGCTCTTCTCTGCTTCCTGCTGCTGAGAAAAAATCACAGTAGTTGCATTTTTTTACACAGAAAGGAATGTGAAGATACAGTTCCAAATCTCTTTTTTTCATATTATTCATAAATTCATATAAACTTCAGATCAATACTTTTTTTAGTTATCGTCCAGCTTCAGGACACTCATAAATGCACTCTGCGGAATCTCAACATTTCCTACCTGACGCATTCTCTTTTTACCTTCCTTCTGCTTCTCCAGAAGTTTCTTCTTACGGGAAATATCACCGCCGTAGCACTTGGCAAGAACATCCTTTCTCATTGCTTTTACTGTCTCACGTGCTATGATCTTACTTCCGACTGCTGCCTGGATCGGGATCTCAAAGAGCTGACGTGGGATTTCTTCTTTCAGCTTCTCGCACATCTTTCTTCCACGTTCATAAGCACTTCCCTCAAAAACAATAAAGGAAAGTGCATCCACTTCTTCTTTATTGATCAGGATATCCAGTTTCACAAGTTCTGAACGCTCATATCCCAGCATTTCATAATCAAAGGATGCATAACCTCTGGAACGCGATTTCAATGCATCAAAGAAATCATAAATAATCTCATTTAATGGCAGATGATAGGTCAGCACAGCTCTTGTCTCTTCGATATATTCCATGCCCTGATAAACTCCGCGACGTTCCTGACAAAGATCCATGATGGCTCCGATATATTCAGATGTTACCATGATCTCCGCTTTTACCATCGGTTCTTCCATATATTCAATTTCTGACAGATCAGGCATATTGGTCGGATTTGTCAGGTCAATAACTTCCCCGTTTGTCTTATGGATCTTATAAATAACACTCGGTGCAGTTGTTACAAGATCCAGATTATATTCTCTCTCAAGACGCTCCTGAATGATCTCCAGATGAAGCAGTCCTAAAAATCCACAACGGAATCCAAATCCCAATGCAACAGAAGTTTCTGCCTCAAACTGCAATGCTGCATCATTGAGCTGCAGCTTTTCAAGTGCATCTCTCAGATCCGGGTATTTAGCTCCATCTGCAGGATACAGTCCACAATAAACCATAGGATTTACTTTTTTATATCCCGGCAATGGTTCAGCACATGGCCGCTCTGCATTCGTGATCGTATCTCCCACACGGGTATCTTTTACATTTTTCAGACTTGCCGTAATATATCCGACCATTCCTGCTTCCAGTTCATCGCATGGAATGAACTGTCCCGCACCAAATGTTCCGACTTCCACAACCTCAGCTCTCGCCCCGGTCGCCATCATCAGCATCGGAGTTCCCTTTCTGACCGTTCCCTCTTTGATCCTGCAGAAGACAATGACTCCTTTATAAGAATCATATTTAGAATCAAAGATCAGTGCCTGCAGTGGTGCATCCGGATCTCCTACCGGTGACGGAATCTTTTTCACAATCTGCTCCAGGACTTCATGCACGTTCAGTCCTGTCTTCGCTGAGATCAACGGTGCATCTTCCGCATCAATTCCAATGACATCCTCAATCTCTTCTTTTACACGCTCCGGCTCTGCACTTGGCAGATCAATCTTGTTGATGACCGGCATCACATCCAGATCATGATCCAGTGCCAGATATACATTTGCCAGCGTCTGAGCCTCAACCCCCTGTGCCGCATCGACTACCAGGATTGCTCCGTCACAGGCCGCCAGACTTCGCGAAACTTCATAATTAAAATCCACATGTCCCGGTGTATCAATCAAATTGAAAAGATACTCCTCTCCGTCGTCTGCCCGGTAAACTGTACGCACTGCCTGTGCCTTGATCGTGATTCCACGCTCCCTCTCAAGATCCATATTATCCAGCACCTGTGACTGCATCTCACGGCTTGTGAGCAGTCCCGTCATCTCAATGATACGGTCTGCCAGTGTGGATTTTCCATGATCGATATGTGCAATGATACAAAAGTTCCTTATATGATTCTGATCAATCGTTGACAATGTTCGCCCTCCATCTTATCTCTTTTCTGACTGCTTCACTATAAAAAGCTCCACCGCCAGATTTTCACTTAAAGTTCCGGTCTTCACAGCCTGTTCCAGTCCGGCACCTTCTTCCATACTCTGCCTGAGCTGTCCCATCCTGAACCGCTTACACTGCACCATACTTTTCCCGACTACAAACGGATGCAGTCCGGCTTTGGATGCAATTTCTTTTTTCCCATACCCCTGATTCATCAATGCTTTTACAAAATAAAGGCTTCGGTACTGCCTCGTCAGCATATACAAAATCCGCATCGGCGGTTCTTTCAGTGCGATCAGCTCATAATAAAGATCCAGTGCCTTTCTCTGATTCCCCGTCGCTACCGCATCCACCATATCAAAAATATGGTTGGAAAGCTGCGTTACACACACTGCATCAATCTCTTCCCTGGTAAGTGTAGCTTTGTCAATCCCATAGCAGATGACTTTCTCCAGCTCTCTCTGGATATTTTCCATATCCGTTCCGACTTTTCCAAGGAAATAAGAGATGGTCGCTCCGGACATTTCTTTTCCTTCTCTGCGTAAGATCTGCCCGATCCACCTTTTCAGGACCTCTTCATCCTGCATGGTCAGTGCCGCTGCGTATCCTTTTGTATTCACAGCCTTATAAAGCTTATTCCGCTTGTCGACTTCCTCTTCTACAAAAATAAAATAGGTTGTCTCCGGCATCTCTTTGATATAATCTGCCAGTTCTGCTCCTGCCGCAGTCTTGAAAAATCCGGTATTTTCAAATACGATGAGCCTTTTTTCCGCAAAAAAAGGCATCGTCTCAGCCAGATCAATCACCTCTTTGACCGGAATATTCTTTCCCTCATAATGGGCATAATTCATCGTATCGCCCTCCGGGATCATCGCCTTGATAAACCGTTTTTTATATTGCTTCTTCAGGTATCCCTCTTCACCATATAAAAGATATACCTGCTCAAATTTTCCACTCTTAAAATCTTCATTCAATTTTTTCATAGCTCTTCTATTATATAAGATAAACAGACAGTTTGACAAGGGATATCACGCAAGATATTTTTCCTCAGTCACTGCCACCGCCACCACATTTTCTGCTGAAAAACAGTTTCTTTCCATCACTTTGGATCGTGACAGCTCCACACTGCTGTGTTGAATAAACCTGACAGTTTCTGCTTTTTAACCGTTCCAGCGTTTCTTCATGTGGATGACCATAACGGTTTCCCCGTCCTGCTGAAATTAAAACAATCTGCGGCTCAACTGCATCAAGGAACTCTTCTGTACCTGAATTTTTTGAACCGTGATGTGCTGCTTTCAGTATCCTGCATTTTCCGAGTCTTCCACTTTTGACCAGTTGTTTCTCCCCTGCTCCTTCCACATCTCCGGTCAGAAGCATTGAAAAGTTTCCATATTCTGCCTGCAGTACCATGGATGCAGCATTTCCACTTTCGGAAAGTCCCATTTCCGGGCCGATGCATCGAAGGCTCATCTTCTGTTCTCCTGTTCCGTCCACGACCTGCTCTCCGGCATGTATCTCTGCGATCCTTGTTCCATTTTCTGCCGCCAGCACAGCCAGTTCTTTTAATTTCTCATCCCAGTATTCTTCTGCCGGAAGTACTAACGTCCTGATTCCGATCCCAAGCCTCTGATCTTCCAGCAGTTCACGGATTCCGCTGATATGATCCTCATCTCCATGACTCACAAATGCATAATCAATGTTTCTGATCCCACAATAAAGGAGATATGGCTCGATCCGGTATGCTCCGACGGAACTGACATCACTGCTTCCACCATCTATCAGACAGTTCTTTCCTCCCGGCATCCGGATACAGATTCCATCTCCCTGCCCCACATCCAGTACTGTCACTGTGACCTGCCCCTGCACCTGATGCATCAGCCAGCAGCTTCCTGGCAGCAGGGGACACATGATGGGGCTGGATGTGCATGATATGGAAAATCTCGGGGAGGTATGGGTTGGCTATGACGGACAGCCTAAGAGTACGCAGTTCGGACGTAAGTCGTTGCGTCTGGCTCGTAAGCTGGAACCGGGTTTTGTGCTGACCATTGAGCCGGGTATCTATTTTATTCCGGAACTGATGGATTACTGGAAAGCAGAGCATCGTTTTACCGATTTCATCAATTATGAGAAACTGGAAAGTTATCGGGACTTTACGGGGCTGCGTAATGAAGAGGATTACCTGATTACGGTTACCGGAGCGCGGAGACTGGGTAAAAAGATTCCTTTGACAACGGAAGAAGTGGAGGCAATGAGATGACGAACGATAGTAAAGCGATTGCGTGTGCCTGCGTGGCGGTGTTAAGTTGGTCGACGGTGGCTACAGCTTTCAAGATGGCCTTGCGTTATCTGACGCATTTCGAGATGTTGTGGGCAGCCAGCCTGACTTCACTGGTGATATTTGCGGTGTTGCTGACTGCACAGCGGAAATGGAGATTGCTTGGGAATCTGACAGGGAAACAATGGTTGTATTATGCCGGACTGGGACTGCTGAATCCGGTGGCTTATTACTTGGTGCTGTTCAAGGCATACGATTTGCTTCCTGCGCAGGTGGCGCAGCCTATTAACTATGCCTGGCCGATTGTGCTGCTGATTTTATTGGCTTTGTTTGCCGGACAACCTATACCTAAGAAGAAATACATCGGTATGTTTGTTTCTTTGGCGGGAGTCGCTTTGATCTCAATCGGTACCGGATTTAACGGAGAGATGAGTGTATCGACCGAGGGGTTTCTATTGGCGGCACTGAGTGCTGTGCTGTGGGCTACCTACTGGATGCTGAATAACCGGAATAAGGTACAGACGGATGGTAGTGTGGTTTTGTTTTTGACTTTCTTATTTGGTTCGGTTTATTTGTCAGTAGGAGCTTTATTCTGTGGGTTGAACTTGAGTTCGCTGACCGGTGTGTTGTCGGGCATGTACGTCGGAGGATTTGAAATGGGAATTCCTTTTATTTTCTTCGGACTGGCCATGCGGAAAACTTCCAATCCGGCTTTGATAAACCAGTTGTGTTACTTGTCGCCCTTCATGTCATTGTTCTTTATTTCTGTCGTGTTGGGCGAGCAGATTGTGTTTACTACTTACATCGGACTGGTGATGATTGTGTTGGGAATCGTCTTCAATCAGTATTTTGTAAAAAGTTCTAATCAGGCAAAAATCGTCCAATAGGATGAAAAAATAGTATAGAATCGCCTCTCCTGAGTGCAGGAGGGGCGATTTTGGGATAATATTGTTATCGTTTCAGACTTCAATGGCAGAGAGTTATCCGTTTATCTTTTTTCTTTGCAATTGGAAAAATATTCTATGATATGAAAAATACATCGTTAATCGTAAGTGCTGTTTTATGGCTTTGCAGCTGTCTTTCCATGATGGCAGCCGGAAATAAAGTATATGTGGTGCAGTCGCCCGACAAGCAGGTGAAAGTGGAAATCTCTGCGGGTACGGACGGACTGGTTTATTCTGTATATCATAAAGACTCTCTTATTGTTGTTGATAGTAAATTAGGGTTAATTCAAGAAGGAAAGACACCTGCTCTGGCGGGTGGGGCGAAAGTGATTTCTGCCAAGACTAAAAAGATTTTTCAGGACATTGATGCACCTTTTTATCGCTTCAAGTCGTTTCAGGCAGTTTGCAATGAAATGAACTTGAAGCTGAAAGGTGAGTATGGAGTGTATTTCCGTGTCTACAACGAAGGAGTGGCTTATCGTTTTTATACCTCTTCCAAAGAGGACTTGATTATCAAGAATGAGATTGCGGAATTCCGGTTTGCCGGTAATTATACAGCTTATTTGCCGTATTCTACGAATAAGGAAAAACCGATGGCAATGGCTTTTCAAAATACGTATGAGGTGAAACCGTTGTCAGAGGCTTCACAGGAACTGGCTTTTTTGCCGGTAACGGTGGACTGCAAGCAGGCAAAGGTGACGCTGCTGGAGTCGGACTTGGAAGCTTATCCGGGAATGTTTGTGCAGCCGGATGGAAAGCAGGCATTGAAAGGTGTGTTTGCTCCTTATCCGAAAAAAACGGATTTCTATCCTTGGCGTAAGCAGGAGTATGTGACGGAAACGGAGGATTACATTGCACACGTAAAAGGAAACCGTACGTATCCGTGGCGTATCCTGGCTATAACTGAAAAGGATACAGAAATGCCGGTGAATAATCTGGTATATGCGCTGGCTTCTCCTAACCGCATTGGAGACTGTTCCTGGGTAAAGCCGGGCAAGGTAGCATGGGACTGGTGGAATGACTGGAACCTGAAAGGGGTACCTTTCAAAGCAGGTATCAATATGGATACATATAAGTATTATATTGATTTTGCTTCCCGGAACGGGTTGGAATATGTCGTATTGGACGAAGGTTGGTATGACGCGAAGAGCGGGGATATGCTGACAGTGATTCCTGAACTGGATTTGCCGGAATTGATTCGATATGGAAAGAGCAAGGGAGTGGAGCTGGTACTCTGGACGGTGTTCAATGTGCTGGATTCACAGTTGGATGAGGCTTGCCGGAAGTATGCTGAAATGGGAATCAAAGGCTTTAAGGTGGATTTCCTTGACCGGGATGACCAGACTGCGGTGGAAATGATTTATCGTATTGCGGCAAAGGCGGCAGAATATAAACTGATATTGGATTATCACGGTATCTATAAGCCAACCGGTTTGAATCGTACCTATCCGAATGTGGTAAATTATGAAAGCGTGTTCGGTATGGAAGAGATGAAATGGAGTGAGGTGGAGAAGAATATGCCGCTTTATGACGTGACTTTCCCGTACATCCGTTTGATGGCTGGCTATGTGGACTATACACCGGGGGCTATGCGGAACTTGTCGAAGCGTGATTTCCAGCCTATGTATTCCAGTCCGGCCAGTATGGGTACGCGTTGTCATCAGTTGGCTGCTTACATTGTACATGATTCTCCGTTTACGATGCTGTGTGATGCGCCGACAAATTATTTGAAAGAACAGGAATGTGTCGACTTCATCAGCTCGATTCCGGTGGAGACAGATTCTACTTTTATTTATTCAGGTAAACTGGGTGAATCGATTGTGACGGTTCGCAAAAAAGATATTAACTGGTATATCGGAGGTATGACAAACTGGGATGAGCGTGAGGTGACACTGGATTTCTCTTTCTTGGGTGAAGGAGAGAAGTACCAATGTACTTTGTTCAAGGACGGTGTCAATGCGTCTCGCCAGGCAGAAGATTATGTGAAGGAAACTTTTGTGGTAGATGCCCATACCAAACTGCCTATCCATTTGGCTTCTGGAGGAGGATTTGCCTTGAAACTGGAACGTACTTTTGTGACAGAAGTGAAACCTTCGGCTGTGCCTGCGGGAAAGGGAATCCCTTCTTTCTATAAAAAATACCTGGAAGTAGACGGATTATATATCGTGTCATCTGATAAGGTACGCGATGAGGCTCTGGAAAAGGCGTATGAGATTGTTTCGCTGATGCTGGCGAAGCGTCCGGATGTTAAACAGTACATGGTGAGCAAAGGATGTCATGTGATGATTATCGGGGAGCACGAAGAGGTGTGTGATTTGCCGGAATATGCGCATATCTGCAACACACCGGAGAATATCGTTTTCTGGAATAAGCGTGCCAGAGGTTTTGGCGGTGCTCCGGAAGATGATTTTTCGGCCAGCTGTGGAGAAGAGAATGTGCTGGCTTTCCCGGGTGATAAGTATGTGGGAGAGAATATTCTGATTCATGAGTTTGCACATTTGTTCCATACCATTGGTATTGTAGGTGTAGAACCTGATTTTGATGACCGTTTGGAGAAGTGTAGACAAAATGCCATTGCCAAGGGATTGTGGAAGGATACGTATGCTATTTCAAATAAAGAAGAGTATTTTGCAGAATGTGTGCAGTCGTTCTTCAACTGTAACCGCTATTCGGAGACTCCGAATAAAGTACACAATGCCATGAACCGTCGTACGAAATTGAAATCGTATGATCCTGACATGTATCAGTTGCTGAAAGAGTATTTCTATGAAATTGAAATTCCGATATTGAATGAAGTGCACCCATAATAAAAGGAGGAAAAGAATGAAAAAACATGTATTGACAAGTTTGTTGTTGGGTACAGTTTTGAGTACTGCTTATTCACAAAAGGTGGAATGGAATACTCCAGGTGCGGGGAATCCGTTTATTCCAGGGTATTTTGCAGACCCTACGATAAAGAAGTTCGGAGATACATATTATGTCTATGCTACGACTGATGGCAGTGGGGCAGGATTTGGTCCTTCGCAGGTATGGTGTAGCAAGGATTTTGAGAACTGGACCATCATGCCGATGAACTGGCCGGACAGCCACTGGATTTGGGCACCGGATGTAATGCAGCATACCGATGGCATAAATGTTCCTGCTGCCACGCATGGAACCTGGCTGTATACCAGTGCCATATCTGTTCTGTCTTTATACTTGATTCCTGCTGCTGTACTTGCTGCTTCAAATCCTTTTGCTGCGGTCACTCCGCCTTTTACCTGTTTCATCTGTTCTTCCACCTTTCTTAATTCTCTTTTCTTATGTTTTGATAAATTCCTTTACTGGATAAACGCCGTGATATTTGCTTCATTCAGTGTAAAATCGTAATAATTCAGATCTTCCCTCTTTGTCCATCCTATTTCGTTCCAGAATGCATTGCCGATATCGTTCTGTGTGAATGCGATCAGGGATACTTTGTTGATGCCTTCTTTTTTCAGTGCCTCCATCGTAAATACTACCATGGCTTTTCCGATGCCTCTCATTCTGTGATTCACATCTACACACACATGATACAGACAGCCCCGTCTTCCATCATGCCCGCAGAGAATCGCTCCGACGATCTTCCCATCTTCTTCGGCAACTACGCTTGTTGTTGGATTTCTTTTTAAGAAACGTTCTATTCCTTCTTTTGAATCATCCACACTTCGTATTCCGAATCCTTTGATGCTCATCCACAGTGCGTGCACCTGGTCGAAATCTTCAATTGTCATTACTCTTATATTCATATGTATTATTTTTCTCCTCTGTCTGTATTTTCCGGTAAATCTACGGGAACATCGGTACCAGTTCCAGTCCTTCTGTCTCCGGAAGTCCGAACATCAGGTTCATGTTCTG
>OGZZ01003016.1_pt1 | contig 10123 bp, 5 predicted proteins | sample 1577021 | NCBI WGS metagenome assembly OGZZ01 (sample SAMEA3541526, study PRJEB24748) | human gut metagenome | biome: human gut; feature: human-associated habitat; material: faeces | place: China | collected 2012
CCATACAATTTTTGGCTTAGAAAAATCCTCCCAATAACTGATGCTATCTTGTGTTTCAAACCACTCGTTACTAGTTTTCTTTCGGGCTTTTATTTTTTTGCCATTAACAATATGAGTTTCTCCTGTTTGTTCTAAACGCTCTATGCCAATTGACAGAAGATAATTTTTCACCGCAGGATAACTTTCTATATCATAATGCCGCGAAGGAAATGTGGCTATAATCCACAAGTCCGCCCATTCATATTCATATCTCTTGATATCCCTGCCACGAAGAATCGGTCGTATAAGTTCAGCCGTCCGAACACGTTCATCTTCTGTTTGACAATTCGCTAGTATCTCATCACGCTTTTCGGTAGAAATGATAAAAGCATCATTGAAACCAGTTTTTATCCCATAGTTGATTTGGATGTTCCAATCCTTCAAGGGTATTCCCACAGACTCAATCTTCTGCTTGATGCTCTGTTCAATGGGAGACAATATCACCCATGGGATAGAATCTGCAAAGTTACACTTCACGCCTTGTTGCTGCACGAAATCGCTCAAATTATTCAAGCCATTCGAATCTTGTACCAAACAAGCTTGTGTGTTAAAAATATTTGCTGCTTTTTGAGATAAAAGAATATTTGCTTCTACCGTTATTGCATCGAATATTTTTATACCTGCAAAATCTACCAACATAATAGGATTGGTCTTGCTTGCGAAATAACCTCGCAAGGCTTCACCATACCCTGCACGCATCCATTTATTAGACGTGATATAGCAAAGAAAACCATTGGGAGTAAGCAGGTTCATACCCAACTCATAGAAGAGGCAGTAAATATCACCAGTGCGTGCATAAGTTATGTAACCCATGCATTCTAATACATCGGCACTCTTACCCATAGATTGTAACTGAATGTAAGGTGGATTGCCAATGATACAGTCAAATCCCAAGAAGTTGCCTTCGGCATCGAGTACTTCTGGAAACTCTATACGCCATTCGAATGCACCAAGATAAATTTTGTTGGAGCGTATTTCCTCAAATATATTTTCTAAAGTCGCAATTTCTTTCTTTAAATCGGCAATGCGCTTGTCCGACGCTTTCTTTTCCTTTTTTGTCGGTTCAAACAGTTGAGGCGCTTGTAAGTTTGCCAACTCAGAGCGGCGTTTGTTCAATCTAACCAATCGTGCATCCCGGCGGTTGATCTCTGTTTTCAGTTTCGACTTGATTTCTGTTATAAACGTTTCCAAATCCTGCTTTTCGCTTTTACTTTGGGCATTTTTATATTTAGCTACAGCCTCCTTATATTGGCTGATGCTGATACTAGACTCTCGCAGTACGGTCTGAATACTGTCTGTCAAAGCGAATCGGTGAAGCAAAGAATTTCCACATTTGATGTTAATGTCGATATTTGGTAAGGTTTCTAAATAAGTGTAATTACTTTCAGCCGTATAGTAAGCATTCTTCAACAATTCAATCCACAGTCGTAGGCGGCAAATCTTCACAGAGTTGGGGTTAATATCAACGCCAAATAAACAGTTCTCAATGATTTGACGCTTCTCCTTGAAAAGAGTTTCCTGCATGCGGCGACTTTCCGCATTGAGTGGGTTGTAAGCAAATAAATTACCTTCGGTATCGGTAACAATCAGCTCGTCATTTTCAATGGCAAGTTGATAGTCCGCTTTGCGGATACGCTTACCGGTAGCATCTACCAAAATACCTAATTCGTATTTCAAGAGTATCAGTTCATTGAGAGCAGACACAAGAAAGTGACCCGAACCAACAGCTGGATCACACAGTCGCAAACTGTTAATTAGTTCATTAGCTTCGACTATATTGTCAATATGGTTGTATAGTTCTATACGGGTGGTACAATTCCAGCCATAATAACCATTAAACTTTTGCAACACGGTCTTGGTGATTGCTTCACGGCACATGAACATAGTGATAAAGCCTGGAGTGAATACTGAACCATCCTTGTGACCATTTATTTTCTCGAATATAAGCCCTAAAACAGAAGCATTGATGAGTGTTTTAGCCTCTTCTTGCACTTCTTCACTGCCTTCGCTCGCAAAGTTATAAGCGTCGAGAAAAGCAAACAAATATTGCAGGGTGGGTAATGCGTTGACTTGTAGATTGCGTTTTTTATTTCGTAATACGCTACTCGCCAAGACAGGAAGTACCGTACGTTGTGAAAGGCTGTTTATCTTAATTGTTTTACTTTCCAAATCTGTCACCTCGAAAAGAGAACTGTTAAGATAGGGAACGTAAGCAAAATCACGCATAATGGAGTGTGTGCGGCTGCCCATGTCACGTGCAAGCACTTGGAAAAAGAGTGTGTTGAGATCATCATAGTCATGAATCTTAGTTATTGAAAGAAATTTATAGATTGCATCTCCATTGTGGTATTTCAACATCTGAGCCTCCAACAGTTTCAAGAAAAGGATACGATTCATCCAAGTAATACACAATTCCATTGCAACATTGAATAACCGTTCCTCATAATCATTCCCATACAAACGACCATTTATGTGACGCAAACAATCTTCTGCATCCAGTTGGTTAATAGTATTCTCTAGTAATGAAGCCTCGTCACGCCGTTCCACAGCTTTGCGTACAATCACGGTTTTATTATTCTCTTTGCGTTCCTCAATACCAATAATGTGTAGCAGCTCAGTGTAGAATCCACGGTTGAGCGAATTGCTGTCATTTTGGAACGATAGCTTCAAAAGATGTGTATCGCTGAATATCTTATAAAGTTCGATAAGTTTGCGTGAAGCGCTACTGTCTGTTCTATCAAGCAGGTGTTGATAGTCTTGTAAGTTGAAGTAAGTGTATTCAAGGCTATCTTTCACCTCCTCAATATAGGTTGTTGCAATTTCAGTATAGAAGAAATCGGTTTTGTTACTGGTTTTGCGTCCATCCACAAAGTCTTGAAACTCACGACGTAATTGTTTGTTCTGATAGAATTTGCGTTCAAACTCATGGGCATCAAAAATAAAGAATTCATGAATATTAGTAGCGATGAGATATTTAATATCATTGTTCTTCTTATTGACACGTTCTTTAAGATAGTATAGCAATAATTCCTGCAAAGCCTTACGATTAAGATTGTCATTAGAAATCATCTCACCTTTGTTGGTGGTACTCTTTACTTCAATCAATAACCCTATATTGGACTTGATAGTTTTATCCAATCGGATAGCCAAATCAATATCTTCTTCGGGAGCCATGTAGTATGGCTTGTAGAACGTTTCACTCAGAAAATTACGTAAATGTTCTTTTTGCGTGTGTTCTCTTTGCCCATCCACAATATTGTCTCTCAATGTGCGAAGGGCATTTTTGAATAAGTCAAAATCTGTTGTTTCAATCGCAACCTGTCTATATGCTTTGTTCAAAACTTGATTCGGTTTGAGTAGTCCCATAATGTTTGGTAAATGAGTTAATAAAATACAAAGGTAGTCTAAAAACTTGATAATAAAGAATGAACGTATTGGTTTAACGAAAGTTTGTTCTACTGCCAGCCATTATCAACAAACAATAGCAGCAGTAGATTTGACATGATTCTACTTATTATATTGTAATAGCCAGCCAAAGTAATCTTTTCACATCCGGATCTATCACAGGTTGGATAAGTTGTTAACCTGAAGGTAACCGGTCTGATGGTATAGGAACAAAAAGAAGTCTGTAATCATGGCATTTACTCGGGTTAGAGAAGCCACATCTTTTTATTGCCGGACTTCCGGCATTGTTTCATCCATGTGCGAAAAGGAGTTTTTTCTTTCATCGCAACGTTTCTTTCACATACCCAAAGGGGGGCGTGAATCCAGACCCGCTTCAGTTTTCTTTTTCCTCCCCATATGACACAAAACGACTATCCATGACTATTCCTGCCGGTCGTGCTTGCTTCTCATGTTTTCCTTAATATTCTTCCTTCCGAGGTTATTCCGATGTGACGGTGATGGAGAGCCCTCGTATCCACGTAGGCCAGACCGGTCAGCGAGGGAAGATGAACACCCTGCGCGCCAGTTCCATCATCAGGTCGGGCATCGGGATTTACGTCATCCGTTTCTGTTCACTGCGGCTGATATGCTTTAATTTAGGTGCTTCTTTCTTCTCGTATGCCATATCTTTTATCGGGTTGGGCCACAATACTTTCCTGTCTACAGCGATATATATGAGCCGGTTGGGCCAGCACAAGCAATGATTCATGTGCCCGTTCCTGCGTCTCAACTCCTTCTTGAGAAAGATCTTGAACGATTCGGCGAACTCCCCGGTGATATATGAAAAAGTAGCTGAGTTTGATAGGAACGACTCTCTTCCGAAAGGAAGAGAGTCGTTTTGTTTTTCTATGCAGTATATCCGGAATAGTCCGGTTTTGGGTAGATTATTGCTCGAAAAGGGAAAATATGAATATAAACAAATAGTTTGTGGATACTCTTATTATGTCATAAGCTGCTAAATTTGCAGCCAATAATAGCATATATATTATGAGAAGACTACTATTCATATTTTCTTTTCTTTCCTTACTTGTTGTGGACGGAAAAGCGCAAGAGGTGGAGACCCTGACATTAGAGGATTGCCTTCGTATTGGTATTGACAATAACTTGTCGTTGGAGGGGAAACGCAAAGAAATACAGAAAAGCAAGTATGGCGTATCTGAGAACCGGTCGAAGTTATTACCACAGATAACGGTGATAGCCGGTTATAATAACAATTTTGATCCACCTGTGTCCGTTACTGACGGCTCTTCTTATGGTGTCCCTTATAATATTACGAAAACATTGCAGCATACTGCCAATGCGGGGTTAGAAATGCAAATGCCGCTTTTCAACCAGACACTCTATACCTCTATGTCCATAGCTAAGGTGATGGAGGAAATCAGCCGCCTGTCTTATGGAAAGGCTAGGGAGGATATCATTATGCAAATCAGTAAGATGTATTATCTCGGACAGGTTACGGCCGAACAGATAGTACTGATAAAAGCTAATATCACTCGTTTGGAAGAATTGAGGGATATTACGCAAGCTTTTTTTGATAACGGAATGTCTATGGAAGTCGATCTGAAAAGAGTGAATATAAATTTGGAAAATCTGAAGGTACAATATGACAATGCGCAGGCTATGATGAAACAGCAGTTGAATATGTTGAAATATATAATGGATTATCCGGCTGAAAAGGAGTTTGTATTAACACCGGTAAATACCGATAGTATTACTACAGTGGCTTTGACCGGTTTGTCGGAAAATATTTATGAACTTCAACTTTCACAATCACAAGTACAACTGGCAGAGAAACAAAAGAAGATAATTAGTAACGGTTATATACCTTCACTTAGCTTGACGGGTAGTTGGCGATATGCTGCTTATACGGATAAAGGCTACCACTGGTTTCACTCCGGCCCATCCAACCATTGGTTCCGCTCTTACGGGTTGGGACTGACGTTGCGTATTCCTATCTTCGACGGGCTGGATAAGACATATAAAATCAAGAAGGCGATGATTGATATCGAGAACAGTAAGTTGGCATGGGAAAATGCCCGGAAGAGTCTGCAAACTCAGTATCTGAATGCCGTGAACGACTTGATGAACAATCAGCGTAACTTTAAGAAGCAGAAGGATAATTATTTGTTGGCGGAAGATGTGTATACGGTCACATCCGACCGTTACCGTGAAGGAATTGCTTCTATGACTGAAGTGTTGCAGGATGAGATGCAAATGAGTGAGGCGCAGAATAATTATATTAGCGCGCACTATAATTACCGGATCACTAACCTAATGTTGTTGAAACTGACCGGACAAATCGAATCATTAGTCAAATAATAATCATAAATATGGAAACAATGGAAAATAATATTCCTTCCGCTACTCATCAGGAGAAAGCGAAGAAGATGAAGAAACTTCGTCGGTGGCAGATAGCAGTCAGCCTTTTGGGAGTGGCTATTATCGTTTGGGGAGTGATTGAAGTGATCTGTCTTTTCCTGAATTATAGTCAGACGGAGACTAGTAACGATGCACAGATAGAACAATATGTGTCGCCTATCAACTTGCGTGCATCCGGCTATATTGACAAAATCTATTTTACCGAGCATCAGGAGGTACGTAAGGGAGATACGTTACTGGTACTTGACGATCGTGAATATAAGATTCGGGTAATGGAAGCGGAGGCTGCTTTGAAAGATGCGCAAGCCGGTGCAACGGTTATCAATGCGACACTCAATACAACACAGACAACAGCAACCGTTTATGACGCGTCTATCGCGGAGATTGAGGTGCGTTTGGCGAAGTTGGAAAAAGACAGGAAGCGATATGAGAATCTGGTGGAACGGAAAGCGGCTACTCCCATTCAGTTGGAACAGATTGTCACGGACTATGAAGCTACACGTAAGAAGCTGGAGGCTGTGAAAAGACAGAAAAAGGCAGCTCTTTCCGGTGTGGATGAAGTGTCTTATCGCCGTGTGAGTACTGAAGCTGCCATCCAAAGAGCAACGGCTGCACTCGAAATGGCACGTTTGAATCTTTCTTATACGGTTGTGGTGGCTCCATGTGATGGAAAACTGGGACGTCGTTCTTTAGAAGAGGGGCAATTTATTGCAGCCGGACAGACTATTACGTATATTCTCCCCAATACGCAAAAATGGATTGTGGCTAATTATAAGGAGACACAGATAGAAAATCTGAGTATTGGACAAGAGGTATCTGTTACGGTAGATGCGATCAGTGATAAAGAATTCAAAGGGAAGGTGACCTCCATATCCGGAGCTACCGGATCCAAATATTCATTAGTACCAACGGATAATTCAGCAGGCAACTTTGTGAAGATTCAGCAGCGTATTCCGGTGCGAATTGATTTTACCGATTTGTCCAAAGAGGATAATGAACGATTGGCTGCCGGTATGATGGTAGTGGTGAAAGCTAAACTCTAATTACCTACCACCTCCTCCCGCACTATATCTCCTTCTTTAATTTTTAATTTATAATTTTTTATTAAACCCAATGCCCTCTTATCCTAAAAACTATCCTTTTTACAGTTGGATGCCCAAGCCGTTGGGTATTATAATTCTTTTGTTCTTCTTTCTGCCGATTCTTACGGTAGGTGGGGTTTATTCGGTCAATAGTACCGAAATGATGAGTGGGCTTGGTATTATCTCCGAACATATACAGTTTGCCAACTTTGTAACTTCGATAGGTATGGCGGCTTTTGCTCCCTTCCTTTATCAACTGGTATGTGTGCGGCGGGAAAAGATGATGTGTATTGTGCATTCATGTATATATTCAGCTATATCTGTGCAAAGACTGATAGTGTTTTTCTGTTGGCACTTTGCAGTCTTTTGACAGGCTTTTTGCGCATGGTGCTGATGATGGTCAATTTGTTTACGCTCATTTGGTATGCCGGTGGTATGGAAGCTACCCGCAACATTACTCCCGGTTTGGAACCGAAAGACGCTTCCGGATGGAATAAGCTGGATATTGACCGGTGTGTGAGTCAACCGGCAGTTTATCTGTTTTTTATGATTCTGGGACAGTCAGGTACGGCGCTGACGGCCTGGCTGTCCTTTGAATATGAGTGGAAATATGTATACTATTTTATGATGGGGATTCTGCTGGTATCTATTTTACTTCTTTTTATAACTATGCCGAATTATAAGTTTCCGGGACGGTTTCCTATTAATTTTCGTAAATTTGGCAATGTTACAGCGTTTTGCGTCTCTTTGACGTGCCTCACTTATGTGTTGGTCTATGGGAAAGTACTCGATTGGTATGATGATGAGTCCATCCGGTGGGCGACGGCTGTCAGTATTCTTTTTGCGGGAATATTTCTTTATATGGATGCGAGGCGCCGCTCTCCTTATGTATTGTTGGATGCGTTTAAACTGCGTACCATACGTATGGGAGCATTACTTTATTTGTTGTTGATGGTGATAAACTCCAGTGCAATGTTTGTCAATGTGTTTGCGGGGGTCGGTATGCATATTGATAATTTACAGAATGCGGCGTTGGGTAACTGGTGCATGGTAGGGTATGCTATTGGTGCTGTACTTGCTATGGCGTTGGGAAGTAAAGGATTGCATTTTAAGTATCTATTTGCTATGGGATTCTTTTTTCTGTCTTTGTCTGCCGTATTCATGTATTTTGAAGTGCAGACCGCAGGAGTTTATGAGCGTTTGAAATATGCGGTTATTATCCGTGCCACGGGTATGATGATTTTGTATGCGCTGACAGCTGCCTATGCTAACCAACGTATGCCCTTTAAATATCTTTCCACATGGATCTGCATTATGCTTACCGTGCGTATGGTTGTGGGGCCGAGCATTGGAGGAGCACTCTATACAAATGTATTGCAAGAACGGCAACAACATTATGTAACCCGTTATGCACAGAATGTGGACCTGCTTAATCCGGATGCTTCCGCTTCTTTTCTCGGTACGGTGCAAGGAATGAAATATCAGGGGAAGAGTGAGACGGAAGCCCGTAATATGGCCGCCATATCTACCAAAGGCCGTATTCAGGTGCAGGCTACACTTTCCGCTCTTAAAGAAATGGCGGGATGGACGATCTATGGTGGATTAATTTGTATGATATTTGTGCTTGTTATTCCTTATCCTAAACGAAAATTGTTAACTTAGTGCCGTTTTTAGTAGTACTCTGTTAATATGTTGTTATAATGGGAATTGGACGAGATCGTTTGCTGCAGTTTGAACGCGATTTGCTAAACGGAAAAAATATATGTAGTTCAAGAGGAATATTTGTGACTTTTCCCTCCCCGCTGCAAGCACCTTTTCGTATGAAGGGGTTGGGGGTGATTGTTTGTGGACAAGGAGAGTTTTTGTTTTTACTCAATCAGAAGAAACATTTGGCTAAGGCGGGTGAAAGTTTGTTTATTCCTGAAGATGGTGAATTTCAGATCCTCGAAGAATCTAGGGATTTGGAAATACAGATGTTGTTTTATCAGATAGATCCTATTCGGGATATTATGGGTAATCTGGTTGTTTCCATGTATATGTATTCTCGGTTGACATCTGAAGCCCCTTCTTGCGTGTGGAATACCGGTGAGGAGGAAGATATTCTGAAATATATGTCTTTGTTGGATAGTGCTTTGCAGCCTGAAGAGAATTCATTTAAGTTCTATGAACAGAAGCTGCTTCTGCTTGCACTGACATACCGGATTTGCTCTATTTATAATCGTAAACTTGTTGGTGAAAGACGAGATGCGGGAGGGCGTAAGCGTGAAACCTTTATCCGCTTGATTCAACTGATCGAGCAGCATTATATGCAGGAGCGGGGAGTCGAATTTTATGCAGATAAATTATGTCTGTCACCCAAATACTTGTCTGCTATATCTAAAAGTATCTGTGGATATACGGTACAGGAACTCGTTTTTAAGGCGATTATACGTAAATGTATCTCCTTGCTTAAAAATACTCAAAAAAATATTCAGGAAATATCCAATGACTTTGGCTTCCCAAATGCCTCCTATTTTGGTACTTTCTTTAAGAAGCAAATGGGGATGTCGCCACAACAGTATCGGAAAAGTCTCTAAAGGATTATTCCTTTTCTCCGTAAGCAAGGTCGCCTGCGTCACCCAATCCGGGAACGATATAAGAATGTTCGTTGATTTCAGGATCAATAGCGGCACACCAGATAATAGTCTTGTCTTCGGGGAATATATTTTTGATATGTTCGATGGCTTGTTGGCTGGCGATAATGGAAGCTACATGAATCTCGGCTGGGTGACCTTTGGTCAGCATTGCCTGATAACTGAGTTCCATGCTACTACCCGTTGCCAACATGGGATCTGTGATGATTAGTGTTTTGTCATCAATGCGTGGTGAAGCAATATATTCTATGTGTATATCAAATTTCAGTGTATCCTTATATTTACGGTAAGCAGAAACAAATGCGTTCTCCGCTCCGTCAAAATAGCTTAGGAAGCCTTGATGAAAAGGTAGACCGGCACGTAGAATAGTACTGATAACCAATTGGTTGTCCGGAGTGCTGACTGGGGCGATTCCGAGAGGTGTCCGAATGTTCTTTACCGAGTAGGTAAACTCCTTACTCATTTCATAAGCCATGATTTCTCCGATACGCTCAATGTTACGGCGGAAACGCAGGCGGTCGTTCTGAACTTCTACATTTCTAATTT
>OGZZ01003029.1_pt1 | contig 10076 bp, 9 predicted proteins | sample 1577021 | NCBI WGS metagenome assembly OGZZ01 (sample SAMEA3541526, study PRJEB24748) | human gut metagenome | biome: human gut; feature: human-associated habitat; material: faeces | place: China | collected 2012
GGAATTAGCCGAAAGAATCATCGTATATTTATCGATCACGATCAGACCTTCCTGCATATTTTCTGTAATAAGAGAGAATTCTTCCTGCTGCTGTTTTGCCAGTTCCAGCTGCTTCTGGATTTGCCGGTTCTGTTTATGGATTTTACCTAAAAGCGGAGAAAGCTCCTCGTAAATCTTATTCTCCTCCGGATGCTCCAGATCCAGCTCATTCACAGGTTTTACGATCCTTTTTGATATCACAGATGCCATGATTCCTGATAGAATCAGCATCAGAAATAAGAGTCCACATAAGGGAAGAAGAAGATTTTCAACCAGTGCCAGCACAGAATCCTGAGTGCCTGAAACTCTCAGCACAGTTCCATCCTTCAGACGCAGTGCATAATAAATTGTTTTCTCAGAAAGTGTATCCGAATACCTGGAACATTCTCCTGCACCATATTTCTCTGCTTTCTGAAATTCAGTTCTGTTCTTATGATTTTGCATTTCATCTGCATCAGCCTTATTATCAAAAAGCACAGTTCCATCCTTATTAATATAAGTAATCCTTGAGCTCTTATCCTTTACATTCTTCAGATAATCTGTTCCCTGCTGCTCCACACCATATGCCAGATAAGCAGCTTCCTTAGACAGCTCTTTCCGCATCTGTCCGTCAAAATTGCTGTAAAGGATTCCCATTACAGCAGCCAGTCCCACTGCCAGAACCAATGCACATACAAACATTATAGATTTAAAGATTTTTTTTGTCACTTCTCTTCACTTCCCCTTTTATTTTAATATTTCAGGCAAATATCCACAATCTGCATTCGGTCAGATCCCTACTCTCAATAAAACATATTCCAAAACACAAAATAAATAATAACTCAAATATCCGCAAACGGTTCCCGCCTGCGGATATAAAAAGCCCTGCTCCCCAATAATTATATTCAAAACCAGAAACTTTCCCTATTCAATTAATTATTCAGATAATCCTGATGCTCATTATTTCTGTGCTGTCCGGTAATAGAATATTCCACCCATTCAGCAATATTCACTGCGTGATCACCAATACGTTCAAAGTACTTTGCAGTCATAAGAAGATCCAGCCCTGTCTTGGCATCCAGATTTCCTCCGTAAATCATATCTGCAAGCTTCTCTTTAATCTCATTAAATGCATCATCCACCACATCATCTCGGTCAATGACATTTCTGCACAGTTCCAGATCACTCTTTACAAAAGCATCCACACTCTCAGTTACCATACGCACAGTGTCCTCCGCCATCTGTGTGATAGTCTCCGGAATCGCAGTAGTATTCTTTGCAACATACAAAGACAGATCTGCAATATCTGCTGCCTGGTCACCGATACGTTCCATATCAGAAACCATCTTCAATGCTGCAGATATCTCTCTTAAATCTCTTGCAACCGGATGCTGATGAAGCAGAAGACTCAGGCACAGATTCTCAATCTCTCTTTCCTTTGCATCAATATCTCTGTCCGTCTCAAAAACCTGGCGGGCAATCTCTTCATTCTGCACCTTCTGGATTGCTTTTGCAGAGAATGAAATTGCTTTCTCACAATAGCTTCCCAGTGTGATAAGCTGAACGTGCAGTTCCTCCAGCTGTCTTTCGAAATACTTTGACATAATCAACCAAACCTTCCTGTAATGTAATCCTCTGTACGCTTGTCAGAAGGCATAGAGAACAGTTTATCAGTATCATCAAATTCAACTACTTCTCCCAGAAGGAAGAAAGCTGTTTTATCAGAAATACGTGTAGCCTGCTGCATATTATGAGTTACCATAACAATGGTATAATCCTTCTTTAACTCCATCGCCAGCTCCTCGATCTTGGAAGTTGAGATAGGGTCAAGTGCGGATGTAGGCTCATCCATCAGAAGTACCTCCGGCTGAACTGCCAGTGCTCTGGCAATGCAAAGTCTCTGCTGCTGACCACCGGACATACCCAGTGCGCTTTTCTTTAATCTGTCTTTTACTTCATCCCAGATTGCCGCATCGCGGAGAGATTTTTCTACAATATCATCCAGTTTAGACTTGGAACGGATTCCATGGGTTCTCGGTCCATATGCAATGTTATCATAAATGCTCATAGGGAAAGGATTAGGCTTCTGGAATACCATTCCCACTCTTTTTCTCAGAAGATTCACATCCATATCTCCGTAAATATCTTCACCGTCAAGCTGTACCTTACCGGTGATCACACATCCCTCAACAAGGTCATTCATACGGTTTAAAGATTTCAGAAGTGTAGATTTACCGCAGCCACTCGGTCCGATAAAAGCTGTGATTTCTTTCTCCGGAATTGCCATGTTTATATTCTTCAGCGCATGAAACTTTCCGTAATATAAGTTCATACTTTCAACTGTTATTTTTTCATTTCCACTCATTTTTCTTATCCTTTCGCAATTCGTTTGGCAACTGCTCCGGACAGGAAATTGATTACAAGAACAAATGCCAGAATAACAACTGCTGTCGCAGATGCCTGATTCATATGAAGGCCCTCACCTGACAGCACATACATATGAAGTGCCAGAGTACGTCCGGAACCCATCAGGTTCTTCGGTACCTCTGCAACTGTACCTGCTGTATAAATCAGGGCTGCTGTTTCGCCGATCACACGTCCGATGGCCAGGATCACACCTGCCAGAATACCAGGTACTGCTGATGGCAGAACAATGGTGAAGATGGTACGAAGTTTACCTGCTCCAAGTCCAAAGCTGGCTTCACGATAAGAATCAGGAACAGATTTCAGGGCTTCTTCCGCAGTACGCATGATCAGAGGAAGAATCATGATTACCAGTGTGAAAGCACCGGACAGAAGAGAAAGTCCCCAATGCAGTGCTGTTACGAAAAACAGCATACCGAAAAGGCCATATACAATAGAAGGAATTCCTGAAAGTGTTTCTGCTGTAATACGGATCACATTTACAAGCTTACTTCCTTTTTTCGCATATTCTACCAGATAGATGGCTGCAAAGATTCCCAGCGGTGCTGCGATTACAAGTGAAACAACCGTCAGGATGAATGTGTTGATCAGAGAAGGAAGTAAGGAAAGATTCTCTGAATTATAAGTTAAACTGAACAAGTCTGTTGACAGATACGGTACGCCCTTGACCAGAATATATCCGATCAGAAAGAACAGTAATGCAAATGTCAGGACTGCACCTAAAAGGGTAAGCAATGCAAGAACACCTGATCCCGGATGCTTAATATATGCCTTCATCTGATCTGAGAACGAAGACTCATTCTGCTTTTTTTCTTTGGACAAATCAATTGCCGCTGCTGTATCAATTTGCATGTTCTGCCCTCCTGTTCAGTAAAGAAAGACTCAGGTTAATGATAAGAATAAAGATAAATAACACAACTGCTGTTGCGATCAGAGCTTCTCTGTGAAGACCTGTTGCATAACCCATCTCAGTGACGATATTTGCAGTCATTGTACGGACACCTTTCAGGATTCCCTGTGGCATTCTCGGCTGGTTACCTGCAACCATTACAACTGCCATTGTCTCACCGATCGCACGACCGATTCCAAGTACTACTGCTGCCAGAATACCTGATTTTGCTGCCGGAAGCATGACAAAAAAGATGCTTCTCTCCTTGGTTGCTCCCAGTGCCAGTGAACCTTCGTAATAACTCTCAGGTACGCTGCGGATCGCAGATTCCGTAACTCCGATGATAGTCGGCAGGATCATCATTCCAAGCAGAACACAGGCTGCCAGCATACTGGTTCCTGTTCCGCCGAAAATCTGTCTGATCAGAGGAACAATGAGAATCAGTCCAAAGAAACCGTACACAATAGAAGGTACACCTGCCATCAGTTCAATTCCTGATTTCAATGGTCTGTAAATTTTCTTCGGGCAGTAACGTGCCATAAAAACAGAAGTAAAGAGTGCAATCGGCACACCCAGGAGAATGGCACCTGCAGTTACATAGATACTTGCTACGATCATTGGAAGGATTCCAAAAATATCATTTGACGGCTTCCACTTTGTTCCCAGCAGGAACTTCAGCGGACCGATTTTCCCGATAGCCGGGACACCATTTGCAAACAGAAATGCACAGATCAGAAACACTGCCAACACTGAAGTACAGGCTGCGATCAGAAATACACATTTCATTGCTTTTTCTTTAAAGTGGTTCATTCATTACACCTTTCTTTCCCTGTATCAAAAATCATAACCTGTCACTTTTACAGCAATTCTGAAAATATGATTTTCGACATACAAACAGCCCGCCTGCTGTACTATTTCATTCACAGGCGAACTGCTCTGAAACTAAATCTGTTACATTATTTAGCAAGATCTTCCCATGTAGTAGTCTCGCCTGTGTATACAGCCTTTACCTGATCGCTTGTAAGTTCATCAACATCATTGTCTTTGTTTACAATAACTGCGATACCATCTCTTGCGATAACTGTAGCTGTAAGACCAAGGTCTTTCTCTTCATCTTTCAGGTCACGGGATGCCATACCGATATCTGCTGTTCCTTCTGCTGCCATGTTTACACCTGTTGTGGAATCACTCTGCTGAACTTCTACAGTTACGTCTTTGTTTACTGCTTCATAGCCTTCTGCAAGTTTCTCCATAACCGGTGTTACTGAAGAAGAACCTGCAACTACTACTTTACCGGAAACTCCGTCTGCTGCTTCATAAGCCTTAGCATCTGCTGCTTCTTTGATATATCCGTTGTCCTCTACGATCTTCTGTCCGTCAGAGCTCATAATGTAGTTTACGAAATCCTTTGCTGCATCGCTTTCTTTATCAGATGTAAGGATGTTGAATGGACGTGCGATCTTGTAAGAATCATTGGAAACATTATCTACAGTAGCTTCTACACCGTCGATCTTAACTGCCTTTACTGTATCATCCAGAGAACCAAGTGAGATATAACCGATTGCATTTTCATCACCTGCAACAGTTGTCATCATAACAGATGTGCTGTTTGTTACACTTGCTTCATCTGTAGTCATATCTACTTTCTCACCGTCTTTTTCTTCTTCAATTCCAAACAGTTCTACGAATGCTCCACGTGTACCGGAACCATCCTCACGGGATACAACTGTGATGTCTCCGCTTGCTGCACTTACGATTGTTGTGAAAGCTGTTGCTCCGATAACTGCTGCTGTAAGGATTGTTGCGATTTTTTTCTTCATGATAATTTTCTCCTCTTCCCATGAGCCATGTTTTTAATATAAAGTGAAAGGCTCATTTCCTTTTTAATATCTTTATGTTTTATAACTTGTTGCCTCATTTACAAGTGCTATTATAGAAATCCAAAGTTAAATGTAAAACCACGCTAAAGTAAAATCTTTGTAAATTGAAAATTTTTGTGAAGGTTGTAAAAACAGGTTCAAGGTGCTATCATAAACTATATCTTCAAGTCCCCACCCACTGCTTATTACTTTTCGCAAGTCAAGCAGGGGACTTACTTGATTCGGTTAAAATTTATACACAGGAGGATTTTATATATGGAAAACTTAAGATGTGAAAAAGCAGTAGAAAAGAAACATAACGGCTATAACTGTGCACAGGCTGTGGCCTGTTCTTTCTGTAAAGAGGCATCTATGGATGAGGATACACTCAAAAAGATCACACAGGGATTCGGTGCAGGTCTTGGCACTATGGCCGGTACATGCGGAGCAATCTCCGGTGCTGCAGTTGTAGCAGGACTTATTAACCAGGACAAAGCCGGAACCTCTCAGACTGTCCGCTCTGTCATGAATCAGTTTAAACAGCAGAATGGAACTGTAATATGTAAAGACTTAAAGGGTGTGGAAACCGGAAAGGTAATCCGCTCCTGTGATGACTGTGTCAGAGATGCGGTGAAATTCCTGGAAGACGCATTAAAATCAGAAAATTGATTTCAGGCAGATATTTGCAATACATAAATACCAACGCAAAAGGAGCTATGCACGTATAATGTGCATAGCCTCTTTTATGATTAGCTTGATTAATGCTCCCAGTTCCCAATTAATTTTATATCTGTAATTTACTTTCACTACTTGTTCACAGTCATCTGCTGTTCCTGAACTTTTTTTATTTCTTCCAGAGGCAAGTTCAACATCTTCGAAACTTCTTCTGGAGTTTTTCCACTCATGAGAGCCCCCAGAATCATTCCCTCATGACGGCCTTGCTGTATTCCTTGTTGCATTCCTTGCTGTATTCCTCTTTCATAAATCATATCTCCAAATCCTGTCATTTTGCTCGCCTCCTCCTGAAATGGTTCTGACCATTCTATATGTGAATATCTTTGTATTCTCTTTATATCACCAGTAAAAAGCCCTTTCAGATAATCAAATATTCCTTTTTCTTCTGTTTCTTTTCCCAGTCGGATTATAATTACTGTTAAGAGATCATAATCCTCCTCAGGTTCATCTGCTACCCCTATAATATCCTTCTTCGAAAAAGAGTATTCCGTCAATGTATTCTGCAGTTTCTTTGGCACATCCTCCGCACAGATCCATATGGAATAACATTTTTCCAACTTTGAATAATCTGTAGTCTGCGTAATAGTACTTAACTGAGATGAAAGGTCTCTGGCCACATAATATACTGCACGTTTTAATATAGGGTATGACGGATTACTTGGACGGTAGCTTTTCTGCGCTTCCATATCAATATGTAAATTCACTCTTATTTTCTCTGTAGATAACTTTGGATTTATTATTTTAAACCGAATATCAAACCTCACCAGTTTCTCCACAAGAGATGAGAGTTCACTGTCTTCTTTTGTTAATCTCAGATCCTTTTCTACATTTGGTATATCACTTACGAAATCATCTTTTGTAATAGAAGAAATGTCTAAGCACTGTAGAATTTCTTCCTGTGAGCACGTTTTAAACTCCGGCACTGTCATCTGCAAAATGGGAATGATAATCTCCTTATTGCTCATAAGTTGTTTCATTCCTGCATCATACTCCGCGCCAGTCACTCCGGACGTGTTTTCATTCGCAGTTAATTTGTCTGGTGCAAAGTAACGGCAAATATATAAGGTAGGCAATCCTCATTTATTAGGATTATGCTTCATTTTTTAAGAAGTCAGATTCGGTCCGCCTCTATGTATCCGTTCATTAGTGCATAGATGGTTAATCCTGATACAGACTTGATTCCAAGTTTTTCCGTGATATTTTTCCTGTGGGTGATGACGGTAGTCAGACTGATATTCAGTTTGTCGGCAATTTCTTTGTTGATTAATCCTTTGGTAATCAGAACCAGTACTTCTATCTCACGGGCAGATAAGATTTCCTGATGTACCTCCGGCATGGCAATCGGGGGCATATCTTTTACAGGATAGCCGTTGTGGTGTGCATGTTGATGAAGCTTCAAAAGACTTTTCACCAGTTTCTCTTCGGGTTCGTAGATATTGAGTACAGGCACACCCGACAGTTGGAATTGCGGGCTGTCACTGGCCAGCACAATTGTTTTCCGCTTTCGGGGGAGGAAGAAGGCATTGTGTTCAACATAGATTTGCGCCGAGATGAAGTAATGGGCATACATGTCCGGGGTATCATCCATTAGTTCACTGAAACTATGGAAAGTACGGATAGTTGCCATTGGAATAATTTCTTCCAATATACTTTTCAGTCCGAGACAAGTGAGGGTATTGGACTCGATAATGGCTATTTCAGGTTTGTAGTTCATTTGACCGTAGAATATTTATTAATGATTGATATAATTAGCTACCGCTTCCGCACACCGTTCTCCATCGACTCCTGCCGAAACAATTCCACCTGCATACCCTGCACCTTCTCCGCAGGGAAACAGTCCGCGAACAGTGACGTGCTGTAACGTCTCCTTATCCCGTACGATGCGGACTGGCGAAGAAGTGCGGGTTTCCACACCAATCATCACCGCTTCATTCGTAAGGAAACCGTGACTGGTACGCCCAAACTGCTGAAAACCGAGAGATAATCTTTTGCTGATAAAATCCGGCATCCAAAAATGAAGCGGAGAAGAAATCAGCCCCGGACTGTAGGAAGATTCCGGTAAATCAAAACTTAATTTCTTGCGAGTAAAGTCCAGCATACGTTGCGCCGGTGCCGTTTGGCGCCTGCCACCTTGCAACCAGCATTGACGTTCCAACTCCTCCTGAAAGTGAAGGGGAGTAAGTTGAGTCTTGAGAGTTGAGAGCTGAGAATTGCTCAGCAATGGATTAATGGCTAATAACTGCGCATTTTGTTGCGCAGCCAACTCTCCACTCTCCATTTTCAACTCTCCACTTATAAAATCTTCCGGTTGAATCTCTACCACCATTCCTGAGTTACTCCAACGCGATCCGCGGTTAGAAGGAGACATTCCGTTTACTACAACTTGTTCCGGTCCGCTGGCGGCAGGAACAATGAAACCGCCGGGACACATACAGAAGCTATAAACTCCTCTGCCTTCAGCTTGTGTCACGAAGCTGTATTCGGCAGCAGGAAGGTATTTCCCCCGCCCGTTCTTATTGTGGTATTGTATCTGGTCGATCAGCATAGCCGGATGTTCCAGCCGGACACCGACAGCGATTCCTTTGGCTTCTATCGTAACACCGTTTGCAGCCAGCCAGCGATATACATCCCTTGCGGAATGTCCGGTTGCCAGTATCACAGGACCGCGAAAAGTCTTTCCTGTGTTGGTTTCAATACCTTTGATTTCGTTGTTCTCAATAATCAGTGCATCCATTCTGGTCTGAAAATGCACCTCTCCACCACACTCGATAATCGTATTCCGCATATTCTCAATGACACGCGGGAGTTTGTCTGTCCCAATGTGAGGATGGGCATCGGCCAGTATAGCCGCAGAAGCTCCGTGCTGACAGAATACATTCAGTATCTTGTCTATATTTCCTCTTTTCTTGCTACGGGTGTAAAGTTTTCCATCCGAATAGGCTCCTGCGCCTCCTTCGCCAAAACTATAGTTCGATTCCGGATCTACGGTATGTTCTCTGCTGATTTGTGCCAGATCTTTTTTCCGTTCGCGCACATCTTTTCCCCGTTCTACGATAACCGGACGTAGTCCGAGTTCGATGAGGCGTAAGGCGGCAAACAGTCCGCCGGGACCGGCACCGACTACGATAACCTGTGGCTTGCCTTCCACATTATTATATATAGTGCGTTCGTATTCATCTTCCTTGGGCATCTCATTAATGTATGCCCGTACCTTCAGGTTGACAAAGATAGTCCGTTGACGTGCATCGATGCTCCGTTTCAGTATTCGGGTAGCAGTGATATTACGCAGGTTAATGCCTTTTTCTTTAGATATATATTCTTTCAGTCGCTGTTCGTTTGCTGCGATTTCGGGAAGGATGCGGAGTTGGTATTCTTGTGTCATGGATTTATTTTAATTTAAACTTATCCGAAGAGTGCTCTGAATGCCTCTTCCACCTTTCTTACAGGTACTAATTCTATTTTTAGTTTTTGGGTATCAATCCCTTGCAGATTATATTTAGGAAGCAGGAACCGTTTGAATCCTAACTTTTCCGCTTCTCCGATTCGCTGCTCTATTCGATTTACGGGGCGTATCTCTCCCGACAGACCGATTTCTCCTGCCATACAGACTTCCGGTTCGACAGCCGCATCCATATTGGAAGAAAGGATGGCACTGATCACTGCCAGGTCAATAGCCGGATCATTCACCTTCAATCCTCCGGCAATATTCAGAAACACATCTTTCTGCGCAAGCTTGAAGCCTACGCGCTTTTCGAGGACAGCCAGAAGCATATTCATTCTCCGTATATCGAAGCCGGTTGCCGACCGTTGAGGATTTCCATAGACGGCAGAACTCACCAAAGCCTGCGTCTCAATCAGGAACGGGCGTACTCCCTCGATAGCAGAAGCAATCGCTACTCCGCTCATCCCTTCATGATCCTGACTTAACAATAACTCCGAAGGATTGCTGACCTGACGTAATCCGTCCTGACGCATTTCGTAAATACCTAGTTCGGCAGTGCTTCCGAATCGGTTCTTAATGCTTCGCAGAATACGGTACATATAATGCTGGTCTCCTTCAAACTGGAGAACTGTATCTACAATATGCTCCAGTACCTTTGGGCCTGCAATGCTGCCTTCTTTATTTATATGTCCGATCAGCAGGACGGGTG
>OGZZ01003030.1_pt1 | contig 10076 bp, 8 predicted proteins | sample 1577021 | NCBI WGS metagenome assembly OGZZ01 (sample SAMEA3541526, study PRJEB24748) | human gut metagenome | biome: human gut; feature: human-associated habitat; material: faeces | place: China | collected 2012
TGTAGATAATATGCAGGTGCACCAGCTTGTAATACAAAATATGCAGCAACTACTGATAGTAAGAACATTGTGTTTACAATTATTTGGTACCACTTAATTTTGCCTGACGCAAATATCAAATCAGGAATGCCAGCATTAAATACTCCTATCAAAGCATCAACAATTATTAAGTTCGAAAAAATAATTAAATTGGCTGGAACTGCCCCTAACCATAAAGAAAAGATCCATTCTGGAGCCACTAAAAAAGGTGAAGCTACCAACAGCAGTATAAGAAATGAATATTTCGAAGCCATCACAACCAAAGTTTCACTTCGTTCTTTGTCGCCAGCGGCATAACTTTTAACAATCTGCGGAGAGATTGACTTACTGATGCTGTTTGCGAATGTCAGGATGATAGAGTTCACAGAATTAGCTAGACCTAACGCAGTATTCATGGTCGTATTAAAAAAACGATTCACAATCAATGCAGCACCTTGGTTTTTGCTTACAGTTGCAATCGCCCCATAACCAACCCATACAGAGAATGCAAGTACCTCTCTATATGGAGTCCACTCCTTAACAAAGTGAAAGGCCACAATTTGAGGAAATAACTTTCTGCAATAGACAATAAATACAAATGTTGGAAATGCTGTAGTCAAGCAAATTGTCAATGAATAAACCAAAAGTTTATTGACAAAGAAATAAATTAATGAATAGCTTACAATGACTTTTGTGATGCTAGCTATTATCTCGGCAGTTGAGAATACCAAGAATCTCTCCTTTGCAATTAATAAGCCATTAAAAGGTACACCAATGAAAGATATTACAGATCCAATAATCGTAATATGAAATACTGTCATAACAGTTTGTATATCACCGCCATAATTGATAAAATTTAATATATACCAATCCCCTAATGGATATGCCACTGCAAGTGTGATTACAGCAATCAGCACGTGAATAACAACATTTACACTGAATGTGTTATTAATCAGTTTCATATCCCCTTTTCCAATTGCTGTCGCTATAAAGCGATTGGAGGTGCTTATCATTATTGTGTTTACAATAGCAATAAAAGATATAACTCCTCCGACTACAGAGAAGAGACCAAAATCATCAACTCCAAGTGCTTGTAAGGCAAAGCGAGTTGTCAATAATCCTGCAATTGCTGTTATTATTAGCTTAGCATACAGAATTATTGAATTAAGAAAAATAGCCTTATTTGTATTTTCTTGCATTACTTCTTATTTTTATTGACACGTATTTCACGACCCATAACATCAAGAGCTTCAGGAGTAAAGTACGTTAGCCATCCTCCCATAGGGGTCAACGTAATTTCTCCAAATAGGGGGCGTTCGTCAGTATCATAGAAATCAACACGGGCATAATCCAATCCCTTAGATAAAATTGAGGCGTATTCTAACATTTCCTTCAAATGCTTTGGTTTGTCACATTCATCACCAGAATAGTGGTAATCATTGATGATATAATGAAGATTTTTCCACTCAGGGTTATATATTACACGCTTTCCTACGCTCTGTTCTGTTCTATCAAAGCAACACTGAATGAATATAGGTTTTCCATTTGCACAATGGATTTTATAATCCATTGGAAATGATCCGTCCTCATTGTCTTTAATCAGCTCTTCACAGATAATGAGTGGCTTGATGCACTGATAGTGCACTTCGAAATCGATAGGGTGCTTAGTCTTAAGCCATTTGTTTAGCAGCTTCTTAGTTGCCTCAACGTCAAGCTTGGATTTGTCAAATACAATAATATTCATTGCACAACTGTGGTTGCACTTAATAGCGAACTGCTCTGGTAGTTCGTCAAAATTTATTGTGTCCGCATTATCCCAAACACCATACAGTTTAGTCAGAGTATGACCGAGTCCCCGTTCTTCTACATACTTGCGCACTTCATACTTATCTGCAAGATACGCATGCTTTTTATGACAACCAAGGATATTATCTCTAAAGATATACTCTGAATAGTTTCTTGGAGAAAACAGATTGGGTATCACATGTTTATTACGAGAATAATCAACAAAGTACCTCACCTGCCATGGCAACAAGTTAAGGATCCTTCTACCAAAAGATTTATTCTTCCCCATAATCGTTATGAATTTTAATTATTATATATCTGTATATCTCGTTTTTAAATAATCTTGATATAATTGAAGCTCGGATTTTTGCAGTCGAGTTTATATATTTCGACCTAAACATTGTATAACGAAAAATATCTTTCAAACGTTCTTTTGGTGAACGTCTTTGGTCAGACATACTACACATGGAGTTATAAAATAAATTTCCAACTACACCATCAAAGGCCTTACGAATGGTCTCTTCTTCATTATACTTGTAGTTATTTGAAAGTAATAAATTCAGCGCTTTAAGATCAATCCTTCCGCTATTATCAGTACATACCGCTCCTTCTTCGAGTTTATGGAAGATTGGTGTAACCTGCACTTTTCGACCTTTTTCAAACTCCAAAACCACGGAATAGGAATGGTTCTCATCATCATATCTTCCAGTTCTTCTTGGAAAAAAGAAATTACCTAAGCTATATACTATCAGTTTATCGTTATAATACTCGTATCCTTGGGCAATATGAGGATGTGTTCCCACTATGCAATCGACTCCCTGATCAATAAGCAGGTAATAGTACTGCCTCACACAATCAAGAGGTACCTCATAGTGTTCAAGACCATAATGGCAAAAACACAATATGAAATCTACTTTTGTACGTAATTCACTTATTGTCTTTGCTATGGAAAAATGGCCAATCCAAGCATAACCATATTTACAGGTACTATTAGAAAACTGACCTTCTTGGGCCTCGCATAAATTAATAATTCCGAATTTATAGTTGCCAATTTGCTTAATTCGGGCTGCATAGACCTGCTCTTCCGTGAACCCCGCTCCTATATAATCCAATCTCACGTTATCGATTGCATCAATAGTGTAGTTCAACCTATCCGGACCGCCATCGGTAATATGGTTGTTTGCCAGTAAGCACATATTGAAACCACAAGATTTCAAGTATGATACTGTACCAAATTGCTGATGTGGATAGTCAACGTGAGTTGTATTATGGTCTACTTCAACGCCCTCTAAGTTGCACACCGAATAATCTACTGATTTAATAACTTCTACCAACTCATCTGAAATAAAACTCTTTTTCATTTCAGACATTGAGTTGCAAATATCTCCGCAAACAAACAATCTGCTCATAAGTTACTTTCTTACAATTCTTGGTAAATAATACAAACTCTTTGAACTTAAGTCGTTGATTGTAGCATCTATTGTTCCGAATGCACACTTATATCCAGCTTTTTCTGCCTGTTTCATAACTTTATGGGAAATAGAACTCTGACGTCCAAATGGGTATGCTAGATAGTCAACAGGATGTCCTAATAATCGTTCGAGAATTTCCTTGCTCTCTTTTAATTCTTCAAAGCTATTTGACACCTTTCTTAACATAGGATGTGACTTGGTGTGTGCACCTATTGTACATAGTTCCTGATTATCGAGTTTCTTAAGTTGCGCTTTTGTCATAAAACCTTTAGTTCCAATATATCCCGTTGTTATAAAGAATGTGAACGGTATTTGCATAGACAGAAGCACTGGTACAGCCTTTTCATATGCATCAAGCGGCACATCATCGAATGTTACAACAGCAAACTTCTGTTCGCTTTTCTCTCGGATCATTTTTAATGCTGTATCAATATTCACAAAAATATAACTCTGATTAATATAACATTCCAACGACTTCTTGAACTGCTCGAGCGTATGCTGACATGTATCAAGTTCGTCTATCCTAACATCCGAAATATGATGATACATTAATACTACACCATTAATTCTACTGTCATGCGCATTCCTACTCCAATACCATTTTCGAAGACGATATCGGAACTCGTAATAAAGTGCTAATAATCTACTCATTTTTTTAGAACTTGTTTGATTGAATTTCTGTAATGTGATATCACATACTTTAATAGCAGTCTTACATTAAATCCTTCAAGGAAATAAGGAACAACATTCTTGTGATAACTACCTTGTGTTGTACCGTTAGAATCCGTGGTATCATACAAGTATAATCCGTTTCCAAAGATATCATACATTACATTCAGTTCTATCGGACGCATGTTGAGCGCAAAAGATTTTACTATTTTATAAGGTAGAACTTTCGTTGAAAGAATGTATTTGCAACCCTTTTCATTAGAATGAAAGCCATAGATATCAAGACAAAGATCGTTTTCTGGAATACCTAACTTCTCATAGAGACAAACATTGTTGAAATAGATATCATATCTGGCAAGTTTATCTACATCATATAGTCGATAGTCGTAGTCTTGTTGCAATAAATTTACTTGTACCAAACTGTTATTATCCCCGCCATGTTCGCCTGCATCACTAAAATTAGTTGTTACAGGAATGTTAGGATAGATAACGAATTTATTTGAGTCTACAACATAGGCATTATAGTATTTTGACCAAGCTTGAATCCAACCCTTTATTTCACTTGGCATATCAACTTTTTGTATATCTTCTTCTGAGTGGGTATCTCTCCATTGTCTGAACTCACTCCACATAGACTCTGTCCAACATTCGCCCCATGTAGAAACATCCTGCATTAAAAAGACATCTGATCCGTTCTGTATATTTACGAAAGGTAAACCTACATATCCATTACGTTCATTTTTATACAGCGAGATTTGAGCTATCCGACTATCATTTCCATACTTATCCAAGGTTTTGAGGACGTATGAGTAAAAGAATGGACTCACAAATAGGTCGTCTTCGAGCAGAATTATGGCTTTGAATTGACCCGTAAGTTCTCCACACTGATATATATGATCTTTCAGACCGAGTCTTCTTTCTTGAATATTTACATATTTTTGTCCAAAAGGCCACTCAAATTCTTCGACATATTCATACAATTCTGTATCACCACTGCAATCAACACTTATGACCAGAGGGATATCTTTTGATGGATATACTGCCTTGAGAAGAGATCCGAGAAGTCTCTTCATTGACTTTATGCGGTTATATCCCACGCATACTATAGCAACCTTTTCTTTATTCTGAAGATCTTTATTTATGTCTGCTATGTTCATTTTTTCATCAGTTGCCTAAAAAAGTAATAAGGGAAAGAAACTAATGAGCGGAAGTTCGGTCTCGTTTTTATAAGCTTGTACCATGTTTTGAAAGCATCACCAGTTCTACCAGCTGCCACATAAAAATGTACCAAATTATCATAGTGAAATGTACCTACCTTAGGATTCTTTGCAATAATGTCAGCGTATTCAGAAAGGAAGTGATTATGGAACTTTATATATCTTTGACTATTGTCCTTATAGAAGTCTGCATCGCTCATGCGAGTTGCTTGATGGTTGACATATATGCGCAAGTATGATTCTTTTAATGCTGCAACCTTCCAACCTTGCTTAAGTGCTCTACAGCCGAGCGCCCAATCAGACATATCGTTACCAATGCCAGATATCCAAGTACCTCCGATAGACTCGAATGCCTTACGGCGGAACATGAATGTTGGAGTTCCACAAATTGTAGGCTTCGATATGGCTATTGGAAGTATTTCGGATCCTCCTTCAATTTCAGCTCCATGGATATTTAATTGTTCCTTGGTGTTATTATCATAATACGTCATTGCGCCATAGATGAAACCATAATCATCAGATAGTGATTGAATCAAATCCAATTGCTTTTCCAATTTTTCAGGAGTATACTCATCATCATCATCAAGGAACGTAATAAACTCACCCTTTGATAATTTAAAAGCTTCTTTTGTTTGAGCGACAGGGCCACCCTCAGGAATAGAAATGTATATAATATGAGGATCATTGTAGGACTCTACAATTTTCTTCGTATTATCGGTACCACCATCTGCAACTATATGCTCATAGTTCTGGTACGTCTGATTTTGGATGCTCTCAATACATCTTGAAATCAGTCTTGCACGATTCTTTGTGTTGGTGATGATTGTCACTAGTGGTAGTTTTTTATCCATATATTTACTTTGATATGTCGGTAGAAGAGTAATCATTTATTAATTCCCCCATACGTCTCATATAATTTTTTCATCTTTCATATACATCCTTGTCAATACGATTATCAAAACAAGTACCAATATATGTAAAATTATAGACAACCACAGAATAGGATTCTCTATACATTTCAGAAATACATATGTTCCAAATCCAAGCATTGAAACTGAGAATATTGCAATCAGATAGAAAGATGTGAATTGAAAAGTCGTTATTCACGTGCGCTCATCGTTTCATATCATACCTTCGATGTCTACAAGACTTGTCCTTGTTTTGACGCGAAGAATGAGTATAGGGGGCTTTAATACAGTCAAGTAATCTATATTACAATTGCGCATTGCAGTTTTGAACATTAATTGCCGTTAATTCTATTGCAAGGAGCTTACTTCCAAAATTGTATTAATAAAAAATTAATGTTCAAGTTCCGTAAAAGCACAAGTTAGAATTTACGCCACACCATCTTGTTGACAATACCTACATAACTCTGTACAATCTTCACGACCTTGGTGCTTACATTTTCATCCACATAATCAGGCACAGGAATGCCATGTTGATCATCTCTGCACAGTTCAACGGCAGTATCTACTGCTTGCAAAAGACTCTTCTCATCAATACCTGCAATAATAAAATCGCCTTTATCAATTGCTTCCGGACGCTCGGTAGAGGTACGGATACAAATTGCTGGGAATGGATGACCTACACTGGTGAAAAAACTTGATTCCTCAGGAAGTGTACCAGAATCACTAACTACGGCAAAAGCGTTCATTTGAAGACAATTGTAATCATGGAAGCCAAGAGGTTCATGCTGGATAACCCGTGAATCAAGTTTGAAACCACTTGCTGCAAGTCTATTGCGTGAACGCGGATGGCAGCTATAGAGAATTGGTATATCATACTTCTCTGCCATCTTATTAATAGCTGTAAACAGTGATGTAAAGTTTTTTTCTGTATCAATATTCTCCTCGCGGTGAGCAGACAACAGTATATATTTGCCCTTTTCCAAACTTAATCGCCGATGAATATCCGATGCCTCAATCTTCTCTAGATTCTGATGCAGAACTTCTGCCATCGGAGAACCTGTCACAAAAGTACGTTCTTTAGGAAGACCTGTGTCTGCTAGGTAACGACGAGCATGCTCAGAATATGCCATATTGACATCAGAAATGATGTCTACAATGCGCCGATTGGTCTCTTCCGGCAGACACTCGTCCTTGCAACGGTTACCTGCCTCCATATGGAAAATTGGAATATGCAAACGCTTTGCGCCAATAACAGACAGGCAACTGTTGGTATCACCCAGTACCAGAATTGCATCCGGCCGAATTTCTGCCATCAGTTTGTAACTTTCAGCGATGATGTTACCCATAGTTTCACCAAGATCCGCACCAACCGCATTCATATATACTTCTGGGTCAGCCAATTGTAGATCATGGAAGAATACACCATTTAGGTTATAATCATAATTCTGACCAGTATGAGCCAAAATCACATCAAAGTATTTACGAGTTTTGTTAATAACAGCCGCCAAGCGAATAATCTCAGGACGAGTACCAACAATAATCAATAATTTTAGTTTTCCATTTTTCTTAAATGATACATTACTATAATCAGCCATTCTTTTTCTCCTCCCCCACTATCTCAAAAAATGTGTCCGGATGACTCGGATTAAAGATTTCATTACAGGTCATAACAGTCACCAAATTCTCTGTGTCAGACAAATTGATAATATTATGTGTCCACCCGGGAATCATGTGAACCGCTTCCATCTTATCACCAGATACTTCAAACTCCACGAACTCACCTGTATTGATGTTTCGCTCCTGAATAAGTCCATGTCCAGCTACAACAATAAACAGTTCCCATTTCGAATTATGCCAATGCTGCCCCTTGGTAACACCTGGCTTACTTATATTCACACTAAACTGACCGCAATTTACCGTCTTCAGCAATTCTGTGAAACTGCCGCGCTCATCTACGTTCATCTTCAACGGAAAGACAGCCTTCTCTTTGGGCAAATAGCTAAGAAAAGTACTGTAAAGCTTCTTGGCGAATGAATTTTCCGGTATCTCGGGCATTAGCAATGTCTGGGGCTGTGCTTTAAAAGATTCAAGTAACGAAACTATTTCACCCAAAGTTGCTTTATAGGTAACAGGTACGGCGCAATAACGGCCATTGGCGGTAAGAACAGTCTTCACACCGTCAAATTCACAGTGATGTTCATTACCCTGCAAGGCACTTATCATTTCTTTTACAAGATCATCGATATAAAGAAGTTCAAGTTCCACACAGGAATCATTCACCTGTATGTCAAGGTCGTTGGCAATGTTGTTGCAGAATGTGGCAACCGCGCTGTTATAATTTGGACGACACCATTTGCCGAAAAGATTCGGAAAACGATATACCAATACTTTAGCACCTGTTTCTCTGCCGTACTCAAAGAACAGCTCCTCACCCGCTAACTTGCTCTTGCCGTAATCGCTCGTACCATAACGGCCGATCAGGGTTGCCTGGATGCTACTTGACAACATCACGGGGCAAGTGTTCTTATGAGCCTTCAAACAGTCGAGCAATATTGATGCAAAACCGAAGTTGCCGTTCATGAACTCACTATTCTCCTTTGGACGGTTTACACCTGCCAAGTTGAAGACGAAGTCACAGTCAGAACAGTAAACATCCAATTCCTCCGGATTACTGTCTATATCATATTCATAAACAGCATCAATAACAAGGCCGCCATAACAGCGGGCCTTTCCTTCCTTTATATTGTTGAGCTCGGCACAAAGATTTTTTCCTACGAAACCTTTGGCGCCTGTTACAAGTATCTTCATTATTCGGAACGGATTTCTTTTGATTTGGCACGCTCTATCAAACCGAGATCCTCCTGAATAAAGCGCAAACGCATAAGCTGTTCCTTCATCCCCTCAACATCCAGACGTGCGGTGTTGTGAGAGTGATAATCCTCAATTGCTGAAACCTTCTCATTACCTTCCACAAAGAACTTGTCATAGTTGAGGTCACGACTGTCGCAAGGAATACGGTAGTAGTTGCCGCAATCAATGGCTTTTGCCATTTCCTCACGAGTGACAAGAGTCTCATAAAGTTTTTCACCGTGACGGGTACCGATAACCTTGACTTCGGTTTCACCGTATTTGGGATCAATCTTAGAATAAATCTGCTTCAAGGCTTCAGCAAGCACATCCAAGGTCGCGGCAGGAGCTTTCTGTACGAAGAGATCACCATTGTGACCATGGGTAAAGGCATAGATAACAAGATCCACCGCATCATCCAATGTCATCATGAAACGGGTCATATTAGGATCTGTAATAGTAATGGATTTGCCTAACATGATCTGCTCCACCCACAAAGGAATAACCGAACCACGTGATGCCATTACATTACCATAACGGGTACAACAGATAGTTGTCTGCGCACCTTCACCAAGTTCACGCCCTTTCGCAATAGCCACCTTTTCCATCAGAGCCTTAGAAATACCCATGGCATTGATGGGATAGGCAGCCTTGTCAGTAGAAAGAACAACCACATTCTTCACACGATGATCAATAGCTGAAAGCAATACATTGCTTGTGCCCATCACATTAGTCATGGCCGCTTCCATAGGGAAAAACTCACAGGAATCAGGAGAAACACGAAAACCATAGCGATTCGGAAATTTCTCTGTGATCGCTGTTTGTTTCTCAGTTACTATAGGCTTAATAATAATTCCCATTATTCTACTCCTTATGCTTTAAAATTTTGTTCAACAACAGCGACTGAACTTTCCGTTAAAACCAAATTAACAGCGTTTAACACAGCGTATGTATTTAGTTCAGAAGCAGTTATTACACTTGCCTTCTCTAAATTTCGAGCGGACAAATATACTAAATTATTCTTCTCCGGTAAAACCATAAGTAACTTTTTATCAGCCACTTTCAAGTTTTTAGCAATTGTTATAAATTCTTTAGTCTTAGGAGCTTCCATTGTGAAATCCTCTACGACAACAATCGCATTGTTCTTTGCCTTGTAGCTC
>OGZZ01003034.1_pt1 | contig 10070 bp, 9 predicted proteins | sample 1577021 | NCBI WGS metagenome assembly OGZZ01 (sample SAMEA3541526, study PRJEB24748) | human gut metagenome | biome: human gut; feature: human-associated habitat; material: faeces | place: China | collected 2012
AAGAACTGAAAAATCGCTGGGTATTCGATAGCATACTTGCGGAATGTATGACGGATCGGGAGAATTTGCATTAAGAACAGGAATTCCGACTAAAAGTGGAGTAGGCGGAGGTCTCCTTAGCGTGTCGAAAAAGAAAATGGGAATCGGGATCTACGGACCGTCTCTTGATAAAAAAGGAAACTGTATCGCAGGCTGCGAATTGTTGGGATATATTTCAGAAGCACTGCATCTTCACATCTTTGATACCAGAGAGTGGGAGGTAGAAGAATAAAAAAAGACGATACTGCAGAACTCCCTTAGCATGTGGTTTTGCAGTGTCGCTTTTCTTTTATTCGCTTATTTTTCAGAGGATGGAAGACAATTTCCATCTTTAACAATGGTTGGTTCTTTTCCTGCGATCATGGTTACCATGTATCCATTTTTTCCAAAATTGAGTGCAACGACTTTCCCTTTTTTCGTATGGAAAATCTGAATAAGGATATCTTTTGAAGTCGGTTTGTCTTTAAAATAGTTGCTTGGTCTGCTGTTCCCGGTAGGAATCGCACCATTGCCGAATGTATAGCGCGGTTTTGCATTTTTATCTGCACTTTCCAGATAAATAAGTACTTGTCTTGCAACGAAAGCCCCGGAAGTCTGTCCGGTATGCGCGCATCCACAGAGCTACTTTGAGCTTCACGCAGAAAAATACTAGAATAGAATTAAGAAAGGTGTCTGAAAAGAAAAACTTATGAACAATATAAAAGAACGAATCAAGATATTCTCAGGAGCGCAATTGAAATATATCGCTTTTTTATCGATGTTCATTGACCATACGAATAAGGCATTGATCTATCCAAATCTGGATGGAGGAGCATTGAATCGATTGAGTGATTTTTTTGATATTTTAGGAAGAATCGCTTTCCCGATATTTATCTTCCTTCTTGTGGAAGGATATTTCCACACAAGCACTAAATGGAGATATTTAGTTACACTTCTTGTATTTGGAGTGATATCAGAGGTTCCGTTTGATATGTGCACATCGGCTAGATTTGTTGAAATCAACTGGAACAATATTATGTTTACACTGGCACTTGTGCTTGCTATGATCTGGGTGATCGATGTACTGAAAGAAAAGATGGCGTCACTACCGAAGGCTTTGTGGTATTTCGTATCATTTCTCATTGTAGCGGTGTTGTGCATTGTAGCAATGAATGCAAGTCTGGACTACGAACATCATGCGGTACTGATCGGTTATTTCTGTTATATTTTTCATGAGAGATGGGCACTTGGAATTCCGTTTTGTTACATCTCTATGTTTAAAGAGCCGTGGGCGCTGCTTGGATTTGGACTGACACTTACTTACAATGGAGAGCGTGGAAAACAGAATAAGTTAGTAAATTATCTTTTCTATCCGGTGCATTTGCTGATTTTAGGAATCATAAGAATGTATCTTGGAATTTAAAAAGAGGGCGTAAATGTGAATGCATTTTTATTGAAAGAAGCTGAACAGCCTCTGGACGGATGAGCCTACAGTCGATACGTTCATAAGCAGCATAACTTGAAAAGCAAATCGGCTACGATTTGGATTCTCAAATGCATCCAGAAGGAAGAAGTATGACGGTAGAGGAACTGGTGGAACGATATCTTTCTACTAGAATTGGCGTAAAGCCAAATACAAAAGCCAATTACAATTTTGTGAAGAATCTCATGAAGAAAGAAGATTTTTATTATAAGAAAATTGGCGATGTCAAAACTTCGGACGCAAAGCTGTTTCTGATAAAGCTGCAGCAGGATGGAAAAAGATATAGTACAGTTAAAACAGTCCGTGGCGTATTAAGACCTGCTTTTCAAATGGCGGTGGATGACGATGTGCTCCATAAAAATCCGTTTGGATTTGAGCTTGCTGGAGTAGTTGTAAATGACAGTGTTACCAGGGAAGCATTAACGCGGGACCAAATGCGAAAGTTCCTTAAATTTGTTCATGATGATAATGTATACTGTAAGTATTATGAAGTTGTGTATATACTTTTTTATACAGGTATGCGTATTTCAGAATTTTGCGGCCTTACAATTAAAGATGTTGATTTATAAAATCGAATTGTAAATATCGAGCACCAGCTTCAGAGATTATCCGATATGACGTTGGTTATTGAGCCAACAAAAACTTCCGCTGGAACAAGAAAAATTCCGGTAACAGAAGATGTTGCAAAATGCTTTCAAGCCATCATCGAAGACAGGGAGAAACCAAAGGTAGAAAAAGTGGTGGATGGATATACCGGGTTCCTGTTTTTGGATGACAAAGGACTGCTGTTAGTGGCAATGCATTGGGAACATCGCTTTAACCACATGGTGAAGCGGTACAACGATATCTATCGGGTGCAGATGCCGAATATCACGCCGCATGTTTGCCGGCACACGTATTGTAGCAATATGGCGAAATCCGGCATGAATCCAAAGACACTGCAGTACCTTATGGGGCATAGCGATATAAGAGTTACGCTTAACACCTATACGCATTTAGGCCTTGAGGATGCAGAGGATGAATTGAAGCGGCTGGAGGACTTGCAGAATGCCAGAAAAGAATTGGAACGGACGCAAGGAGAAAAAACGGTGTCACAGAAAATGTTTAAAGCTATATAGGGATAGGTTTGTTTGGAGGCGCTCTGGCGATAGGCGGGGGCGTTTTTGTTATGGAAAAGAGAAGAAAATGGCGATATAATAAATAGCATATAGGATTAAGAAGATAATTTGAATGTTATATTGTGTAGAGGTGAACGAATGTCAAATAAAATTAATTCGGTTAAAGAAAAATTGATTAATGATTATATAAAGAAAATTGATATGGCAATTGATAATTATAATTCGGCAATAGAATCAGATGAAGAAATCTTTGATCTGTTAATTGAAATAATAAATGTTTTTGAAAAAGATATTCCTAATTTACATGATAGTTTGTTGATAAGAACGGGAACCGAGATAAGAGATGCCGCGCGATATGGTGACACGGTATGGAATGTCCGAGAATATCGGCCTGATCTGCTACAAAGATGATGACGATGAAGTATTTATCGGACGTGATCTGGCACATGCACACAGCTACAGTGAGGGAATTGCCTCTGCCATTGATGTGGAAGTAAAGCGTATCATTGATGAGTCTTATGAGAAGGCAAAAACAATCATTGCCGAGCATCGGGATGTGCTTGACCGCTGTGCAGCACTTCTTCTGGAGAAAGAAAAGATTACACGCGAAGAGTTTGAAGCATTATTTGAAGCATAAAAGATCTGGATGGTCAAAATGACAGAAAAAGGCTCTGCCGGGAAAAACTTTCCGGCAGAGCCTTTTTTCTGTATACATAGTGCACAAAAACGATGCCAAACTTTTGTGAAGTTTGTGCACACTTCTGTGTAGATCCATGGTACTATAATCACTGTAAAAACCCCCCAATACATTATATATAGTTTTTGCTATACCCCATAGTAAAAATACCTTCTCCTAAAAGGCAGCGTTCGAAGCTGTCTTTTTTATTATCTGAAATTATTCAAAAATTTTATTCTGAAAGATATTTCCCCATGATGAATCGTGTATATAATAGTTGGAAACAGGAGGGCAGGCATGAAAAAAACAAATGACACTCCAATGGAAGATTTTCAGGCATTATATAACCGACAGGTGAATCGTGTTTATAGACTGGCGCTGGTTATGCTGGGCAGCCAAAGTGATGCTGAAGACATGGTACAGATGGTATTTCTGAAAGTCTGGGAGAAAAAAATAAGTTTCCGGGACACAGATCATGAAACGGCATGGATTCTGACCGCAACGAAAAATCAGTGCAAAGATGTACTGAAAAGTTATGAGCGGAAACATTGCGGTACACTCGAAGAGATGCCGGAACCGGGTATTGCATCGGAAAACCATATGGAAAATGTTGTGTGGCTGGCACTGGAGTCGCTGGAACCAAAATACCGGATTCTGCTGTATCTGTATTATTATGAAGGTTATTCCATACGGGAACTGACTGCGATTCTGAAGCGAAAAGAAAGTACATTGCAGACGCAGCTTGCTGCAGGACGCAGGAAATTGAAAGAAGAGCTCAAAAAAGCAGGGGAGATTCCGCAAAATTGGGAAAGGGAGGGAAAATAAAATGATGAGTGATCCTGAAAAATGGGAAGAAATTTTCAAATATACGATTGATCAGACGTCACCGGATCAGGAACGGAAAGAGCAGATGTGGAACCGGCTTCAGAGTACAATTTCAGGAAGAGGACAGAAGCGGAAGCAGGTCATACGATCCGGGTGGCAGCCACATGGCCGGAAAACATTTGCAGCGGCATTGGCCGGAACCTGTGTGATTGCAGTCTGCCTGTTGACCGGCGTAGGTGTCAATGCCGCAACGGATGGTGCATTATTGGATTCTATCCGGGAATTTTGCGGACTTCCGGTACAGCAGAAGAAAGCGGCAGACGAAGGATTGAAGTTGAAAAATGAAGTGTATGCACCGGAACTGGCAGGATGTTCTGAAAAATATGTGGTATTTGCCAATGAACGCGCACTGATAGTATATGGACGGCAGGAAAAAAAGCTTCTGGCGGCACTGGATCTGCAGGCAATGGACTGCAATTATTTTAATACCGACAGTATCCATACCCGTGCGCTGCTGCAGAAAGACACGATATATATTTTTAATGAGAAAAAGGAACAGCAGCCAACGCAGATGTATGTGTATGATCTTAAAAAGACTGATGTATCATCCGCGCTTTCCGTGACGGAGGATGTTCGAAAACTGGAACTGGTTTACCGGGAGTGGAAAACGTTTTCCGCAGAAAATTCCCTGGACACATTTTCTGGTATGGCAGACGGGGACTACTGGAACAGTCTGATAAATTCCGGTAAAGATGGGAAAGAAACGGGCGTTTACAGTCAGCAGTGTATTGTATGGACGGATAGGGCTGGCAGACAGTACCGCAGTGCTTTAGTTATTATCGGTGGAGATGATTATGAACTGTATTCCTGCCCGGCGGATGACACGGAGAAAATTTCGAAGGAAAAGCTTTTGGTACAGACGTATTCTGATGAGATACAGACGGAAACTGCGACGGAAGAGAATACGCAGCATACAGGACTGCCGGAATTTGCTTATCAGGGAGACGATGAAATTATGAAACTTGTCTGTGATTACATGATTAAAAACAGAAACGAGTATGAATATCTGGAAAACGGTGGAATTTATATTTATGTGCCGGAGCCGGTCATTGTGAAAACAGTCAGAACCGGAAATGATCTGTTTATTTTTGGAAATTTCTGGTGGGAAACATACTACCGGAACGGAAATACGCTGATGAGTGACAGTGGAAGTGAAATGCCTGCACGGTTACATTTTGTTTCGTATGGAAATGGCAGTTATATTTTTAAGGATAAAGAAGTGGCAGGGGACGGATCTTACTATGGCACAAGTATTCGTGAATTCTGCGAAGGATATCAGGTAGATCCGCAGAAACTGATGGATACCGCGGAGGCACATAAAAAAATTCGTATAAAAATGCTTCGTGATTATGTAAAGCAGAATCATCTAGACATCCAATATTACAAAGATTACGGCTGGGATCCGGTGGCACTGGATAAATAATAGCTGGATAAATAATAAAAGAAAAAGGACTTGTCACAGAATAAAAATTATGCTATAATTCCAAATTGTCAGAGTGCTTTGCATTCTGATGGAAATGGGCAGATTCCCGAGTGGCCAAAGGGGACAGACTGTAAATCTGCTGCAAATTGCTTCGGTGGTTCGAATCCACCTCTGCCCATTCTTTTAAGACCGACATTGTGTCGGTCTTTTTTTTGTGCAGATTATTAAAAAATGAAATAAGGTATTGTTGGAAAATCTTAAAAAGAATGCGCATAAAGCATAAGCAATTATGCGGATAAAATAATAAAATATTGTCAGTCGCGGTGCGCACAGCGCGCAGTAGATTCACGCTCGATCAGCTTAGGACGCAGCAGCGTTTTGCTGATCGGGATGTGATGGATCAGGGAATTTAAAATATCGTAAGCACAACGGCCAAGCTCGTTGCGTTCCTGACGGATTGTGGTAAGCGGCGGGTCAAAAGTGGCAGCAATGGATATGTCGTCAAAACCAACAACACTGACGTCTTCCGGCACGCGGAATCCGCGCTTCGTACATTCGTCAATGACACCTTTGGCAATCAGGTCATTGCCACAGACCACGGCAGTGGCACCGGCGGAAAGAAATCCGGGAACATGATATTTGGCACTGTCGGATACATAGTAGCCGTAAGCTGTCAGATCCTTCTGTACAGGAAGTGAGGCAGCAGCCATAGCACTTTCAAAGGCCTCCTGCCGCTGGTCAGAAACCAGTGAGTATAAGGAACCGTTTAAGAATGCAATGTTTTTATGCCCGAGATTAACCAGATGATTTACTGCCATGGTGATGCCTTCGTAGCTGTCGGTTCCAAGATAGCAGACATTTGGATTTCCAGAGATGAAATTGTCAAAAAGCACAGTTGGCATGGTAGTGTTTTCCAGCTGCTTGATCCAGGAATCATGCAATGCAAGACCCATCAGAAAGGCTCCGCAATAGCCGTTTTTCAACAGAAAGGTATCGTATTTTTCCTCTTCCTGAAATGCCGGGGTGATGGGAAGAATATCAACATCCCATTTGCGGCGGAACGCATTCTGTTTGAAGCCGAGAACTATGTCATATCCGAATTCATCAATTGTTTCGTAATTCATGTTTTCTATGAAAATGCAAAGCTTGCGGTTTTCCACTTTCTTGGAACGCTTGGTGCTGTATCCCATCTCCACAGCGGTATCGAGAACCATCTGCCGCAGCTCATCACTTATGTCACTTGCGCCGTTTAAACCTTTGGAGACTGTGCTTACAGAAACTCCAAGACGATTGGCAATATCTTTGATTGTAGCCATATATTTTCTCCTGTGATTTCTTATGTTTAAATGATTATAAATCAGTTTGGGAAACTGTGCAATTCTTTCTCAAAAAAAGTTTCGAAAAAACAGAGCAATAATGTTGTGAATATATACAAAAACACGATATAAAATACGTGAAAAGTGGGGAAAATGGTGTCCGAAAACGCAAAATCATTGACAAAATGACGTAGAGAAACTAAAATTAAGACAGATACGAAAAAACACGAAACAATCCGAAAAGATTTTTAGATGGTTTTTCCAATAATCCGAAGGAGAATTCGTGATTTAAAAGACGGGGTGAAGAATCTTGGAAGGACAGGAAGTAGCAAGAGGTTCCGGAATCCTTCTTGCAGTATCAAGCCTACCGTCAGAGTATGGTATTGGCACTCTGGGTGATGCAGCGTTCCATTTTGTGGATCTGCTGGTGGATCTGAAACAAAAGTACTGGCAGGTGCTTCCTGTCGGACCTACAAGTTTTGGGGACAGCCCATATCAGAGCTTGTCGGCATTTGCCGGAAATCCTTATCTGATTGATCTGGATCAGCTTGTCAGAGAAAAGCTTCTGACGCCGGAGGAAATCCAGAGCTATTACTGGGGAACACAGAAATCTGCCATTGATTATGCAGCACTCTTTGAAAACAGGACGCTGGTTCTGCAGAAAGCATTTGGCCGGTTTGACGAACACGAACCGGAATTTCAGCAGTTTGTAGAAGAAAACAGGGACTGGGTCGAAGATTATGGACTGTATATGGCACTGAAAGTATCCAATGGAAACCAGAACTGGCAGAGCTGGCCGGAAAATATTCAAAAAAAACAACCGGTTGCGCTTGCAAAGTGCCGAAAAGAGATGTATAATAACATCATGTTTTGGGTGTTTTGCCAATACAAGTTCTTCCAGCAGTGGGGAAAACTTAGGGAATATGCCAACAGCAAAGGAATCCAGCTGATCGGAGATGTACCATTTTATGTGGGAAAGGACAGCGTGGATACCTGGATGCATCCGGAACAGTTTTTACTGGATGAGAATGGCGAAGCTGCTTATGTGGCAGCTGCAATTCCGGATAAGTTTTCCGAAACAGGTCAGGTATGGGGAAATCCACTGTATAACTGGCCTCTCATGCAGGAGGATGGGTTTTCCTGGTGGAAACGAAGAATGCAGATCAGTACAAAGCTCTTTGATGTAATCCGGATGGATCATTTCATCGGATTTGTCAAAAATTATATGGTTCCAAGAGATGCCACAGACGCTTCTGGCGGACGGTGGATGAAGGGACCGGGGCGCAAACTGACCGACGCTTTGAATTCCGTTTTAAATGGAACCACAGTGATCGCCGATGATTACGGCGGCAAGGCATTGATACCGGGAGTAAAAAAACTCCTTGCAAAGACAGGGTGGCTGAACACAAAAGTTTTGATGTTCGCATTTGACGGGGATCCGTCCAATGAACATCTGCCACATAATTATCCGGGAAGCCACACAGTGGTATACGCGGGAACGCATGACAACGATACAATTGTAGGATATTTCAGGGACAAGACAGAATATGAACTGGCTTACCTGTATGAATACCTCAACATCAGCAGTCAGGAAGAAATTCCGGATGCACTGATCCGGTGTGCATATGCAAGTATTGCAGATATCGCGATCATACAGATGCAGGATTTGCTGAAACTCGGGAACGAGGCAAGAATGAATGCACCGTCTACCGTGGGGTATAACTGGCGGTGGAGATTGAACAAAGAACAGCTCGCGGAAAGCCGCCGGGCGTGGATACGGAATCTTGCGGCGGTATACCGCAGATGACGCAGAAATTACGATATAGAGCGCAGAGGCGCTTTATATAGATACTTTTGAACTATCATTTTTGAAAAAAGGAGAGGAAAACGATGAAAAAGAAAGTATTAGCAGCAATGCTTGTCGCAGCAATGACAGCTACAATGTTCGCTGGATGCGGCAGCAAGGACAACGGAGCATCCAATGATGGAACACAGGCAGCAAACAATGGAAGCACTTCCGAGTCAGCAGAACCAGTTGATGTAAAACTTACTGTTATGGGACCTTCCGAGGATCAGGATGATGCACAGGGGGCATGGTTAAAGACAGAGTGTGAGGCATTTAACGAGGAACATCCGGAGTGGAACATTACATTTGATTATGTAACATGTTCAGAGTCTGATGCAAAAGACACCGTATTACAGGATCCTGCAAGTGCAGCGGATGTATACATGTTTGCAAATGACCAGATTGCTGATCTGGTTGATGCCGGAGCATTAACAAAGCTTGGTGGAGATGCAGCAGAATATGTTAAGAGCTCCAACTCAGAAGCTATGGCAGCAACTGTTACATACAACGGAGATATTTATGGTGTTCCTTATACATCAAATACATGGTTTATGTATTATGATAAGAGAGTCTTCTCAGAAGATGATGTAAAGAGCCTTGATACAATGCTTGAAAAAGGAAAAGTTTCTTTCCCATTTGACAACGGCTGGTATCTTGCTTCCTTCTATGCAGCAAACGGATGTACAATCTTCGGAGATGGTACAGATGCATCTAAGGGATATGACTTTGGCGGAGACAACGCTGTAGCAGTAACAAAGTACATTGTTGACTTATTCAACAACAAGAATTTCGTAATGGACAATAACGATGGATCCCTTGGTCTTGCCGGATTAAAGGATGGATCTGTAAATGCTTACTTCAATGGTAACTGGAACTATGATGCAGTAGTTAAGAACCTTGGTGAGGAGAACGTTGGTGTTGCAGCCCTTCCTACAATCAACGTTGACGGAAAAGATTGCCAGCTGAAGGCATTCCTTGGTTCTAAGGCTATTGGTGTTAACCCGAACTGCAAGAATCAGGAAGTTGCTGTTAAGCTTGCTGCATACTTAGGAAGCGAAGACGCACAGTTAAAGCATTTTGAGTTAAGAAAGCAGGCTCCTGTTAATACAACCCTTGCTTCTAACGAAGAAGTTGCTAAGGATGCAGTTGCAGCAGCTATGGCAAACGTAGCAACAAATTGCTCTATCGCTCAGCCAATCATCCCAATGCAGGCTTACTGGGATGCAGCTACACCATTCGGTGATGCATTCGTACACGGTGCTGAAGGACAGATCACAGCAGACAATGCTAAGGAAAAGACAGAAG
>OGZZ01003035.1_pt1 | contig 10068 bp, 8 predicted proteins | sample 1577021 | NCBI WGS metagenome assembly OGZZ01 (sample SAMEA3541526, study PRJEB24748) | human gut metagenome | biome: human gut; feature: human-associated habitat; material: faeces | place: China | collected 2012
TGGAAAAGATGGTGATGCCGCGCGCCTTTTCCAGCGCGTCGGTGTCCAGAAAGGCATCCTTATGGTCCACCCGGCCCAGCTTGCGGATGCTGCCCGCGCGGTAGAGCATTGCCTCGGAGAGGGTGGTCTTGCCGGAGTCTACATGGGCAAGGATGCCCACCACCAGCTGTTTTTCGCTTTTTTCTGCCATGTCCGCTGCCCTCACACTGCGCCTGCGATGAGGCCGATGATGAGCAGCGCTCCGCCCAGGAGCAGATTCGAGAGCATACTGCAATAGGTGCGCTCTTCGGGTTCCAGCTCCTCGAAGGAGACGATGCGCTCATCGGCAAAGTCCACGATGGACTTGGTGGAGTGGAACTTCTTCTTTTTGCCCAAATCCTTAAACTCTTCGCCCAGATGATGGATGGTCACACCGTCCAGACGCAGGTAGTTCACCCACGCCCACATCAGCAGCACGACGCCCAGCAGCAGGGCCGGGGCCTGCCACATGGTAAAAGTGCCGTCGCTGACGTAGCGGTCCCACAGCAGCATCAGCACAGCCACCACCGACACCCGGGTGACGGATTTATACAAAATGGGGCGGAACATATATTTTTGATACATCGAAACCAGCTTTTTCATCCGTGTACTCCTTAATATAGGGTTCATTCAGTAGTATTGTAGCATGATTTTATGAAAAAAGATAGCCGCTTTGCGTTTTCCAACTTTCGTTGTATCCATTCGTCATCTTGCAAAGGTATCACTTCTTTCCATTCTTTACCGTTTTTTTGCCGTCATTTTTCAGAAAAAAGCATCCGTTACCATTTTGTTTCTATTTCAGCGCTGTATGTCATTGACTTCTTTTGCACCATCACATCCAGATCCACCTGATTCTTCGGGCAGCCAAGGGAAATACACGCAATTTTCATAAGGGATGATACTCTCTTTCTCTTTTGAGGGATGCTTTTGATTTTGACGATTTAAGGATTTTTCACGGGAGCGCACGGCTGACACCCCTTCCGTCATCGCCTGCGGCGATGCCACACTCCCCCTTTTGTCGCTACGCGACATCTTCCCCCGGCCGGGGGAAGTCGGCCCTCAAGGGGACGGCTTTTTGCAGTAGCGGTAAAGCTTCCGGCACAGCCAAAGGCGCCCCCTTGGGGGAGCTGCCGAACGAAGTGAGGCTGAAGGGGTCATTCCTCCTCCACCCTGCGGATGGCTTCCTTGATGACGGGGTAGGCAAAGCCGCGGCGCTGCAGAGCAGCCACCACAAGGTCGCGGCGGCCGATGGCCAGCTTTTTGCGGTAGCGGCTGTCCACCAGCGCGGCGGCGGCCTCCAGCTCCGGGTCGTCGCCGCCGTCCTCCGGGGCGTAGACCGCTTCCAGCGCGCCCACTACCTCGGCGTGAATCAGGAAGAAAAGGTTGCAATCCTGATGGTTTCCCATGATATGGCAAATATTGTGCATCAGGGAGGAAAAATTTTGCAGATGCGGCAGAAGCCGCTGTTCTGGGGTACGATGAAAGAATATGTGAAGAGTGAGATTGCTCATTCTTTCCTGGGACGGGAAGAGTTGGCAACTCTGGGGCACAGATGCGGAGTGCCGATGCAGAAGGATGGAATCAGAAAGATGCAGAAGCCGGAAATGGGTTCGGAAACTGATTCTGAAACGAAACAGCATTTGAAAGACAGAAATGCGGAGAAGGAGGTGTAGAAGATGGGAATTATATCTGAAATGTTATCATACCCGTTTATGGTGCGGGCGCTGATCGGCGGTCTTTTAGTCTCTCTCTGCGCCTCTCTGCTGGGTGTCAGCCTGGTGCTCAAACGCTACTCAATGATTGGAGACGGTTTATCCCATGTTTCGTTCGGATCCCTTTCGATTGCACTGGCGGCAGGCTGGTCACCTTTAAAGGTTTCGATTCCGGTGGTCGTGCTGGCGGCATTTTTCCTGCTGCGGATCACGGAACATGGAAAAGTAAAGAGTGACGCTGCGATTGCGATGATCTCGGCCAGTGCGCTTGCAATCGGTATTATCGTAACTTCCCTGACAACCGGTATGACGACCGATGTCAGCAGCTATATGTTTGGAAGCATTCTCGCGATGAGCCGGGAAGATGTCCAGTTTGCGGCGGTGCTTTCCATGGTGGTGCTTGGATTATATCTTTTTTGCTATAACAAAGTATTTGCGGTTACCTTTGATGAGAGCTTTGCCAAGGCGACCGGCGTCAATGTATCGCTCTATAACGTGCTGATAGCGGTTCTGACCGCGATCACGATCGTGATTGGAATGCGGATGATGGGCGCGATGCTGATCTCCAGTCTGATTATTTTCCCGGCTCTGACCTCCATGCGGGTGTTTAAGAGCTTCCGGGGGGTGGTCATCGCATCGGGGATTCTGTCGCTGATCTGTTTCTTTGGAGGAATGGTGCTGTCCTACACGTACTCAACACCGGCGGGCGCGAGCGTTGTTGTGGTGGATCTGGCGGCGTTTCTGCTCTTTTCGCTGATACAGAGAGGGATAGCTGCTACTGCCCGCAAATAGGATGTTTTTTGTAGAACATACACATTCTGTATGCTCATGTTTCTGTTCACGGGTAGGCACTTTTGGAACCGAAAGTGCCGTAAGAAAACGTGGTGGCAGCAGGAATTTGCCGGGGAGTGGTTGACAAATAAAATGGCTTGCGGTTATAATAATATCCGGTTGCCGGAATGGGCAGATCGCCAGCAAAAGCTTGCGGAGTTGCTGGTCGGCGATAGAAAACGAAAATCGAATAGCTTGTCTAAGCGTTAAAGAGACTATAGGGTTTGTACTGTTTCTGAGATAAACAGTAAAGTCCGTAGTCTCTTTTTTATTTGATAAGAAATGCTTTGCAGAAGAACCCCAGGTGTTTTTTTTCTGCGAAGAATGTGTCAGAAACGCTCATGAAAAGTGAAAAATAAAAAAGGAATGGAGATGGAAAAATGGATCAGACCTACATGAAAGAAAAACCAGTTGTCCCGCTGCTGCTTTCGATGGGAATCCCGGTCATCATATCGATGATCGCCGGGGCACTCTACAATATCGTGGACAGCATTTTCGTGGCAATGATCAGTGAGGACGCGATGACGGCGGTTTCGCTTGTCTATCCGATCCAGAACCTCGCGCACGCAGCCGGGGTTGGGTTTGGCGTTGGTATCAATGCGATGGTGGCGAGACGCCTTGGCGAAGGAAAAACACGGATGGCGAACCAGACAGCATCGCAGGGAGTATTTTTAAGTGCCTTACATGGAATGATTTTAACGATTTTAGGAATGGCGGTGATTCCGTATTTCCTGCGGATGTTTACGAGCGATGAGGTAACGATTTCCTACGGACTGACGTATTTTTGCAATGTGTTTCTGTTTTCAACGATCGACACGATGGGAATGGCATATGAAAAGGTCTACCAGTCGGTTGGAAAGATGAAAATATCGATGGCAGCCGTCTTGATTGGATGCGTCGTCAATATCGTGCTGGACCCGATCTTTATCTTTGGATTAGGCCCCATGCCGGAACTGGGAATCCGCGGTGCGGCGTGGGCGACAGGAATCGGGCAGACGGCGTCGCTGCTGTTTTATTTGATTTTAAACCATGTGAAACCGTTAAATGTGGAGATTTCGCTGCGGGAAATGCGTCCGTCGAAGGAGATCTGCGGCGGTATGTATTCAGTCGGAATCGCGGCAACACTCAATATGGCGCTGACATCCCTGCTTCTGACGGCGCTCAATGCGATTCTGGCACCATTTTCGCAGGTATATATTCTGGTGCTGGGTGTTTACTACAAGCTGCAGGCACTGCTTTATCAGGGAGCCAGCGGCGTGGTGCAGGGAATGCGCCCGCTGATCGGTTACAATTACGGTGCAGGCGAGCAGGAGAGGGTGAAAAAGATCTTCCGCGCGGCCTTCATGATTGTTGGCATTATCATGACAGCGGGAACCCTGCTTGGCGAGCTGGTGCCGGATTTCCTGATGGGGCTGTTTACGCAGACGCCTTCGACGGTGGAGATCGGCAGAACGGCGCTCCGGCTCATCAGCCCGGGCTTTGTCATGTCAACGGTTTCCGTCATTGCTTCTGGCGCGTTTGAGGGACTTGGAATGGGACTTAAATCTCTGAAAATTTCCCTGATGCGCTATGCTGTGATTATCATTCCGATCGCATTTGTGCTCAGCCGGATCATCGGTCCTATCGGTGTCTGGCACGCGTTCTGGCTGGCAGAGCTTATCACGGCAGTGTATGCTGGGGCGAGCTGGAAGCGGACGATTACTGTGTCTTTATAGGGCGTTTTTGGTCTCAAAAAGGCTGCATATACGTGAGGCTAAAAAAGTTACTGTTCACTCAAGCCCCATACGCTTCAGGCTTTGGTCGAGCGCCCAGTAACGGGATTTTGCCGATGCTTGACTTTACTAGGTATTTGTGTAAAATAATAAGTGGCTGATCGGAACTTCGGCAGATTCGGGCGATGTAAAGCTATGCATTGCCGGGATGCCAGGTACCGGGCGGACAATGATTTACAGTCAGTACACATTTGTACAGAAAAGAAGGTAAGTAAAATGACAAAGATTGATATTATTTCCGGTTTCCTGGGTGCAGGAAAGACTACGTTTATTAAACAGCTTTTAAAAGAAGCAATTTCAGGCGAGAAAGTCGTTCTGATTGAAAATGAATTTGGACAGATCGGCATTGACGGCGGTTTTTTAAAAGACGCTGGCATCGAGATCCGTGAGATGAACTCCGGCTGTATCTGCTGCTCTCTGGTCGGCGATTTTGGACGTTCCCTCGAGGAAGTTCTGACCAAATATCAGCCGGATCGTGTTATCATCGAGCCGTCAGGCGTCGGCAAGCTGTCTGATGTTATGAATGCAGTAAAAAATGTAGCTTCTGAGATTGAGGTTATGTTAAACAGTGCGGTTACCGTGGTAGATGTCAACAAATGCCGTATGTATATGAAGAACTTCGGTGAGTTTTTCAACAACCAGATCGAAAATGCAGGCACGATCGTGTTAAGCCGTACCGATGTAGCGGATCCGAAGAAGGTACAGGGCGCGGTTGAGATGCTTCGCCAGCACAATGCAAAGGCAACCATCGTGACCACTCCATGCAGCGAGCTGACCGGCGCACAGCTTCTTGAGATGATCGAGCAGGAAGACGATATGGCAGAGGAGCTGATGAAAGAGGCAAGAGAGCATATGCATGAGCATCATCACCATCATGATCATGACGATGACTGCGATTGCGGCTGCCATGACCACGATCATGAGCATCACCACCATGACGATGACTGCGACTGTGGCTGCCATGATCATGATCACGAGCATCATCACCATGACGATGACTGCGATTGTGGCTGTCATGATCACGATCATGAGCACCATCATCATGACCATGATGACGAGTGTGGCTGTGGCTGCCATGACCACCACCACGATCACGAAGGACACCATCATGCAGATGATGTATTTACAAGCTGGGGCTTGGAGAATGTCGGCGTGATGAAGAAAGAAGATCTGCAGAAGATTCTGGATGATCTGGCTTATGGTGATAAATACGGCGAGGTTCTGCGTGCGAAAGGCATGGTTCCGAGTGAAGAAAAGGGCGTATGGCTGCATTTTGATATGGTTCCGGAGCAGGCTGAGATCCGTGAGGGAGCACCGGATTTTACCGGAAAGGTGTGCGTGATCGGTGCCGAGCTGGACGAAGAGGGTCTGAAGGCAGCGTTCAACGCGTAAATACAAGGAGAATGAACTATGAATGAAGATAAGATGCCGTTGTTTCTCATCAATGGTTTTCTGGAAGCTGGAAAAACCCAGTTTATTAAATTTACAATGCAGCAGGATTATTTCCAGACCGAAGGAAAAACACTTCTGATTGTCTGCGAAGAGGGCGAGGAAGAGTATGATGAGGAGCTTTTAAAGCAGACTCATACAGCGGTTGTTTATATAGAGGAAGCGGAAAAGCTGACGCCGGAATACCTACAGGATCTGGAGTTTCTTTACAATCCGGAGCGAGTTCTGATGGAGTGGAACGGTATGTGGAATCTGGATGCCCTGAAACTTCCGAACGATTGGGATCTGTATCAGCAGATTACGATCATCGATGGTTCCACATTTGATTTATACCTGCAGAACATGAAACCATTGATTGGTGCCATGGTCCGCAACACGGAAATGATTATCATGAACCGTTGCGACGAGATCGAGGATTTGGATGTATACCGCCGTACTTTAAAGGGCATGAACCCGCAGGTTCAGATCGTGTTTGAGGACGCAGAGGGCGAAATTGAGGAAGTGACCGAAGCGGATCTTCCATTTGATGTCAATGCCGAAGTGATCGAGATTCCGCCGGAGGCATATGGTATCTGGTATATTGATGCGATGGATAAACCGGACCGTTACCGTGGAAAGACCGTTGAATTTACCGGCATGGTACTGAAAACCCCGGATTTCCCGAAGAACAACTTTGTTCCTGGACGTATGGCGATGACCTGTTGCGAGGCAGATATGACGTTCTTAGGTTTCATGTGCAAGGCAAAAAATGCCCGTCTGCTTGAGACGAAAGACTGGGTCAAAGTACGTGCCCGCGTAGAATATGAGTATATGCCGGAGTATGAGGGTGAAGGTCCGATGCTTTATGCAGATTACGTGGAAAAGGCAGAGCCGATTGAGGAGATTGTGCAGTTCTAAGATTTGCAACGGAAAGCTGTGTTTGAAAGAAAAGGTGTGCCCCGGAGTGTGGAAGACTCCGGGGTTTTTAAAAAAGAAAGAGAAATCGAACAAATGCTCGATTTCTCTTTCTTTTATTTAAAATTGGATTACAGCTTTATCTTACTCCGTCATCTTCGGCACCGGAGTAGGTCTTGACCGGTCAAATACCTCGTTGACATCAAACAGGTCACTCAAATGGTCGCCGCCGACTCCACTTTCCGGAAGGTCATAATACATCCGGTAGCCGTCGAGGTTCCGGCGCCCCTGTCGCATATAATCGTCGCCGATCTGGACGAAATACTGGGAGGAATCTACGTTACAGAAGTAACGGAATCCCTTGTTGTACAGGTACTGGAAGCGCTCGCTGCTTGTATCATACGGATGCCAGTCCCCAATATCGCTTCCAAACGGGAAGAGGATGATATCACACGGACCGGTCAGCGTTTCGACTTCATTTGCCCATTTATCGGTATCTTCACGGAATTTATCCATTGGGATCGTACCCATGTTGCGGTGGCCCCAGCTGTGGGAGGCAATTTCAAAACCGTCGTCGCGCAGGCACTGGACGACTTTTGCTGCGTTGGCGCGTTCTTCCTCAAAGTTGAAATCCGGGTGTTCCGCTTTGTACTCGTCAGTATTGTAGGCGGAATCGGTGCGGTAACCCAGGATGCCATTGTAACCGGTAAAAGCAATGCACGCTTTTGCGCCGCGGTAGGAGAAATCCGGGTGCTCTTTGATGAAATCATCCAGTAACGGCACCAGATCATAGGAACCGACGGAAACAGAACCGTCGTCCATCTTCATCTCGTTCGTTGGCTTGCCATCCTCGCCGATAATCATACGGGAGGCAAAGCCATCGCCATCCATGTATTCGTAGTAGCAGACATCATCCTGTGACATGACGAACGGTTTCTTACCTTCCGGAAGCATGATATCGCCCTCCTGGAAATGCCTGGAACCGTCCTCTGCGGTCACCTCATATGCTACATCGTGCAGACGTACCAGAACGAAACCGCGCTCATACATCGACTGGAGAATCTTCATAAATTCATCCTTGGTCGTCATGACCTGATTATAACCCTTTTCGCGGCTGTCGCCGTCAAATGCTTTCGAGGTATCCATAATCAGTGTATGGAAGAATACATGCGTTACCTTACGCGGATCAGCGCGCACCAGTGTTTCTTTGGTGGCGTTGTATTCGTCGATCGCTGCCGTCACGGACTCGTCAGATGCGTATGTACTGCTGGACAGGAGATTGATTGCCCCGTCATAGTCATAACCGTCTGCCAGAAGCTTTGCCTGAGCGATGACACCCTCGAGGCTGTCATCAGCAGGTGCAGATGCATTATCAAGGGAAATTACTCCATTTTCAGAATCCGTTTCGGTTGTCGCTGGAACCGAAGATACATGTGCTGCCGGAGAGCGGCGCACCCAGAGGAACGCGGCAATTCCAAGCAGTACAATCAGAATGCCGATTAAAATTAAATACGGAAGTTTAGAGGAACCGCCGTGCCGTCGCCTGGAACGTCCGCCACGTGCAGAAAATCCAACGCTTCCAAGGGAGGAATTTCTTCTCATCATAGTTTTCACCTTTTGTTTATTCATATTTATCTGTCGTTTTTTGCGTCAGATAGTAATAACAGGCCGAGAAAGTTTGCCACCGACTCGACACAGCAAGAAAGAGAGCGGAAAACGTTTTTATAAGCCTGTCTGTGTTCTTATAGTATACCATAAAAAGGAAAGGTGGTCTATGACAGTTTCTTACAATTCTCTTTGGCATAGGGACGGGCGGATATGCCATATCTTGAGAAGAGAGTATGTGCAGGCGGAGGAAGATATGAATGAAAAATGTATCATGCAGGGAGAGGCGTGGTATTTGAAATGGAAGCGTGTGGAAAAATGGTGTTGGTTTGTGAAAAAGAAGCTGTTTCGGGAAAAAGAATGTATGTGTTGGGACAAAGGGGGCAGAGACAGGAGAAGAGAGTATTTAAATAAAAATGCTTGGAGAGGGCTGGCAGCGATTGGTGTAGCGGTTGTGCTTACGATGGGAGAATGTGTGTCAGGCATACAGCTTGGAATTGGTAAATTGGGGGGAAGTGGTATGCTCACATCTTACGCGGAGGAACTGTGGATTCCCGTTTCAGTAACCGCAGAGACAGCGCAGGCAGCAGAAAATGCCGCTGAGCTTCCCATCCGGGCACCGGAGGCGATCCTCATGGAGGCGTCCACCGGAACTGTTTTGTATGAAAAAAATGCGGACGAGGCGCGAAATCCAGCCAGCGTGACGAAGATTATGACTCTGCTTTTGATTTTTGATGCGTTACATTCGGGAAAAATTCATTTGCAGGATGAGGTCACGACCAGCGCCCATGCGAAATCCATGGGGGGATCTCAGGTGTTTTTGGAAGAAGGGGAGGTACAGACGGTCGAAACGCTGATCAAGTGCATCGTCATTGCATCGGGAAATGATGCCAGTGTGGCAATGGCAGAGTATATCGGCGGCAGTGAGGAGGCATTTGTTGCGATGATGAACGAGCGGGCGAAAGGGCTTGGAATGGAGACAGCAAAGTTTGAGGATTGCTGTGGTCTGACGGCGTCTACGACGCACGCGATGTCGGCGCGCGACATTGCCCTCATGTCGCGGGAATTGATCACGAAGTATCCGGAAATTTTTCAGTATTCAACGATCTGGATGGAAAATATAACGCACCGGACCAAGCAGGGAGAGAAAGAATTTGGACTTTCCAATACGAATAAGCTGCTGAAAATGGTGACAAATTTTGAAGTGACGGGACTGAAAACAGGTTCTACATCGCTGGCAAAATATTGCCTGTCCGCAACCGGGCGGAAAGATGGAGTTGATCTGATTGCCGTCATTCTGGCAGCACCGGATTATAAGGCGCGGTTTGCGGATGCGGTCACATTGTTAAATTATGGGTTTGCAAATTGTCATCTTTACAAAGATGACAATCCGGGAGCTGTGCCGGAAACGATGGTGGCGGGCGGCATCCAGGAACAGGTTGCAGGACGTCTGCGAGGAACCTTTTCTTATCTTTCGATGGGAGGAGAGAATCTGGATGGAATCGAAAAAGAGTGGATGATGGAAGAATCCCGCAAAGCGCCGATTCAGGAGGGCGATGTGATCGGACATCTGGTTTACCGGCTGGATGGACGGGAATTGGGAAGTGTGGAGATAGAAGCGGCAGAAACGGTGGAGAAAGCGGGACTATGGGACTATTTTAAGAAGGTAATGGGAGTGTTTGCGGCATAGAAATAAAGAGCTGTCATGTTTGAATAGTGATACATGACAGCTTTTTTGTGTAATAGGAAATTCCTTGGAATTCCCTATTACACAAAAAGGCACTAAC
>OGZZ01003048.1_pt1 | contig 10041 bp, 9 predicted proteins | sample 1577021 | NCBI WGS metagenome assembly OGZZ01 (sample SAMEA3541526, study PRJEB24748) | human gut metagenome | biome: human gut; feature: human-associated habitat; material: faeces | place: China | collected 2012
CCAATTTTCCTCCAACGACGGAATTTGCTCCAACAATTACTCTATTCTCAATCTTACTGCCCGCTGTAACAACGACATTAGTTGCTAACCAGCAGTTATTCCCTATTTCAATCGCTTTTGAGACAAATCCTCCGTTGCAGCCTTTATAATCATGATTATGGTCATATATTGAAACATTATCCGCAACCAAGTTGCCGTCGCCCATTTGAAAAGCCGCTCGAAGTACTATCCTGCAGCCCATTCCAAAGTAGTTTTTGCTTCCAATTACAGCAGGGTTAGAACTATCCATAACAACTATTCTACAATTATCTGACAAATACGTCCCCCCCCTATTTGAAGAGAGCAGTCCTTGTCAATAGAAATATCCACGCCTTTTCCGAAATATACTGGTTTTCTACTCTTCGAACAATCAAACTTCAACTGATTGCGATATCTTACTTTATACTTAAATACTCTTAAGGCAGATTTTCCCCATTTAACAATTTTATTAAAGTCCACTATTTCAACCTCAGCTTACCATATTCAAATATGTCAAATATTGTCTTTCTAAAAGTTTTACATCATTATCTATATCATATTTCATGATGCTACTTCTATTTGCTTCATAAAATTCTTCTCTGCTACTCTGGTCAAATCTTTCCTGTGCCAAAACACTCTCAATCCATTCCTTTTTATCACACAATGAAACAAACTGGATATTGTCACTTAACATTACATCTTTTGGTACGTTGTCAGATACTATGCATGGAAGTCCACTTATTTGTGCTTCCAGTGCAACAATTCCCAAGCCCTCATACTTTGATGGCATTACAAATACATCAAACGCAGAATATGTTTTTTCGGTATGTTGACATTCACCAGTCAAAACAATCCGTTCTGAAAACTTATGCCGTCGTGCTTCCTGCTCAATCATTTTGTAATTGGGTCCATCACCAACCATCATGAGGACAGCCCTTTCATTTTTCGCCGCTATCTCGGTAAAAATATCCAATAGGAATTGCTGGTTTTTCTGGTCATTCATTCTACCCACACTTCCTATAACATACTTATCTGCTATTTTATATTGATTTCTTACAATATCTCTATCCACCGAGCAAAATTTGAATCTTGATGTTTTGAACCCATTTGGTAGTACATAGAAGTTATCTTTGCCGAATATCCATTCTCCAGCTAGTGAACTGCACGCCATACCGTTTGTACATGTTAACTTTAGGAGGGGTAACAGTAACATATTTGCTTTTTCATGTTCGCATTTACTGTTATGAATATGGGCTATTCTAACTTTGACGCCCGCTATCTTTGCCAACAACAATTCCAGTGAAATCGTCGCACTGTTACCGTGTACATGTACAACATCAATCCTTTTTTTTCTGAACGTCCTTACCAATTCCACATAATATTGAACTGTATTTTCTTTCCTCTCTGGTAATTCTATGACCTCAATTCCTAATTTTTCAAACTCAGTCCTATATAATTCATTAATAGGTTTTCCGGCAATCACTGTAATGCTGAACCTCTTCAAATCAATATTTTCACAATAGTTTTTTATCACAGTACTAATTCCATTTATTGTCATGCAACTAGCTATCATGGCAATTCTATATTTTTTCATCCATATCCCCTTCGTTTCTTCTGTACTTTAATCTCCACACTGTTTTCGACATCTCAGCCTTATTATTAACAAGTCATACCGTTTTTCGACATTCCTTTTCCTATTTTTCCTGCAATTGTCTGTCCAGCAAGAATGGTCAAGTCATATTTTCTTATATCCAAAGCCTCGCGGTAATTCATGATTACTATTCCAATTCCGGAAATTACGAAATGATTTGTGACCATCGCCACCTCGATTTTTTCTCCATTTTCATTATCCTCACAGCCACAAATCCGCTGAATAAGTTTAGCAATCAAATTCTTTCTGTTACACCATCCACTTTTTTAACAGCCTAACCACTCCTGCTGGTATTACAGCTTTAAGCCGTTCCTTTGGCTGGACACCAACTTTTAAGCTATTCATAAAACTATCCTCATCAATCCTCTCGTAGAACGTGTTCCGCTCACTCGGCCTTGGACTTGGTTTCACAAGATTGCCTTGCCTTACCATCCCCTCTTCTAGCGTTGCGGCCTCCACTTCTGCAAGGGGGCGCATCATTTCAAAGAGCTTTTGGCCTTTTCCGGTATTTACAAATACACTGGACACACCCTTTGGAGAATTGAAGCTCGGATGACTCTTTGCAATTCCCCAGAAATCACCCACTGTCAAATCTCCTACACGGCTCGTATTAGCATAAGCACACTTATAACAGCTCTCTCTATAGCAGTCGCCATCCATAAAATGTTTTCCATAGCGATCAAGGGAGAGTGTCTTTGTCTTTGTCTTTGTCTTTGTCTTTGTCTTTAGCAGGTATTGTGTTCCCCAACCTCTCTTGTCTTTGGAACGGAAGTTGAAATAGATTACTCTGCCAGCCGTCTGCTTGTTCTGGTATTCCAGATACTTTTTGAAGAACTTCGGCGAAGGCACACCGTGGCAAATCAGGTCAACTGTATATAGATTTTCTGGATTGCCACCCAAAAACGCATACAGACCTGCAATCTGGCAGGGAGTACCTGTAAAAAGTACTGTTTTTCCCTCTGACAAACGCTGTTTGACCTTTGCGTAGCTATCTTTCGGGTCAGACTGAACATACTTAGAGGACTGTAGTTTCTCCCTTTCTGCTTCATCTGTCACTTCAATGTGGTTTACTGCCAGCTGCTCATCATAGGCAGCACCATAAACCACACCGCCCATTTGCAATACAGTTTTCGCTGCACTATCCGCCGCACCGCCAGATGCAGAGCGCATAATATCCACATCATTTTTATTGCACCACGCCCAAACTTTATGTGGCTCATTCCGATGAAATTCCGTATTTTCTACTGGACACTTTTTCAGGCACACCTTGCACTCGATGCAGTTTTTTTCATCAACAGACGGATACCAAAAGCCCTCTTTATTTTCTACCATAGAAATACAGTGTTTGGGACAGCTTTGCTCGCAGCTTTTACATCCCACACATTTCTCTTTTATCCTCGATATGTTCTCCATTTTATTCCTCTAAATTTTTTCTCAGATACTCCTTCGCCACTTCTCTATGTGCTTTCAACTGCTCATCAACTTTCGCGTAATCAATCGCCTTTTCATTGATGTTTTCTGTATCTTCAATTTTCGTTGTCATCCGATTGGCCAGTCCCAGTCGCTTTAGCAAATCGCTCAACTTTTCTTCATTACCATAGCTGTTACCTACACTCTTGCGAATCAATGTTGTAAACGGCCGATGTGTGATCACCGAGAAGATGCTGCCGTGGAAAGTATCGGTAATAACTTCTTCTGCATTTCTGAAATAGGCCAGAACCTCAAAGGGTGAGCAGTCCACGAATCGGTCTGCACATTTTTGGATACCACCAATTGCATATACCTTCAAATTCTTCTTCTTTGCATAAGCAGCAATCCAATCTGCCTCATCATTGGAAATACGACCTGCATACGCGTACAGGATCAAATACTTCTCATTAGTCTGAACCTGTGGGATTTTGTCGCAGCAGTTCATGTAATCATAGGTCAGAACCGGGTCTAAGTTATAGACCGGCTCTTTTCCTGTAAGCTGTGTCACGATAGTCCCCGAATTCGCATCTCGTACAGAAATCGCGTCAAACTTCTTCAACAAAGCTCCGACTTCATCGGCCTTTTTATACTTTTTCAGCTTTTCCAATGTGGTATTGCCGAAAGACGCTGCATAAGTGAGAAGTCTCTTTGCATGGTTATCTTTTCCAAACAATTCTGGCGAATAGCCCACATTAGAATTTTTTTGAATACAGTTGAAAACCTCGTCGCTGCCGATCACAAGGCAATCCAATGTCGGATTGTAGTTCATTTCGTCCGTAATTCCTAAAAGTGGCATATACTTTTGGGAAAAAGACTGCTTATAATGAATGAACGACAGCTTGTGTGCAAACGGAGCCTGATACCGAAAAGTTTCCAGTCCCTTTTCTACTTTTCGGACAAACTTATTTTTACTGTCAGCATTTTCCGTAATTACAGGTGCTCCTACATGGTAGTCTACAAACTCTACTTTGCATCCCAATTCTTCAATCAACTGCTTTAACGCGTATGCCTGCAAAAATGAACCATAGTTTGCAATGCGCTGCATCGACATGATCCCGACTTTTTTCATTCATTTGTCCTCAATATAATTCGCTTACCATCTTCTCTAGTTCTTCATTGAACTTAGCATTGTTGCTACTCATACCATGTCCCATACTTGCAACGATCTGATCATAATTCGTGATAACATCTCCCAGCGTATTGATGTCTTCCACCGGAATAATCGTGCCCATTCTCTGCGCCACATTCCTTGCAAACTCGACCTGATGGTCATTTACATGCTCGTTGTACTGATGCTGACGTGGCACAACAATGGGCGTCTTACCAATCTGCAGCGGCATAATGAAACTAGCTGGGCCCCCTGATGTCAAGATAGGGACAACAATTTTTTCAAAAAAAGCAAAAAATAAGCCGCATAAAGTTTCCCATTGGGTTAAAACCATTGGGAAGCCCTATGCGGCTTATTCGTACTTATTTTAATTATTAGACAATTTCAAATTCAATATCATGAACTTTCGGTTCAATATATTCCGAACACATCAGTGAAACGCTTACTTTGAATTTTCCTTTTCTAGCCGGAACAATATATATCCCATCAAACTCGGTATCATCTTTATGTGGCAACTGATTGCATTCAGCAAATATTGAGTTATCTCGTATAGATATTGATTCAAACACAGAAGAATTGGAGTTGTTAAAAATTGCCGGGTCTATAATCGGCAAGCTTCGAGCTGAGTAGAATGGCTGCATTCCGTCCATACTATTTTTCAACAAGCCATATACTGGATTTAAGTCGCTCATAAAACGTTCCTCTGCCTTTTCAATAGGATTCGGTGGAAGTTTTGGTGCTTTCGGCTCCTTCATTTTTTCGATATCATCAATGTCATATACAAAAATATCTTTTGGAAATACGATTGAGATTCTAATGTCGGTTGCTTTCGCTGTTCCCTTATTAAGCACTCTTAGCTTGAGCGCAACACCACCGTTTGTTATTGTCTTATATACGCTCATCTTGTGTGCATAATCATTTATTTCTTCTTCAGACGGTAGTGCTGCATTGTAAGCCTGCAAGTCCTTTTCTTTTACATACTTTTTTAAATGTGATTCAACGCAACTTAAATCAAGTGGTTCATACTTGTTTTTGTAGCATTCTCCATCATTATGATATAATTGGATTTTGTATGCATTATCAGAGCTATCAATAAGCAATTTTCCATGTGTTTTAAGACCTTTTTCATCCTCCTCTTCATCCTCCTGTTGATCCAGCACAACTGCGGCCATCAACTCAGGAACCCTCTTTACAATCTGTGATTTCAGCTCAGCATTTTCCTGCTCAAGTTCTCTTATCTTTTTATTCAAACTGAGAATTTCCGCATGACTTGCTTCAATATCAAAGGCATCTCCTCTTATCCACCCTGGACGCTTTTTTCGATCCATTTGCTGATGTAAAGATTCTGAAACCTCTCTAGCAAGTTCGTCAATATTAGTCCACCACTGTACCGTTCGTCCTTTTTTAGCTTCTGTCTTGAAATCAGCCAGCTTTTTTATACTTTCTGGATCTTTTTCCATAAATTCCGGCTTAATTGCCACATCATCATCAATTATGAATACCAGAATAGGAATTTTCTTCTCTCTCGCATAGCGAAATTCCTTTTCCGTATAGCTAATTCCAGCATCCGATCCAGATTCTATTACAGAGCCATATCGCTGTCCCAAAATCAAAACATAATAATCCGAACTATCAATCGTCTCTTGTATGATTTCCCACTGTTCTTCGTCAGCAGCGTTAAACATCTCCATGCCAACTGGGAAATGCATCATTGACAGGATTGCATCCCTTACTTTGCTACGTGCTTCTATCAAATCCTTATAAGTTGACGAAATAAAAATTTGGTATTTCTTTTCCATGTTATATCACTTCCTTACAAGATAGTGTTTTATTCTATAACTCACTGATTATTGTATAGCATATAATTCTCCTATCTCCTGAAGAATCTGTTCTTTCGTTCGTCCCACAAGCCCCAACTGTTTAACATCAACCGTTTCATTTTTCATTCGATCAACAAACTTCTGCATATCCTCATACACGCCACTGGGAGTGGCAATCTTGACCGTAGGGTCAATCAATTCAGTCAATCGAAAAACGTCATTTTTATGCTTCTTAATGTTTTTACTATCAACGTGTTCTCCAGCTTCTTTGCGATCCGTCAAATCCATCCATGCTTTCGCCTTGAATGGAATCAAATATGCAGCATCCAAAACCGTCACTCCATCAACAGTCACTTTCCCCTGCTTCAAGAACTCATAGTAATCATCATCCAAAAGGATTGCAGACAAGCTAGATATGTCCTCATCCATTGGCAGCGGTGTCAATACTGCATCATCTGGAAGTTGAATTGCATCCAGTTTTCTAGTGAACAGTTCGATCATCGCTGGATAACGGTTTGACATCGGGTGACTGAACCGATAAAACTGCGGCATACCAGAGCTTTTATTACAATGTTCGTATCCAGCCTGTTTTACATAGTCCCAGAATTTTCTTCCAAAAGCCGCATCCACGGCTTCAATAATTAGAACAAGGTCAATGTCTTTTGTTGCACGGAAGTCTAAGCCTTCTTCCGTCATCAAGATGTCACACGCAGTTCCACCGATAATTGCATACTGGCTTTCGTTACCCTTGAACCATTCCTTAAAGCTTTCAATCCCTGTTACCATCTATCTTCCTCCACAGATTATTTAACATTTCTTCTACTGCTTCTTCTACCCGTTCATCTGCATCTTCCTTGAGCGATAATGCTAGAGAAAGTCCATCGACCATTTTTTCCTTCGATAATTTTCGTGGGTCATATCTCCACATTTCAACAGTCACCTGTGAATTTGAGTCCTGTAAATCCTTGGTCATGCAGTAATTCCACTGAGATACTTTTTCTGAAGCATAGCACCGAACACTAGGCGCATTGAGCATCGAATACTCCGCCAATGCGGAATATCCGCTCTCCAACAATTCAGTCTTTACTTCCTCGCATGGAACATAGACCGTCCTTTTCACAGGATTGAGCAGAACTTTCTCTGCTTTGTAAAACAACTCTTTGGCGGAGTTTTCCGAAAACAGTATCTTCTGCACTCCAATTTTTCTTGATCGCAGAAATCCCATTCCTTCAAGTTGTTTAGAAGCTCTGGAAATAGATGTTGGTGTCAAATCCAAATCTTTTGCAGCTTGACTTGTGGACAGCTCCTTTGCTCCCTCATAAATAAAATAAAGCAACAGCATCTGTGCCGATGGCAAGATTTCTTCTCTGTCACTCTTTTCTGCATCACAGCGTTCCTGCAAATATGCTGCCATAAAGGGCAGATAAATTTGCTTTCCATCCACAATAAATGCTATTTTCTCTCGAAGCAAATACTCTTTCTGCCGTGCAGTGATCTGTTCCAATACTAAAATCACAGGACAATCCGCAACCTTTTTCACACGTTCCAGATGCTTTTTTAATGTTTCCACCTGCTCCAATTCGGTTTTAGGATACAAAAAAACGGTTTTTTGACCATTCAGAGATACTTTCTGTGAATCATACCTTGTACTGATGAAGTTTGGCAAATGCTCTAAAGCTTTATTTTCATATAGCACTTCAATTCCTAAAACCCGCTTAAGGTATTCCACTCTATCGCCTCCATTCATAACTCTTTTTCTGTATTATAACTCATTTTAAGTTAAGATACAATATCAAAGTTATGATTATCCAAGTCCAACTATTGAGACACCAATATTTTCCAAGCAATTTTGCTTTCATTTCACTTCTTGATACCCCTCCCGTGCCGTGCTATACTATTATCAAATCAAATATTGAGGGAGTGCATTGTCATGAGCAAAAAGCTTGTTGCCTATTTTTCTGCCAGCGGCATTACCGCAAAAGTTGCCGAAGATTTAGCAGATGCCATCGGTGCAGACATTTTTGAAATCCGTCCCGAAGTCCCTTACACAAAAGCCGATCTGAACTGGATGGATAAGAAATCCCGCAGCACTATTGAAATGAGCAATCCCGATTTCCGCCCTGCCATCGCCGTCAAACGCGACAACATGGATGAATACGATACGATTTTTGTCGGATTTCCTATCTGGTGGTACGTTGCCCCTACAATCATCAATACATTTCTGGAAAGCTATGACCTAAAGAATAAAACCATTATTCCATTCGCCACTTCCGGTAGCAGCGATATGGGCAAGACCAATGAAAAGCTTGCTCCTAGCTGCCCTGGTTCCAAGCTCCTACATGGAAAGGTATTTAACGCTTCCTCAACCAAAGCCGATTTGTCCGCATGGGTAGATAGTTTAAATTTCTAAAGAGGAAATACCATGAACATCTTTGAAGAAAAGACCGACAGCGAACTGCTTTCCTATTTTTCTGATTATCAAAAGCTGTGTTCCCTTGACAAATATACTGGATTTCAAAATCCAGACTTTACGGCTATTCTTAAATCCTATCGGGAGAAGTTCGGCCCTATTGGTGAAGGAGTCCTTGGTCACGACTTCTTTGAAGCTGTTTTCCATCGTTGGGAAAAGACCGTACATAACGACTAATCTCCATTCCTACGGAATGAAATGCCCGCCTGATCGAGAAGATTTGCGAATCCTCTCAACCAGACGGGCATTCTTTTTGCTCACCTCGCTGTTTCTATGCGGTTATGCGCCATACTTTTCCAATGCTCTCCGAATCACATCCTCACAGTTAAACTCAACTTTCATCGTCTGATCGTCATACAGATAAACCATGCTGACAAAGGCATCCACACATTCCTTGGTCAGACCTCCTATGTATGTTTTTTGACTTGCCTGCTTTGTCAGGCTGCGGATTTCCTCATCCAGTTCATCTGCGGTTTCCTGCTCTTCCTCTTCTATACGAATCTTCTCTTGCAAATCTGCCAGCTTTTCCCCAAGTCCTTTCTTCTTTTCCAGATATTCATTGCGGGTCAGAATCCCATCTGCATACGATTCATAGAGTTTAATTTGCTCTGCCCGAATCATTTCTGCCTGCTTTTTCAAATCATCAACATCTACACACTGCAAGGTTATGGATTTTTTCTCCTGCATTCCCTGATTCACAACTTCCAATGCTGTAAATACCGTTTTTATAGCGCGGGCAACTCTTGAATTGACCGCCTGCTCTCTGTAATAGCCTGAATAGCAGTGCGAGAATTTTCCTACTGACCTTTTGTGACCGCAACAGAATACCATTTCGCCATACTGCTTCTCATGCCGGAGCTGTCTCAGGCAGTTTCCGCAGCATATTTTGCCTTTCAGAGCAAAATCATCTTCGGTCTTGTATTGGATCGGAGCAACATTGCGGATTGCCTTTTGCGCCTGATAATACTCATCTTTTGTAACGATCGCTTCATGGGTGTTCTCCGTAATAATCCATTTATCTTCCGGCAAGGTGCGGAACGCCGTAGTATTCACATCAAGTTTCTTCCTTCTGCCCATCACCAAAGCCCCAGTATATTCGTACCGCCGCAGCACCCTCCAGACGATTCCTGGATTCCAAAGTATTTCGCTCTCCGGGGCTATAATTGCATTGCCGCCTACTATGGTATTTTTCCGTTTAGAGTACAATCCTGGTGTCGGCAAGCCCAATTCATTCATCGCATAGGCGATCTGCGTTGTATTGCGCCCAGATAATGCCAAATCAAACACCTTTCGGACGCAGGCCGCTGCTTCTGGGTCAATCGCCCATCGCTGATTGCCTTTCCCGTTCCAGACGTAACCAAACGGTACATTAACAGATGTAGCTTTGCCACTTTTCCAGTTCACTTCCAATGCCGCACGAACCTTTTTTCCAATATCACGGCTATACAGATTATTCACCAGATTGCTGACTGCAACTTCGATGCCCGGAGTGCCGTTGTTCAGC
>OGZZ01003051.1_pt1 | contig 10026 bp, 10 predicted proteins | sample 1577021 | NCBI WGS metagenome assembly OGZZ01 (sample SAMEA3541526, study PRJEB24748) | human gut metagenome | biome: human gut; feature: human-associated habitat; material: faeces | place: China | collected 2012
AGGAAGGTGATGACTACGATAAGAATAAGAGATTTGCGAACGTTTCTGTTCACGGAGAAGGAATGAGCATGGAAGATACCTCACTTCTTACCTCCAACTATGTGGGAAGTTACCGCATGATCATTACCGACAAGGCAACTGAGGAAGAAATTCAGGGTATTGTTAAATATTTGAACTGGGAAGCATCTGAACTTGGAACCTTTATTATGGGTTTTGGTGCACCACGTGAAGAAAATGTATGGAAAATTGATGATGATGGTACATGGCTGTTTGATGATGAGATTATGAATGTTGACACAAAGGATACTACATATCATACTGTAAAAAATCCACATTCTTTTGAATGCCGAACTGGTGCCTCAGTTTTTCAGCATTTCGCCCGCCCAAATAAATAACGGTGTCGGCATTATTTTTCTGGCTATATCGAATCAGTGCATCAGCCACAAAAGAGCCAATTGTTCCTGTTGCTCCTGTCACCAGGATGCTTTTATTTCGCAGTGCCTCCATACCAACAACATGATCTAAGGCTCTATCTATATCTTCAAAATATAACTTACTCTGATGCAGATTCATCTCTTTCTCCTTTACTTTAGCCAATCGGATCTTTTTGCAATTAGAAGCGCTTTAAATATATCGATATCTTCTACTGTTGTCAGCTTAATGTTCTTTTCTGACCCCGCAGAAAAATACACCTGTTCTCCCATTTCAATCATCAGTGTGCAGGAGGCCACGGAATTTGTAATGCCCGCTTTCAATGCTCTTCTGTGCAAATCGCAAATTTTACCAATAGGAAATCCCTGAGGGGTCTGTGTTCTCTTCAAATTATCGCGTGGATAGCTTCCCGTCGAAACAACGCCGTCCTCAGTCTGCATCATTGCCTCTGCACAAGGGATGACCGTGATGGCATTACCATGTAGCTGAGTTACTCGAATACAATCCGAAATGATTTCTGCTGACACCATAGGGCGAATTGCATCATGGATTAGGACTATATCATCCGGAGAATGATGCTTTTCCAATTCAAAGACACCATTTCGAATAGAATCCTGACCATTCTTTCCACCCGGCACAACATACTTCAACTTTGTAATATTAAACTGGTTTGCATAAGCCCAAAGAACAGATTCCCAACCTTCAATGCAAACAACTGCAATCTCATCGATCTCCGGGTGATGCTGGAACGCTTCAAGCGTATACACAATAACCGGTCGCTCATTCACGGTAAGAAACTGTTTCGGGATATTCTGATGCATCCGTGCTCCAGAGCCACCAGCAATAAGTAAAGCAATATTCATTATTCTTTATCTCCTTTGATTTTATTCACTATTAACGCATCAGTTAATCACCTGATGCCCCACTTTTCCATTCAATAGTGTACTACATTTTCCACTATTGGACTTCCAATTCGGATTAGGAACTCTCCAATCCTCATTATAAATAGATGCTAAAATTTCCTCAGCATTATAAGGAACAGATGGTTTTGTTTGGCCACTACGATGTTAATGCACAAGGAAAAATCGTCAGAACGTATATACCTACAATAGATAAAGAAAGCTATGTGAGCTATGAGGTTCAAGAAGTGCTTTTACCTGATTTGGTTTCTGATAATCCTGCAACAGGGAAGAGTACGAATTTATGGTTAAGCGCATGTTTTTGTATGTATTCTATGAAGTTGATATTAGAAAGCAACTGGAGATTTGCTTCGGAACGGGACATTATATCTGAGGATGTATATTCATTGTTGCGATTGTACAGAAATGTAGAAAAAGTTACTATAATTCCAGAGGCATTCTATTACTATTGTGAGAATAGTACGTCATTGACACATACGTATAAGGCAGATCGATTCAATAGAATAAAGAGATTCTATAATGCCTGCATAGATGCATGTGATGAACTAAATTATAATGATGAGGTAAAAAAACGCTTTTCGGGTCCATTTATTTCTAATACAATTGCTGCAATGAAAATGATTATTCAAGCGGATATGAGTAATGATAAAAAGAAATCGGCGTTCAAAGCTATATGTAAGGATGAACAACTTCATAAAATAATAAATAGCGTGGAAGTCAAAAAAGAAAAATTTACACGAAGATTGTTGATTTGGTTTTTAAAGGCCCGATTATATAGTGTTTGCGAACTGTTGGTTAGATTAAAAGCATAGAGGGGTTTAAGCGTAAATGAAAAGTAGATTAACAGTTAAAAAAACACATTTGCTATGTGCCATAACGCTTTTACTTACCCTATTTTCTGGACAAAGTTCAAAATTGTTTGGAATATCAGGTGGAGCAGCATATCAATTGTTGTATTACTCTAAATATATATCAGCTTTGTTTCTAGTGGCGTATGCATTATCACGCCCAAGAAAGGTTTCCGATTATGAAGTAAAAAGACTTCTGACAATTCTTTTGCCTCTTGTAGTGTTGATGATAGTGGTAGAATCTCGGCATAAGTATCCAACTCGTTGAAGTAGCTGACACGCAGAGCCAGATATGTGTTGGCAAACAGCTTGACTGCCTCTGCCTCGGTGAAGCCCATGAACAGCGTGTCGATGTTCTCCTTGATAGCACCTTCCTGCAACAGACCGGCAAACTCATGAGCAGCTTCTACCAGACGCTCATCGTTCAGGTCAGTTCCAACGATAATGCGGGAAGGATACAGGTTATCGTAGAGGGCCTTGGATTCACGCAGGAATTCCGGGCTGAAAATGATATTTTTGCTGTTGAACTTTTCTCTTACACTTGCCGTATAGCCCACAGGAATCGTAGACTTGATAACCATGATAGCGTTCGGGTTATACTCCATGACCAGCTTGATCACAGCTTCGACGGCAGATGTGTCAAAGTGTTGGGTGTGGCTATCGTAATTTGTGGGGGCCGCAATCACAACAAAATCCGCATTCGAGTATGCAGCCTTTGCATCCAGCGTTGCAGTCAGATCCAGATCCTTTTCTGCCAGATATTTTTCAATATAGTCATCCTGAATCGGAGACTTCCGGTTATTAATCATCTCGACCTTCTCCGGGATAATATCCACAGCGGTCACATGATGATGCTGGGAAAGCAGGGTCGCAATCGACAAACCAACATAGCCCCCTGATGTCAAGATAGGGACAAAAAATTTCTCAAAAAAGCAAAAAAAAATAAGCCCCACAAGGCTTTTCTGACAATTCTTTGAATCATCAGAGCCTTGTAGGGCTATCCGTTATCTTATGCTATTTTGTTTTCACACTGCCTGTAATGGGGTGTTCTCCATTGTTTCCTTAAACTGCTCAACTGTCATTTTCGCTTTTGCCGCAGCACGCTCCAGCGGTAAATCACCCTCTCGAACAAGCTGAACCAGCATCCGAATCTCGCCAATTCCGATGCCTTCGATTCTGCCTTCCTGACGGCCTTCTTCACGACCTTCGGCTCTTACGCCTTGACTAAGATTGCACACTTCAAGCACCTCTCTTTCCAGTTCTTCGCTCATTGCAACGCCAAACTCTTCTTCCAGAATCTTCTTTTTCTCAGAACCTGATCTTGTGGAAGATAACAGCACTTCCATAAATTTCAGGATTCCCTTATGATTCTCTGTCCCTGGCTTGCCTAAACAAATCATTACGACACTCATCAAATCGTAGTTTTCGGTTTCTTCCTGCGCTTCTCCAATTAACTGTTCGGGTTTGATGGAGTACCGGGTAAGCGTGTTCTCAAAACCATCTGATGGCTGAGTACAAATCCAGATGGAGTAGACCTTGCGAATCTTCCCATATTCAGATTTTGTAAAAATCGGGCCGTGCTGTGCAGAAATCATTCTGCTACAATAATAGATTGCCCGTTTCGTCAATGGGTATCCCGGCTTGAATTTTGTCTGTGCTTCCACATTGATAATCAGACGAATGACTTCTTCCTGTTCTGTGCTGTCCACAGATTTCGGTGCGATTGCGTCAAAGCGAACATCGTAAAACAATGTTCCCTCGGTCAGCGTAAAATGGAGTTGTCCATATTATTGCATTCTTCGCCACTGTTATATCATAGGCAACTAATTATTTCAGAACCAACTAATGTGAGATTCACATTTCAGTTAGTACTCTCCCGTTTTCTATCTGCATTGCATCCGTTATCTTAAACGAAACAAGTCGCTGCTGTGGGAAAGCTCTTCCGAGCAGCCGATAGGACATTTTCTTGTCCCACCCAGAATCCCCGTAAATCATGCGAACCAATGCCATACACTTGATTTCGCCGCTATTGGATTCATCCAGTTTTCCCACACGATGCGCTCCTGCTTCTTCTGCTCCACACGCCTGTACAGCTATCTGTTTCATTTTGCGATTATACAGAAACCGATAGTGTGACGGCCATTCTAACGCTTCCAGCGTTTTTCTGAAGACCGTGATTCGTCCCTCTTCCTCGCAGAAACTCATACCAAGTCCTGCCTGTTGTTCTGTTTTCTGCATACTGCTCACCTCCCGCAAATGGACAGACTATTCCCTTATGCAACCGACAATTAGTCCTTTCCAGCTTCAGGAACGATCTTTCCTGTCAGAATCCCCATTGACACATACCCATCCATTTGCTGGACTTCAGATTCTTTTCGGTGTTCTTCCACAGGCACACCAAAAGTTCCCACAATATCATCTGGGTAGAATCCTTTGCGGCTATCCACAGGTTTTGTTGCTGCAGCATTATCCTGCGAATCTGCTGCATTCTTTTTTCTTCTCTGTCCCTCATGGAAAATTTCTGGCACAAGAAGATCAAAAACATACAGAGTTTCACCCTCAAATGTAATCCTGTACCCTAACATTTTATATCGGCACTCGCTGTCCCATCCCATTTCTTGATAAACTAAAGTCGCAAATGGCTTGCAGGACATCTTCCGGCTTTTGCGCTTATCCGGTTTTGCCACGCACCAACGCAGAGCGTCCTTGTCATTTTCATCACACCCACGAACAACGATACGCTTCAAATCATTGTTGAACATGACATGAACGTAGACCACATCCTCCAGCCCTGTGATACAGGCCGTATTGAATGTGATACTATCTTTACGAATCACGATTGCCGGGTCACGCAGATGGGCAAACAATTCCTTTCGCACGATCTGGTAGCCATCATACGAAAAGGCACTTTCCAGTTCTTCCGCCCGTGCGTCTCTATCATCCTGCACAATCTCCTTCTCTGGCGGCATGATTGTTGTGTTTTCTTCATTCATCTATAATCAGTCCATCCTTCCATTATCTTCTCCGCTTCATGGAGCAACTTATTTAGACTTTCTGCCGTAAATGTGTTCATTTCCTCTATCTCCGACGCAGGACGAAATACATCCCAGTTTCCGGCATAATGCTCCTGCCGTAAGATACCCACCTGCGCAATACTTGTAATCGGCTGTCCAAATGTTCCAGCCCACTCTGGTGGGAAAATGTAAATCTTCTTTCTGACCGTTTCGCCCTCATCTTCTTCGGTGTTTTCCTTTGGAGGCAGAACGATTTCTTCCACTTTAATCATTTCCGGCTCATCAAAGGCAAACAGCATCATTTTGTTATCACCCTGCTCCAAAAACTGACCACGGAACCGATAACGCAAATCCTCATCCCACTCCATGATGTCAAATAAAGCCTTTGCAAGTCCACGACAGCCCAAAGTGCTTGCACACCAACGTCCCTCTTTCAGTCTGCCCCAACGGATCGCGTTTGGATTATTCTTGTCACAAGGGCGAATGGCAATGCAGCGGTCAACAGAATTTAACAGCAGCTCCACATATTCCACATTTTCAAACTTTTTTAAGCAAGCTGTGTTAAATCGCAATCGTCCATTAGAAATCGTCATGGCCGGATTCTGCATGGTAGAAAAATACTGCGCCCTGACTACTTCATAGCCCGTCAGATCAAGACGCTTTTTCACATCCGCAGTAACAGCAGCATCCGGTTCTTTCATCACGCTTTCAGAGGCTTCCCGGTATTCTTCTGCCGAAAAGCCTGTCCAATCCTTATCAAAAGGCACATATCCACGCAAGATTCCATCTTCGACAACGCTCAACACAGGCAATGGTCTGTTCTTCTTTGAATAGTTGCGGGATGCCCGCAGATGATTGGCAGCATTAAATACCTCTCTGGAAACAATGGCTTCATGGTGATTTTTCTGCCTATACTGTGTCCGATCATTATTGTTTTTCTTTGATTTATGCGTCAAAAAGTTCGGTGTAAAGGTCTTTCTCGCCAGTACATCACCACAATGACGCTCATTTGCCAAAACACCTGCAAGTGTACCGGGATTCCACTCCACACGCCCCAACTTCGTCTTACGGCTATACTCCATCAAAAGGGTTGCAATCTCCGTAAGCGAATATCCATTCAGGTACAGGTAGTAAATCACCTTTACCGTCTGCGCTTCCTCCGGGTTAATTACAAGGTTTCCTTCCTCGTCTTTATCGTATCCAAGCAATGCAGGGGTCAGGAACAGGCCACGGCTGAACCGCCGATCAATCGACCAGTTCATAATGATAGATTTGGAATGCGATTCTTCCTCTGCCACAGATGCCAGAATCGTCAAAATCATGCGTCCATTGCTGTCCAACGTATAGATATTATCCGCTTCAAATTTCACACCCACAGGCGGATTGAGATTTTTCAGAAGTTCAATCACAGAAAGGCAGTCAACGATATTTCGAGCGAAACGGGCAATGGATTTTGTAAGAACGAGGTCAATCTTGCCTGCCTTGCAGTCCTCAATCAACTGCTGCATCCCTTTCCGATGTTCCAGAGATGTGCCGCTGATACCCTCATCCGCATAGATTCCGACAAACACCCATCCCGGCTGTGCCTGAATATAATCCGTATAATAGTTTTTCTGAAGTTCATACGAAGAAGTCTGTTCATCATTATCGGTGGAAACACGGATATATGCTGCCACACGCCGAATCACAGAACTCGTTTCCAGATTCTCTATGATTTTAGCGGGAATGACCTCCAATTCCGATATATCTACACCCTTATAGCGGTCTCTGATTTTTTGCTTACGGTCTACTGCTTCTACTTCACCGATAATCATGTACTTTTCCTCATTCTCCCGTATGGATACTCCAATACCACTGTCGCATCTTCCGATAACTTCGGATACCGAGTTCTTTCTTCGTATTTTCTGCGGTTCTGCGGCTGATTCCTTCATCTTTCATCCGCATATAGATTTCTCTTGCTCTCATATCGCCATCAGAAAGCAACTTTTTTATCAGATATGCTGCCTTTTCTGTTTTTGACTCAAATTCCGGCACTTCCGGTTGTTCCGATGAAACGAATGTGCTCTTGCACTCCAACCATTGGAAACCCATCTCTGCTGTTATAGAAAACCGAATTTCTCCATCAGACGGAGCCAAACTGTTTTTTATCTGCCGGACAATACGAATATCTGTATCTTCCTGGTCACGCTCCACCTGCAAAACACTTCGCGCAGCAGCAACCACATCTATGCTGCCAAGACTTCGGTACAAACCTTTCGTTCCCTCTTTCTTATTGAGATGACCAATCAGCACAATGGCACAATCATATACTGAAGCCCACATTCCGAGACGCTGCATCAGTTTTCTGGCTCTCCCTGCAATCTGGAGGTCAGAATCACTTCCTAAATACGCCTGAATCGGGTCTATAACTACAAGCCGTGGGCGAAATTCAATGATTGCCTGACGGATACGCTCATCATCCAACGTTAGGCCACTGTATGTTTCTTCATTGATAAAAGCTACTTTTCTACAATCTGCGCCGCATCTTTCCAGTCTGGGTTTAATGGTATCTGATACTCCATCTTCCGAACACTGGTAGATAATCCTTTGCGGCATCCCAACAGGCTTTCCATCCGGTGTTTTCCCACCCTTAGAAAGTTCCGCAATCAGATTCATCATCATGGTTGACTTTCCATCGCCGGGATCGCCTTGTAGCAATGTTAGCTTTCCCACTGCAATGAATGGATACCACAACCAGTGAACAGAAGTTGCCTGCACATCACTATATAATGTAAGAATTTTTTCTACCTTGTCCACCATTGTCTTTCCTTTCTATTTGCAGCCTTTTACTACCTCTATTATAAAGCATTCGTTGCGTTTTGACTGCTACCCATCAGGTAGCATGAGTTGTCTTTTGCTACCCAGTAGGTAGCAAAACAGCCTAAGACCACAGAGCAGATAGCAGTGTGTCCCTTTGCGGTCTTAGAACCTTTGATATAGAGTTGCTCTGCCTACCATCATGCGAGATAATTGTACTGCCTTATGCGGGGAATCATAAGGAGAAAAGCACATGGCTACTGATTATAAAGCCTTGGGCAAGCGCATTTCAAATGCCCGAAAACAAGCTGGTATCACGCAAGAGGCCCTGGGGGAGCAGCTTAACATGACACGAAAACATATTAGCGTAATTGAATCCGCCATCAAACGCCCAAGTCTTGATGCATTGGTTGATATTGCCAATGCTCTTGACGTATCGACGGATGATTTGCTGGTAGATAGTTTGATGCACTCGACTTCAACCTCAAATTCTGAAATTCACCGTCTGCTCTTGGACTGTAATGAAATCGAGCAGGAAATTCTCACCCGGATGGTAAAAGAGATGAAATCAATCCTGTACGGTTTGGGAATCTGATTTTGTAACCCGTTGACCATATAACAAAGAGCCCGCATAAGCCACAGCTGCACTTCGGATCACACCGGGGTGCTGTCTGTGGCTTATGCGGGCAAAACCATTCCTACGGAATGAAATGCCCGCCTGATCGAGAAGATTTGCGAATCCTCTCAACCAGACGGGCATTCTTTTTGCTCACCTCGCTGTTTCTATGCGGTTATGCGCCATACTTTTCCAATGCTCTCCGAATCACATCCTCACAGTTAAACTCAACTTTCATCGTCTGATCATCATACAGATAAACCATGCTGACAAAAGCATCCACACACTCTTTTGTCAGCCCACCGATGTACGTTTTCTCGCTGGCCTGCTTTGTCAGAGCGCGGATTTCTTCATCCAATTCATCGGCACACTCCTGTTCTTCCTTTTCTATCCGTATGCTATCCTGCAATGTAGCCAGTTTTTCCGAAAGAGCCTTTTTCTTTTCTATGTACACATCTCGCCGTAGCACACCGTCTGCATACGATTCATATAGTTTGATTTGCTCTACCCGAATGGCTTCTGCTTGCTTTTCCAAGTCCTCAATGTCCACGCAGCGCACCGTGATAGACTGCTTTTCTTGCATTCCCTGATTTACCACATCCAGCGCATAGAACACAGTTTTTATCGCACGAGCCACTTTTGCGTTTACAGAGTATTCTCTGTAATAGCCGCCGTAGCATTTAGAGAACTTTCCTGCCGCCCTTTTATAGCCGCAGCAGAAAACCATTTCTCCATACTGCTTTTCGTGTCGAAGCTGCCGTTTGCAGTTTCCGCAGCAAATCTTCCCTTTTAAGGCGAAATCATCGCCTACCTTATACTGAATTGGGGTTACGTTACGGATCGCTTTCTGTGCCTGATAGTATTCATCTTTTGTCACGATGGCCTCATGTGCATTTTCTGCAATGATCCACTTGTCCTCCGGGAGTGTCCGAATAGATGTAGTGTTTACGTCAATTTTCTTTCTTCTCCCCATAACCAGCGCGCCCGTGTATTCATACCGTCTAAGGATTCTCCACACGATTGCCGCATTCCAGAGCATTTCACTGTCCGGGGCAATAATAGGATTACTGCCCATCCTCAGATTTTTCCGTTTTGCATACAACCCCGGCGTAGGAAGATTTAATTCGTTCATGCCGTAGGCGATCTGCGTTGTATTGCGGCCAGACAATGCCAGCTCAAATACTTTTTTCACGCTGGCTGCGGCCTCCGGGTCAATCTCCCACCGCTGTCCATCTTTCTTGTTCCACACATATCCGAAAGGAACATTCGTGCAGGTGGCTTTTCCGTTCTTCCAGTTCGTTTCCAGAGCAGCCCGAACCTTTTTCGCAATATCCCGGCTATACATATTATTCACCAGATTGCTGACTGCAACTTCGATGCCCGGAGTGCCGTTGTTCAGC
>OGZZ01003052.1_pt1 | contig 10023 bp, 9 predicted proteins | sample 1577021 | NCBI WGS metagenome assembly OGZZ01 (sample SAMEA3541526, study PRJEB24748) | human gut metagenome | biome: human gut; feature: human-associated habitat; material: faeces | place: China | collected 2012
TTTGCTATCTGTTACCTGTCAAAACGGAATTGCAGGATAGGGACTGCGGACGAAAAGTTGGACCTCTGCAAGGAGGGAAACAGATGTACTCTTATGAGGAACGGCTTAGAGCGGTAAAGCTGTATATAAAATACGACCACAGCCTTTCAGCTGTGATTAGAGAGCTGGGATATCCGTCACATCAGGCACTGCTTCAATGGTATCGGGAATATATAACACAAGGTGACTTGCATGTGAAATGTGTCGGCACAGGCGTCGGTGCAAATTCACTATGGAGCAGCGCAAGGCAGCGGTAGCATATTATCAAGAACATGGTCAAAACCTGGCACGTACTGTAAAAAAGCTTGGATATCCCAGTAGAGCAACATTGTTTAACTGGCTAAAAGAGGACATCAGCAGATCAACGCATCCTTGTCATTTTGGGTCCCCAGTGGTAAAATTTCAGCAGGATCAAAAAGAACAGGCTGTAATCGATCTTTGCATTCGAGAATCCTCGGCTGAAAAAATTGCTTCTAAACATGGAGTCAGCCGGGCCTTTTTGTACAAATGGAAAGATGAACTGCTGGGAAGGGAACGTGAACCGAAAATGTCTGAACAGTTCGTTATTCAATCCGATGATGCAGAACAGTCTACAGAAAACCTGCGCTCTGAGGTAGCAAGATTGGAAGAGAAAATTGCTAAACTTCAACAAGAAGCTGCAAAGTATGAACAGGAAGCATTCCGGGCTCGTCTCCAAAGGGACATTTATGAGAAAGCAAGTGAACTCATAAAAAAAGAAGCGGGCATTGATCTGGACAAGCTTACGAATAAGGAGAAAGCTATCTTGATCAATGCCCTCAGAGGAACATACTCTTTGAAAATACTGCTTTCAGAAATAAAGATAGCAAAGAGCAGCTATTGTTATCAGACTAATGTTCTCAAAGCACAGGATAAATACCTTGCGCTGCGCAGTAAAATTAAGACCGTGTTTACAGAAGCGTATTGCAGCTATGGATATCGACGAATTCATGCTCACTTAAAAAATGCAGGTATAACCGTTTCCGAGAAGATAGTTCGACGCATTATGCAGCAGGAGCATCTTATAGTTCCATATACCACGCATAAGAGAAAATATAGTTCATATAAAGGAGAAATCAGCCCTGAAGTTGACAATCTGATTCAACGTGATTTCAGTGCGGAAAGGCCAAATGAGAAATGGCTTACTGATATCACCGAGTTTTCAATTCCAGCAGGTAAAGTATATCTTTCTCCGGTCATCGACTGCTATGATGGGTTCATTGTTACGTGGACTATTGGTACCAGTCCGAATGCTGAACTTGTTAACACGATGTTAGATAACGCAATAGAACAATTGTCTGAAGACGAGCATCCTATAATCCATTCAGATCGTGGCTGTTACTATAGATGGCCGGGATGGATTGAACGAATGAATACAGCAGGGCTTATAAGATCGATGTCGAAGAAAGGCTGTTCACCTGACAATTCAGCCTGTGAAGGTGTGTTCGGACGTTTGAAAAATGAGATGTTTTATTATGTTTCCTGGGCGGGGTACTCTATCAATCAATTTATCAATACAGTAGATCAATACCTGCATTGGTATTGCGAGAAACGTATCAAGCTTTCTCTTGGCGGAATGAGTCCTCTGGAATATAGAAAATCTAAAGGAATACGGACACCGAATTTATCCGCAGGATAACCATATGGTCCAAGATTTTGTCCGCAGCCCCCTTTTGGTGTAAAATATAAAATATCAGAGTAAATATTATGCTAAATACACAAATACAACTTTGTTCCTTGAGCGTATCTATTTTCATTTACGAGCATTAAATGCTCATAAAAGGTTATAAAAGACCGGCGAACCATCATTAAAACATGTAGGTTCGTCGGTCTTTTGTTAAAACTAAACTTTATATATCATCGAAGCATATTTCTCAGTATATCTTCTAATCAGGTTTTTACGTTCTCTGTGGCTGACAGGCACCTCCATATCATTAGTACAGATTACAATTTCATGTTCAATCACTTTAATATGAGCTGGATTTACATAAAATCCTTGATGTGCGCGAATAAATCCCCGTTTCAACAGGGTCTGCTTCATTTTCTTCGGAGCAACCTCCATTGTATACTCGCTGTCTGCTGTATGCGCTGTCATTAGGTTTCGGTAAAACTCTGCATAAACGATATCACTGTATGCAATTGTAATTAGTCGTCGTTCATTTTCAACATACTGAATATGCGAGGTGTAATATCTGTGCTGCAAGGATTTCAAAACCGCAAACAGCTTACGCGATTTCACAGGTTTTAGTAAATACTGATCGCCCTGGACCTTGAAAGCATCCTGAATATACTGTGGATGACCGGTTATAAATACCGTTACAATATGCGGGAAATGGCTTTTTAATGGACCAATCAATTCAATGCCGGATATTCCTGGAAGTTAAATATCAAGGATAGTGAAATGAATTGTTGAAAGTTCGGAGATCTTCTGCAATAATTCTTCGCCTGAGGAGACGCAAACAACGATATGCATGAATGTATAATCACCTTTCCTCTTCGTCTAATGGGAGATATGGCATGATAGCCATCAAAATGTGATAAATAGTTTCAAGCTGAATATCCGGTCGCCCTTCCAGCAGAAGATTCTTTGCTGAATTCACTGCACCATGCAGAAATACTGGCTTTGGATACGCCGTATTCCGCCGTAATGCTTTTGTAGGTGCGTCCTTCGTCCAAATGGAGACGGACAATTTTCTTTTTGAATTCGGGTGTGTAACTCCGTGGCATGATGATTCCCTCTTTCCTGTGTTTTGATTGTGTCGCATCAGCCACCCTGTTACAACTTTAGTATAGCACTTCAGAACAAACCTCATTCTCCATTCTGATCAGGGCTGGCAGTACCAACATAAACAGTATCAACGGATGCTCCGAGAGAAAGGCATCCGGCAGAGCATGAGCCGCAAGGGAAACTGTCTGGACAATGCTGTGATAGAAAATTTCTTCGGGCTGCTCAAAAGTGAGCTGCTGTATTTGCAGGAGTTCCGCTCCATGGAACACTTCAAACTGGAACTGATCGAATATCTAGATTACTACAACAACCGCAGGATCAAGGCAAAGCTAAAGGGCTTGCCGCCTGCAATTCACAGACAGCAAGCCCTTTCGGCTGCTTGAACAATTTTTACTTCAAAATATTGTCTAACTTTTTGGGGTCACTTCATGCAAGTCTTGCCGCTTTTCGGTTTATTTGTTTTCGGTTTTCACGATTTTCTTTATAAAATGACATTGAGGAAATCCTGTGCAGCCCCAGAATTTTTCGCCGATATGTGTGCCGCGTCTGGCCTCCCGCATGACAAGCGGCTTGCCGCACTTCGGACAGCATTTTCCCTCCGACGGCGCAGGTGCAGGCCGCTCGGCGGCAGGCTGGTCCTCCAACTCCTCCTGCTTGAATTTTTCGATATAGGTGATTGGCTTTTCAATGTGCATCTGCAGATACCGCTCACCCATTTCCTTCAAATCTTTCAAAGAAGAAGCCGATTCCTTGGACGCCTTATTCATTCGTTTTATCGTTTCAATCAACTGGTCTGCTCGAATGACCTGTTCCTTGACCTCTTTCTTCGCATATCGGTCGTTGACAACAGTTTTCGGGTTGGCAAGCACGACTAAGCCCCTAAAAAAGTCCTTAAACAAGTAATTCTTCCATGCGACAAGGATTTTGCCGTCATTTTCGCTCCTTCGTTCCTTGAGCACCTGCAAATGCCGCTGATTCTGCGTAATCGGCGAATAAATTCCCTCTTTATAGTACCGACCGCCGCAGCGAATTGTGCGGATAAAATCGCCCTTGCTGTTGATCTCGATATTGCCGAACAGATTTTTGCACTCCAACACAAAGTTAATCTTTGGAGTCAGTACCAGAAAGTCAATCTGTGCCGAGGCACCGGACACGCTTTCAATATACAAATCGTGCAGCACAACCATATCCATACCGCTGTTTTTCAGCTCAAACAGAATATTATCCTCACCGATAATGCCGGCTTTCACCACGGCAATCTCTTTTGCGATTTTTTTCGCGTTTTCTCCGGTTGCCTTTTCCGCCAGCTCCTCCAGCTGCCGCAGATACTCCTTTGCGTTGCTGGATTCTTTCGCAATCACAACCTCCGGTTTTGAAAACAGTCCCATGTTTATCCCTCGTGTTTCTCTTTTTCCTGCAATTTTCGCTTGTATAATTTTAGTATACCATATAGGAGAAACAAGGAAAAGTTCCGTCCTCAAATTTATCCACAGGTTTGTGCATATCTTCGTGGATAGTTCCGCAGGCACGCAAAAGCCGCAGACGAAAGTCTGTGGCTTTTCTCTTTGGCGTTTACTTGGCTCTGCCAATCTCCGTTGCCTTTCTCGGCACAATCTGCGCTGTGTATATTTATGATGCAGATTGCAGCGGCAATCACACTCGGGTGTTATTTTCCGTCGTTTGCAATCGCGGTGTCAATATTCTCCTGCAGCTGCTTCATGCTGTTTTCGTTCGTGATGCCGCCGAGTACCGGTTCACCGACGATTTTTCCGTTCCGGTCGATAACATAGGTGGTCGGGAATGACATGATGTTCAGTGCAAACTTGCCTGCCTCGCTGCCGGATGCAAAGGTAATGTTGCGGTAGGATGCCCCCTTGGTCTGCAGAATCTGTTTAGCGGTAGCAATGGCATCCGCATTGTCGTCAAGCGTTTCGGTGTTGATGCCGATGACCTCACCGCCCTGAGCCTTGACAGTCTGATTCAGCTTGTCCAGATCACCAAGTTCAGCCACGCACGGCTTGCAGCCGCTGAACCAGAAATTCACGACCGTAAACGCGTTGTCAGCGAACAAGCTGCTGTCCACAGCGTTGCCGTCCAGGTCTTTGCCCTCGAAAGCGGGGAACACGTCGCTGGCGGGTGTGGTGGTGCCTTCCTCGGGCGGAAGTGCCTGCAGCTGATCCTCCAGCTTGCGGACCTTGGCGGCATCGTCGGTCAGCGTCTTGTAGTCCTCGTCCGAGAGCTGGTCCTTGACGTTTTTAATCGCAAGATCGAGCACATCGGCGTAGTTGGTGCTCTGGGTGCTCTGCGTCAGATTGTCCTTGTCGAGCGAATTCAGAGCCGTTGTCCACAGCTCCTGGTGCTGGTCGAGGATGGCGTTTTCCTCCGCTATCAGCTCGGAGACGGTTTTTGCCGGTTTGCCGCAGGCGGATGCGCCGAGCAGCAGGCTTACGGACAGGGCAAATGCGATCAGTCGATTTCGTTTCATTAGATGGTCTCTCCTTTGTCAGTCGTTTGGGTTTTATCGCCCAGACCGTAGCGGTAGCAGATAGCATCGGTCGGGCAGGCTTTCATGCACATGCCGCAGCGGATGCACTCGGCATGATTGGGGTTTTTGGTGATGTCCACATCCATTTTGCAGGCTTTGGCACACGCGCCGCAGGATACGCACTTATGCGTATCCACCTGCATCTGAAACAGTGAAACACGGTTCAGCAGGGCGTAAAAGGCGCCGAGTGGGCACAGCCACTTGCAGAACGGACGGTAAAACAGCACGCTGCACACGATAACGGTCAGCAGAACGGCTGCTTTCCAGGTAAACAGTGCGCCGAGCGCAGCACGGATGCCGGAATTGACCGCCGCCAGCGGTAATGCGCCCTCGAGCACGCCCTGCGGACACAGGTACTTGCAGAAGAACGGATCGCCCATGCCGAGTTCGTTTGTGACAAGTACGGGCAGCAGCACCACCATGATCAGCAGCACCGCATATTTCACATAGCGGAGCGGCTTCAGCCTTTTGGTGGACAGCTTAGGCGAGGGGATTTTGTGCAGCAGCTCCTGAAACCAGCCGAACGGGCACAGAAAGCCGCAGATAAACCGTCCGAGCAGCACGCCGAGCAGGATCAAGATACCGGTGATGTAATACGAAAACCGGAACTTCGACGAGCCGACGACTGCCTGAAATGCGCCGATCGGGCACGCGCCCGCCGCGCCGGGACAGGAATAGCAGTTCAGGCCGGGCACGCAGACCGCCTTGCCGCCGCCCTGATATAACTTGCCCTGCAAAAAATTCGGCAGGTGGATATTGGTCAGCAGAGCCGCTGCTGCCTGTATCCAGCCGCGAAAGCGGGCTAAAACCGGAATATTTCTCTTATCCAATCCCAACACACTCCATACACAGGCGGATCGCCTTTGATAATACCGTATCGGCTTCGCCTCTCCACAGGCCGAACCCGATCATTGCAATGCCGACTGCCAGCAGGAAGAGCTGGGCGGCGGTTCTGTGCTTCAGCATCGTTATGCCCCTTTCGAAGTTGTTGACACCAGTATACCGCACGGGAGATAAAATCTGTGTTAAGGTGCTTAAAAAACAAAAATTTTTTGCAACAGATTTCGTTAACACAAATTTTATCCCTGTCTGGTATAATAAAGGTATGAAAATGCAAAGGAGGAAAGTTCATGCGGCTTTTGGTGATAGAGGACGAGCGTGATCTGTGTGAGGACGTTGCAAAAAAACTGCGTCTGTCCGGCTATGAGGCGGACACCTGCTTTGACGGAGAAGCGGCGCTGGAGCTGTTGGCGGTAGAGAAATACGATCTGGTGCTGCTCGATCTGAATCTGCCTAAGGTGGACGGTATGACGGTGCTGCGTACCCTGCGGGAGCACGATCAGGAGACCGGCGTGCTCATCCTGTCGGCACGCAGTGAAATATCCGACAAGGTTGACGGACTGGATGCCGGCGCGAACGATTATCTGTCCAAGCCGTTCCATTTAGAGGAGCTGGAGGCGCGGGTACGCAGCCTGACACGCCGCCGGTTCGTCCAGCAGGATGTGTGCCTGCGGTGCGGCGGGCTGACATTTGACACACGCAGCCGCGCCGCTGCGGCGAACGGACAGGCCCTGTCGCTCACGCGCAAGGAGAGCGGCATTCTGGAATATCTGCTGCTCAACCGCGGCAGACCCATCAGCCAGGAAGAACTGATCGAGCATGTGTGGGACAGCAGCGTGGACAGCTTCAGCAACTCCATCCGTGTGCATATCTCCATGCTGCGGAAAAAACTGCGTGCCGCACTGGGATACGACCCGATCCGCAACAAGATCGGTCAGGGCTACGAGATAGGAGCGGGCGAATGAGCAAACGAATTTCTGTCCAGTGGCGCATTACGATATTGACCGCGCTGCTCATCGCGGCGGCGTGTGTGAGCCTGAATTTACTGCTGTTTTACTCAGGCTCGGGCAGCATGGATGCGCTGAACGGCTTTGTGGTGGAATACAAGACGGAAAACCAGCAGGAAATGACCATTCAGATACCCAAAGAGAATATGCAGGCATTTTTCAGTGACTTTTCGCAGCAGGTCAATGAAGAAAAGGTGCGTTTTGAGCGCATAGGCTGGTACATCACCGCGCTGGTGACACTGCTGAGCGCCATTATCGCGTATTTTTTCAGCGGAAAGGCTTTGAAGCCGCTGAAGGATTTTGCACAGCAGACCGAACAGATCAACGAAGAAAGCCTGACGGACACCCGTCTGTCCGAGGACACGACCGCCGAGTTCCGGCAGCTGAGCCGGTCGGTCAACGCTATGCTCGACCGTCTGGCGCAGTCATTTGACACGCAGCGGCAGTTCACCGGCAATGCGGCGCACGAGCTTCGCACGCCGCTGGCGCTCATGCAGACACGGATCGAGCTTTTTGCGGCGGAGCATCTGCAGATGGATGCCGAAACAGCCGCGCTGCTGCGCTTTGAGCAGGAACAGCTCGAGCGGCTGAGCGCCCTTGTACGCACGCTGCTGGAGATGAGCGACCTGCAATCCGTGCCGCGCACGGACTGCATCGACCTTGCGCCGATGGCCGAGGAAGTGCTGGTCGATCTGACACCGCTGGCGCAGAAAAACGGTATTACACTGACGCAGGCAGGCGAAAACGTGCAGCTTGTCGGCAGTGATGTGCTGCTGTACCGGCTGCTGTTCAACCTGACCGAGAACGCCATCAAGTACAACCGCACGGGCGGCTCTGTGGAGCTGTCGGTCGAGCAGGAACACGGTCAGGCGGCAATCCGCGTGCGGGATACCGGTCCGGGCATTGCCGAGGAATACCGGGACAGCATCTTTCAGCCGTTTTTCCGCGTGGATAAGTCGCGCAGCCGCGCAATGGGCGGCGTGGGACTGGGACTGGCGCTCGTGCAGGAGATTGTCCGGCTGCATGGCGGCACAGTGCGCGTTGAACAGAGCGCAGATACGGGAACAACAATTCTGGTAACACTGCCGGTTGGAAAAGCGGCTTGACGCTCAAATTGAGGGCATATATACGCACTGTCTTAACAGCATACACGGTTTACACCCGCTCTGAAATTCAGTATAATTTAGACAGTACAACGGACAGGAGAGCACATTACAGTATTCGGAGGTGCGCGCCATGCCAAAATCGAAATGGAATCTGAACACGATCTACATATCCGAGCGGCTGCAGGAGAGCCTGCGGCCAATCTCGCGCTGTGCCATGACGACCGTGGTTGCACCCATGGGATACGGCAAAACGACGGCGGTGGAGTGGTATCTTGCGGAACGTGCCGGAGCCGAAGCGCCGTACATTGTGCGCATCAGTGTGTACTCGGGCAATCTTGCGATTTTCTGGAAAAGTGCGCAGGATGCCTTTGCGCGTGCAGGCTTTGCCTTTCTGCGGGAGTACGACTGTCCGACCGACGGAGCCAGCGGCGGACTTCTGATCGACGATCTGTGTCATGCGCTGACCGGTGAGAAGTCCTGCTATATTTTTATTGACGATTTTCACCTGCTGACCGATAAGCGCGCACCGGGATTCCTGTGTGCGCTAGCCGGACGGCTGCCGCCCAATGTTCATCTGATTTTAGCCAGCCGCGACCTGTTTCTGCCGGCGGCAGAGCTTATCCGACTGGGCGGAAAGGTGTACCAGATCGGCACGGCGCAGCTTCGGCTTAACCATACCGAGCTGGCGGTCTATACCAATCGGTGCGGAACCGCGCTTTCCGACGAGCAGATAGATACGCTGCTGTATTACAGCGAGGGCTGGTTCTCGGCGGTTTATCTGAATCTGCGGATGTTTTCCGAGCACGGTGTGCTGCCGGACCCGAATTCGGATATTTCATCCATCTTTACGGCTGCGATGATTGATCCGCTGCCCGAAAAACAGCGGGAATTTCTTGCGGTGATGGGACTTGCCGACGAATTTACGGTCGAAATGGCGCAGTTCGTCATGGCAGACGCGCACGCCGAGGACCTGCTTGCCGCGCTGACCGGGCAGAATGCGTTTGTCAAGCGTCTGCCGGACGGCGCGACCTACCGGTTTCATCACATGATGAAGGAATGCGCGCTGCACACCTTCCTGTCCATGCCGAAGGAGCGGCAGACCGTCTACCGCGGGCGGCTCGGCATCTGGTATGAGGATCACCGGCTGTATCTGCATGCCATGACCGAGTACCGGCAAAACGGCGATTACGATGCGATGCTGCGCACGCTGCAGAAGGATGCAGGCATTCTGCTTTCCTCGCTGCACCCAAAGGCAGTGCTGGCAGCACTGGACGAATGCCCGGCAGCTGTGCTCGCAAGCCATCCGCTGGCGATTTTGGTGCTTATGCGGAGTATGTTCAACTGGCGCAATATCCCGAAAATGCTGGAGCTGAAGGAGCTGCTGCTGACGGCGATTTCCGAAAATACAGCGCTTTCCGCACAGGAAAAAGGCGATTTGCGGGGAGAATGCGACCTGATCATGAGTTTTCTCTGCTACAACGATATCAGCGCCATGAGCCGCCTGCACCGGAGTGCCAGCGCGCAGATGTCGCGGAAGGCGATCAGCATCCAGTCCGGCGGCGGCTGGACCTTCGGCTCGCCGTCGTGGATATGCCTGGAACCGACCTGGAAACGCCGCGTCCTCAATCTGGTAATCTCTGTATTGCTGTTGCGTATCTTCTTCCTGGCTCCGGCACCGGAAGCCTACAACGCTTTCCTGCCTTGGATGGCAATCTACACCTTGCTCACGGCAAGTCTCTC
>OGZZ01003055.1_pt1 | contig 10016 bp, 10 predicted proteins | sample 1577021 | NCBI WGS metagenome assembly OGZZ01 (sample SAMEA3541526, study PRJEB24748) | human gut metagenome | biome: human gut; feature: human-associated habitat; material: faeces | place: China | collected 2012
ATTTAAATTGATTCATTTTATCACCGAAGCAATTATAACATAAGGAGTAAGAAAATGGGATTAGAGTTAAAGAATGTCACAAAAAAATTTAAAACAATTGAGGGAGAAAGAGTTATTTTTGAAAATTTGAATATCCATTTTCCTGATTATGGTTTGATTGCTATTACAGGGGAAAGTGGATGTGGAAAATCAACACTTTTACAATTAATAGCAGGATTGGATCAAGACTATGAGGGAAAGATTCTTTTTAATCAAGTAAAAATAGAAGATATTAAAGATTATCGACAACTTGTTATTAGTTTTGTTTATCAAAATTATCAGTTAATTGATTATTTGAGTGTTAAAGATAACTGTTTATTTTATTGTCACTTAAAAGGAATAAAGGTTGTAGAAAAACAGTTACAAGAATTATTAGAAATATTTGAATTAAATGAACTAGTAAATCAAAAGGTAAAGAATTTATCAGGTGGGCAAAAACAACGCGTGGCCCTTATTCGTGCTTTATTATGTTCAAGTCCTATTATTTTATGTGATGAACCGACAGGAGCTTTAGATGAAATAAATCGTCAAAAAGTTTATCGTTTTTTAAAAAAAGCGAGTCAAAGACGCCTTATTCTTATTGTTTCTCATGATCAAAAAATTTCAAAATATACACCTTATCATTTAAATTTTGAATGTTTAAAACATCATTATGATTGGAACCATCAATTATATTCACGTTATGAAATAAGAAAAACAAAATGTGGATTATTGTTTAAAGAAACGATCCAAATGATTTTAAAAGATAAAAAGAAATGTGCGGCTGGCACCGAAGACTGCGACCGTAGTGCGGGATGGGAAGGAAGTTATCGTGTCGATCACCGAAGTGCGGCAGGGAGATACCTTTGTCGTGCGTCCTGGCGAAAACATTCCGGTCGATGGGATTGTCCTAGAGGGAAGCAGTGCGGTCAACGAGGCAGCACTCACCGGCGAGAGTATTCCCGTCGATAAACAGAAAGGTTCCTCTGTCAGTGCGGCAACCACGAACCAGTCCGGATTTTTGCGCTGCGAGGCAACCCGTGTGGGCGAGGATACGACGCTTTCCCAGATCATTAAAATGGTATCGGATGCAGCGGCGACCAAAGCCCCAATTGCAAAAATTGCGGATAAAGTATCCGGTGTTTTTGTTCCGACCGTTATCACCATTGCAGTAATCACCATTATGGTATGGCTGCTTGCCGGAAAAGATATCGGATTTGCATTAGCGCGCGGTATTTCCGTGCTCGTCATCAGTTGTCCGTGTGCGCTTGGACTTGCAACCCCGGTAGCGATCATGGTCGGAAATGGGATGGGCGCTAAAAACGGAATCCTGTTCAAAAATGCGGTGGCACTCGAAAATGCTGGAAAAACACAGATTGTAGCACTGGATAAGACGGGAACGATCACAACAGGAGAGCCACGCGTGACCGATATTTTACCGGCAGAAGGCTACACGAAGCGTGATCTCATGCAGCTTGCTGCAGATCTGGAGAGTTCGAGTGAACATCCGCTGGCCAAAGCAGTTATGGAGCATGCCAAAGCGACGGGGATTTCCCAGACGGCGGTACATGATTTTCAGGCACTTCCGGGAAATGGTCTTTCCGCGGTGCGTGGGGAAGATCTGCTGCTCGGTGGCAGCGTTTCTTACATGAAGGAGAACGTAACTGTAGATTCCACCCTGCTCGATCAGGCCCAAAAGCTGGCAGAAGAGGGAAAAACACCGTTGCTTTTTGCCAAAAATCATACCTGTGCCGGCCTGATTGCTGTAGCAGACACGCTCAAAGAGGACAGCCCCCAGGCGGTGGCCGAATTGCGTGACATGGGAATCCGTGTCATTATGCTGACCGGAGATAACGAGCGCACAGCAAAAGCCATCGGTGCACAGGCAGGAGTGGACGAAGTCATAGCCGGTGTACTGCCGGAAGGTAAAGAGGCAGAGATCCGTAAGCTGAAGGAACAGGGCAAAGTAGCCATGGTCGGAGACGGAATCAACGATGCCCCGGCACTGACACGAGCAGATACCGGAATCGCCATCGGTGCCGGAACCGATGTGGCAATCGATGCGGCATCCGTTGTCCTGGTTAAGAGCCGTCTGCGGGATGTTCCGGCGGCCATCCGCCTAAGCCGGGCAACGCTGCGGAACATCCATGAAAATCTGTTCTGGGCATTCTTTTATAATGTAATAGGGATTCCACTTGCAGCCGGAGTGTGGTATCCTATATTTGGGTGGAAATTAAATCCAATGTTTGGCGCGGCAGCCATGAGCTTATCCAGCTTTTGTGTCGTGACCAACGCATTACGGCTGAACCTGTTTTCCGTACACGGAAAAGCAAATAAAGATGCTGCACCGGCAGCAGAACCGGTAGAAATAAAAACAAGCGAAAGTGAGGAAAAAGTAATGACAAAGACAATGCATATTGAAGGAATGATGTGTGGACACTGTGAGGCAACGGTAAAGAAAGCACTTGAGGCACTTCCGGAGGTGACATCCGCAGAAGTCAGCCATGAGGCTGGCACTGCTGTTGTGACCTTGTCCTCGGAAGTGGCAGATGATGTATTAAAGAAAACAGTAGAAGAGAAAGATTACAAGGTTACAGCGATTGATTAAGAATGTTGCAGCGGTTCAATGGAACGTGGAGCCGCCTGTTCCCGTTGGAGAAGGGTGGTATGAAACATGTATTTATTTCATAAAAAAACAAAAGTTCTGCGTGTACTCGCACTGCTGTGTGCGTTTGCACTTGGATTGTGTATGACAGGGGGATTTCAAATGACAGAAGCAAAAACAACGTATTATGATGCATCGGCAGGCAGACTGCACGTCAAAGGAACAAAACTTGTGGACAAAAAGGGGCATGAAGTACAGCTTCGCGGGGTCAGCACACATGGATTGAGCTGGTATCCGCAGTATGTCAACGACAAGTGTTTTGCCCAGCTGCATGACAAATGGGGGGCAAATGTCGTGCGACTGGCGATGTATACCGAAGAATATAACGGCTACTGCAGCGGAGATGCAAAGAACCGCAGTGATTTAAAGAAACTCATAAAAAAAGGTGTAAAGCTGGCAAAGAAACACAAGATGTATGTGATTGTGGACTGGCACATCTTAAGTGATGGCAATCCAAATTCCCATAAAAAAGAAGCAAAAGCCTTTTTCAAGGAGATGTCCAGGGAATTTAAGGGTTACAACAATGTGATTTATGAGATCTGCAACGAGCCGAACAACGGAACAAGCTGGAAAGAGATCAAGTCTTATGCGAAAAGCGTGATTTCTACCATCCGTGAAAATGATAAAAAAGCGGTGATCGTTGTGGGAACGCCAACCTGGTCACAGGATGTGGATCAGGCAGCGGCAGACCCAATTAAAGGGGAGAATCTTATGTATGCACTGCATTTTTATGCGGCTACCCACAAGGCAGACCTGCGCAATAAAATGACCGCAGCCATCAACAAAGGGCTTCCGGTATTTGTTACAGAGTATGGAATCTGTGACGCTTCCGGAAATGGAGCGATTGACAAAGAAGAAGCAAACCGCTGGGTACAGACGATGGATGAATACGGTGTCAGCTACATTGCGTGGAATCTGTCAAACAAACAGGAATCTTCTTCGATTATTAAAAGCAGTTGTTCAAAAGTCAGCGGTTTTAAGAAAAGCGATTTGAGTGATGAGGGCAAATGGCTGTATTCCATGCTTCGGAAAAAAGCCGGCCTGACAAAGTAGCAGCGATTACATAACACGGGCAGGCACCGGGAAAGGAGGGAATCATGCGGATACGAAAGCGCCGGATGCGATGGGGCAGATCAGAAATTGCCCAAGGAGTTGACCAGTGGATAGGCATCTTTTTGGCAATAGTGATATGTTTTTTCGCTTTGCAGCAGAGCTATGGTGCGCAAAACATGCACGATATCACGCAGGCGGAGCCGGACCATCTTGCGGTACATACGATGGAGCGGCAGCAGGGTTCCTTTCTTGATATTCTTGGACGCTCAGAGCTCACACAGTTAGAACAGGCGCGTCTGACCGTCAGTGCACGGATCACGCGGCTGAATGCAGAACGCAACGTCATTTTGTGGGCAGGACTTGCAAGCGGATTTGCCGGGAATGCTACCCGAATTTATCTGGCATCCTGCCGTATCGAAAACATATTTGTGCGCAGCCATGCGTGGATTATGGCATACATACACTGGCAGGATGGGGAAAAAGCTTCTGACTCTTTGAAATAAGCGACCATTTTCAAAGAGTTCAGGAGGAAAATTTCATGTTAGAAACAGTCATTATCGTAGTTGTAGTAGCAGTTGTTGTGTTGGCCGCAGGTGTGGCATGGTGGTTCGAGAACGGATCAGCAAGCCATAGTGAGGGCGGTCATGCAGCGGATGTGGACAGCAATGAACTGACAAAACTGGAAAAATAAATACATAATGAAAGAGGGAATGTTTCCGTGTGTGGAACATTCTCTTTTTCGTGCGCGTTTCCTTGTGTTTTTGGGACATATAGAGAATAAGTAAGCCAGAAAGTCTCGGTGAAAGTTGCCGGAGGGACATATGTAGAAAAAGTGCATTGAAAAATCCTGGGAGAAGTTGGTAAAAGGACATATGTATAAAAAGCGCATGAAAAAGTCCCACAGGACCTGTTTAATGGGACATAAATGAGCACTTTTTTATCATATGTCCTCTATTTAGTTCGTTATGGGACATGGACGGCTATTTTTTTGCCATATGTCCTCTATTCAGTTCGTCATGGGACATAGACAAGAATATTTGCTTTATATGACCTCATATCATTATAAGCAGTATATAATTTAATTATATGCGTTGAAGGCAGGTGTTGATTTGAATCTTGGTATTGAAAAGGAAACTTTATTTTGGAGTCAAACCTGATGGAACTGTTGTGGGACAGGTTGTGACAGAAGAGTCTTTGTGGGAAGTAAGTCAGAAAGTAAGTAATAAGCAAACATATCCTTGCATAAACTGTACAAACACAGGAATGCAGGGGTATTTTTTTGAAAGCTTATATTGAAGAAAGAGCCGTGGAAATCGCAAACTATATCATTGAACATAAGGCAACTGTGCGGCAGGCTGCCAAACATTACGGAATTTCAAAATCGACCGTTCACAAGGATATCACGGACCGGCTGTGCCAGGTGAATCCGGCACTTGCGGCAGAAACCCGCAAGATTATTGATGTGAATAAATCCGAACGTCATATCCGCGGAGGAATGGCAACAAAGGAAAAATATGCACATTTGCATGCAGTATAGATTTTCTCCTGTCGTGCGTGTTATAATGGGATAACATGCAGGAGGAAAAAACAGTGAATAATATGAAAAAAGAACAGCTCCGCCTTTATGCGGTGACCGACCGCACCTGGCTGGGCAATGAAACATTATATGAGCAGGTAGAGAAAGCACTGGAAGGTGGCGCCACTCTGGTACAGCTGCGTGAGAAGGAACTTCCGGAAGCGGATGTGCAGAAGGAGGCAGAAGAATTGCTGGAACTTTGCCATCGTTACGGGGTGAAACTCATTCTGGATGATGATGTGGAACTGGCGGCAAAAGTCGGCGCAGACGGGGTTCATATCGGACAGTCCGATATGGAACTGGCGCACGCGCGTGAGATTCTCGGACCGGATAAAATCATTGGTGTGACGGCAAAAACCGTGGAACAGGCGAAAGCCGCAGAAGCGGGAGGTGCTGATTATCTGGGAAGTGGTGCTGTGTTTGGCTCTACAACCAAAAAGGATGCCATTCCGATGAAACATGAACTGCTGGAAGAAATCTGTCACAGCGTAAAGATTCCGGTTGTGGCAATCGGGGGAATTACGGCAGAGAATGTTTTGCAGTTAAAAGGCAGAGGCATCGCGGGTGTCGCAGTTGTCAGCGGCATTTTTGCCTGCGAGGATATTGAGACAGGCACTCGGCATCTTGGAGAACTTGTAGAACAGATCATATAAAGGGAACAAAAGAGGAGTAAAAAAGTAAAATGAAGAATCATCTGCAGATAAAAAAATTGACATTGACGGCACTTTTTACGGCGGTGGCTGTGGTCGGGAGTATGTTTTCTTTCCCGGTATTGGGCTCAAAATGTGCGCCGGTACAGCATCTGGTGAATGTACTGTGCGCGGTAACGGTCGGACCATGGTGGGGGCTGGCACAGGCTTTTATGGTGGCATTGATCCGTAATCTGACAGGGCTTGGCAGCCCACTGGCATTTCCGGGAAGTATGTGTGGTGCACTGCTTGCAGGACTGCTTTACCAGTATGGGAAAAAGCTTCCGTTTGCATATGTGGGAGAAGTGTTTGGAACCGGTATCATCGGCGGAATGCTTTCTTATCCGATTGCGTATCTGATTATGGGGAATAAAGCAGCGGCATTGTTTACATTTGTAGTGCCGTTTTTGATCAGTACCTGTGGTGGTACGATCATTGCAATTATCGTGACCATTCCAATGAAAAAGGCAGGAATTCTGGACGGTGAAATACAAAGACGGGAGAAACTGTGATGAAATTTTCCGGGAAAAAAGTGGCGGAAATTTATGAGAAAATACAACGGAAACGTCCGATCATCCACTGTATCACAAATGCTGTGACGGTCAACGATTGCGCGAATATCCTTCTGGCGGCAGGTGCGTCACCGACGATGGCACACCATCCCTGTGAGGTGGAAGAGATCACGGCCGGTACAGCGGCGCTGATCTGTAATTTCGGGGCCATCTCGGATTATGAGGCGATGGAGACTGCCGGAAAGCGGGCGCATGCGCTGGGACATCCGATCGTGATTGATCCGGTCGGGGTGTCGGGGTCTTCCTATCGGCGCAAAAAATGTCTGGAGTTGATGAAAATAATCCATCCGACCTGTATCCGGGGAAATTATTCGGAAATACAGGCATTGCTGCACAACTGTGGAACGGTTACCGGGGTGGATGCAGCCGAGGATGCGCTGGCAGAAGCAGAAGAAACGGATTTGCCGGAGCTGATGAAGCAGTATGCAAAGAAAAATCAGATGATTCTTGTCGCATCCGGAGAAACCGATCTGATCACGGATGGAAGCTGCGTCTACCGGTGTCATAATGGAAGCCCGATGATGGCAAGGATTACGGGAAGCGGCTGTATGTCCACCGTGATGCTTGGCGCTTTTTTAAGTGCGGAAAATTCGGTGGAGAGTGCAGTGGCATGCTGTGCGTTTACTGGCATTGCAGGAGAACTTGCCGCAAAAGAAACGACCGCACAAAAGAGAGGAACGATGACGTTTCGCAACGGGTTTATTGATGCCGTGTCTTTGATGACACCGGAACAGTTGGAACATGGAACAAATGTGGACTGGTTTTAAAAGTACGAACGCAGAAGAGGATATAAATGGAAAATATAGTATTGAAAGCGTCCGACGGTTACGCGCTGAGTCTGGCGGTATTTGAAAGTGAGCATCCGCGGGGATACATTCAGATCATTCATGGGATGGAGGAACATAAGGAGCGTTATGAGGCTTTCGCTGAACAGCTGCGGCAGGTGGGATTTACGGTGGTGACATCGGACATGCGGGGGCATGGGGAACATGCTCCAAAGCTGGGGTTCTTTAAAGAAAAAGACGGTGACCGTTATCTGTTGTCGGATCAGGTACAGATCACGGCATATATCAGGGAGCGGTTTCAAACGGAAAAGGTGATGATTTTTGCACATTCCATGGGAACCATCATTGCAAGAAATCTGCTTTGTACCCAGTCACACAGTTACGCAAAGGTGGTACTGAGCGGATTCCCGAATTATCCGGGAACACAGATCATCCGCATAGGATTTTTCCTGACCAATCTGCTCACAAGGGCGCGTGGACCGATGTATCATTCCAAGCTGGTGCAGCAACTGTCAGTGGGAAATTTTAATAAGCAGGTAAAACATGCAAAAACCGAAGCGGACTGGATCTGTTCCGATGAGCAGGTGGTACAGGCATATCTGAAAGATCCGTATTGCGGGCATGGATTTAGTGTTTCCGCTTTTCACGATCTGTATATGCTGACAACTGCCATGCATCAGGTGTCAAATTACCGGGACGTAAATGAGGCATTACCGATTCTGATGATCCGCGGCAGCGAAGATCCGTGCACCGGGTATGAAAAAGGTGCCAAAGACAGCGTGGACACGCTGAAACAGGCAGGTTTTTCCAATATTTCCACAATTACCTATCCGCATATGCGCCATGAAATACTGAATGAGAAAGAAAATGAAAAAGTTTACGCGGATGTGATTGCATTTTACAAGAAAACGTGAGGTTGTGACTTGTAAAATCACAGGGGCTTTATTATAATGGTAGAAAAATGGTGTACTTTTGAAAAATGCACCACATAAATGCAAAAATGCATTTTAGAAAACAGGAGGAAACACAATATGGATCAGGAGAAAGTCATCGTCATTGACTTCGGTGGTCAGTACAATCAGCTGGTTGCACGCCGCGTCCGCGAGTGCAATGTGTACTGTGAGATTTATTCTTACCGTACCGACATCGAACAGATCAAGGCAATGAATCCAAAGGGAATTATCCTCACCGGCGGCCCGAACAGCTGCTATGAGGCAGATTCCCCGACATACACGAAAGAATTATTTGAACTTGGCATCCCGGTTCTCGGTCTGTGCTATGGTGCGCAGTTGATGAATCATATCCTCGGTGGAAAAGTAGAAAAGGCACCGGTACGTGAGTACGGAAAAACGGAAGTGTTCGTGGACAAGTCTTCTCCGCTTTTTGAGGGAGTGGCAACGGATTCGGCAGAAGGATCTACCATCTGCTGGATGAGTCATTTTGATTATATTTCCAAGCCGGCACCGGGATTTCAGGTGGTAGCACATACCGCTGACTGTCCGGTAGCGGCAGATGAAAATCCGGAGAAAAAGCTTTATGCAATCCAGTTCCATCCGGAAGTACTGCATACCGTAGAGGGAAGCAGGATGCTTCATAACTTTGTAAGAAATATCTGTGGATGTGCCGGCACCTGGCGCATGGATTCTTTCGTGGAGCATACAATCAAAGAGATCCGTGAAAAAGTCGGTGATGGAAAGGTTCTCCTTGCATTATCCGGAGGTGTGGATTCTTCTGTTGCAGCAGGACTCCTTTCCCGTGCAATCGGAAAACAGCTTACCTGCGTATTCGTCGATCACGGTCTGCTCCGAAAGAATGAAGGAGACGAGGTTGAGGAGGTCTTCGGTCCGAACGGACAGTTTGACCTGAACTTTATCCGTGTCAACGCGCAGGAGCGTTATTATGGAAAACTTGCCGGTGTGACAGAACCGGAGAAAAAACGTAAAATTATCGGAGAGGAATTTATCCGTGTCTTCGAGGAAGAGGCAAAGAAGATCGGAGCCGTGGATTTCCTGGCACAGGGAACCATCTACCCGGATGTGGTAGAGTCCGGACTTGGCGGAGAATCCGCAGTGATCAAGTCCCACCACAACGTCGGCGGTCTCCCGGATTATGTGGATTTCAAGGAAATCATCGAGCCGCTGCGTAACCTCTTCAAAGATGAAGTCCGCAAAGCGGGTCTGGAGCTTGGCATCCCGGAGAAACTTGTCTTCCGTCAGCCATTCCCGGGACCGGGACTTGGTATCCGTATTATCGGTGAGGTAACTGCAGAGAAGGTTCGTATCGTGCAGGATGCCGATTACATTTACCGTGAGGAAGTGGATGCCGCGGTAGAGGAATACCGTAAAGAGCATGGAGAGGCACCGGAGTGGATGCCAAACCAGCATTTTGCCGCGCTCACCAATATGCGAAGCGTGGGTGTCATGGGCGATGAGAGAACGTATGACTACGCGGTTGCACTGCGTGCGGTCAATACGGTTGATTTCATGACAGCGGAAGCTGCCAATATACCGTTCGAGGTGTTACAGAGAGTTATGAGCAGGATTATCAATGAAGTGAAGGGGGTAAACCGCTGCTTCTATGATATTACCAGTAAGCCGCCGGGGACGATTGAGTTTGAATAAATCGAGTTGCTTAAAAAAGCCAGTGTTTATGCGGGTT
>OGZZ01003063.1_pt1 | contig 9960 bp, 9 predicted proteins | sample 1577021 | NCBI WGS metagenome assembly OGZZ01 (sample SAMEA3541526, study PRJEB24748) | human gut metagenome | biome: human gut; feature: human-associated habitat; material: faeces | place: China | collected 2012
ATGATTTATGATTTGAAAAGCATGGGGCAGGGTCCTGCCCTACGCTTTTCTCTTGCTTTTAATTGTCAATTATCAATTGCTTAAAGTTCTCCCGGCCGGTCATCTTCGCCTCCGCTCCCGCCTCCTTCGTTCGGTTTCTTCGACAGGTCGACCGTCGTCTCGCCTGCCTTCTCGGCACGGAGTACGGCACGTACGGATGCACGGCTGGGTACGGGATTGAAACTCATACCGTTGAAGATCTTTTTCAGATCGTCGCCGGGAACGAACTGGATATTGACTCCGGTGATATTGGTGGCAGTAAACACCTCCGCGCTATCGGCTCCCCGGCTGGTCGCCTGCAAACGGAACTTGCCCAACTCGCCGAAATCGACCTGCTCTCCGTCGCGCAGGGCCTCGATCATATTCTCGACCACACTGATCAACACCGCTGAAACATCCGCACGACTCACGGTCGTCTGGGCCGCGACACGTTGCGAAAGCCCTTTCAACGTAAGCTCCTTGCTGACCTGCGAACGGGCGTAGGCTTTCTTCGGATCGTCCGGCTTACGCGGATTGCCCAACAAAACAATACTGTAATTTAATGGCATAACCTTACTTTTTTTTAAATGAATACTTCTCTGCTATTAATCTCTGAGACAAAGATACGGCAGGCGCAAAAGGCGATCGGGAGACAGGATGAGACAGTGTGAGCCAACCATGAATAAGGTTAGATATATAACCGATTCATGAGCAGGAACACTTCCGTATCCCAAATTTTTTCCGTATCTTTATAACCATACAATCAAACAGAAAAATCATGAAAATCCGTCCCTACAGCAAGAGCGAACTGGCACAGGCCTATGCACCGGAGATCACCTCCCAGTGTCGAGCAATCCTAAGATATTCAACAACGTTGATTTTCCACAACCGGAAGGGCCCATAATGGCTACGAATTCCCCTTCCTTCACCTCTATGCTTACTTTATTAAGAGCCAACGTCTCTACCTCTTCCGTGCGGAAGATCTTTTCTAATGCAACTGTTTTAATCATGGTCTTTAACTGATTTGTTTACGAGAAATGTGACAAAAGTCGTGCCATAATCGTAAAAAACTTGTAGATAAGATGTTATCTGTTGTGCCGGGTTTGATGATCGTGCATATACGCACAAAAGGAGTTCGGATGCGCACGGTTTATCATAAGCATCTGTATCTTTTACCCCGTTCTTCTGTATATATTAGCACGCTTATCTTAACCCATAAATCGTTCGCTTGGCGGCGAACGGTTGTCCGCTTGCAAGAGAACGATCGTTCGCCGCCAAGCGGACAACTTATAAGTAGAAGGAAAAGGGCTAAATAATACGGTACTTCTTCTTAATTCATATAGTATAAGTTCTTAATTGGTTATTATAACCATACCTCTTCATGTTTTATGCGTCACTATATATATTGCAAGTGCGAGGATAATTCCATTTTTTCCGTATGTTTGTGGTGTTCTAAAGAATCAGATATATGGAAAAGACAAATAACGCGTCTTTGTATTGGTACGTCTTCTACAATGACCAACTTCTACTGCAAAAGAAAGCTGAAGGCTATGTAATCCCTTGTACGGACGAAGCGCCTGTGACGGTTGCCCGCTCGCTTCCGGTCGAGATGCAGGACGGGACAATGGCGATGGCGGCTTTTACCGATGCGCCCCTGGAAGAGACGGATGTTTTCATGCCTATGGGACTCCGCGCTTCCTATGATCATATCGACCGTTACTCCTATGATCAGGCGGGGAAAGCGTATGAGATTGTCTATTGGGATCAACACAGCCGGTTTTGTCCTGTCTGCGGGACGCCGACGGAACTGAAAGGGCCGATCATGAAGAAATGCCCTCATTGCGGCAATGAGATGTTCCCGTCGGTATCGCCTGCCGTACTGGTCTTGATCCGGAAAGGTGAGGAAATCCTGTTGGTGCATGCGCGTAACTTCCGGGGAACGTTTCATGGGCTTGTGGCCGGCTTCCTGGAAACGGGGGAGACGTTGGAACAATGCGTGGAACGTGAAGTGTGGGAGGAAACAGGATTGACGATCAGGAATATCACTTATTTTGGCACCCAGCCGTGGCCGTATCCGAGCAACCTGATGATCGGTTTTATAGCCGATTATGTCAGCGGGGAGATCAAATTGCAGGACGAAGAGTTGAGTTCCGGTTCCTTCTTCTCGAAAGATAACCTGCCGGAAATACCGCACAAGCTGAGCTTGGCACGGAAGATGATCGACTGGTGGTTGGGAAATTGAAAATTGAAAATTAAAAATTAAATCATAGATTATTATGAAACCAATGTTTTTATGTTCTCTTTTGTGTCTGCTAACTATGGCATTCGGTGCGGAAAGTGCCGCTTCGCAGGTGACGCGTGCCGATTACGAGCGTGCTGACACGATCCTGAAATGCTCCGACCGGGTTTATTCTCCTGCTATCCATCCCGAATGGATAGACAGTTCACACTATTTTTGGTATAAGAATCATGAGAAGGAAGGAGATTTCTACTATCTCGTCAATGCGGAGAGTGGAAAGAAACAGCGTGCTGCGGATAAGAAAGGATTGGCGGCATTCTTCTCCAAAAAGCAAAAGAAACTGGCCGAATCCCTGCTGAAAGAGGAAGAGAAGAGGCCGGATCGCTGGCGTCGTCGCGAAGAGGCTCCGGTTCCTGTTGTCTCGCCCGATAAGAAGTGGGAAGCGTATGTGAAAGATAATAATCTCTATCTCTCGCCCCTCTGGGATGAGAAGGAGAAAGATAAACCAAAGGAAGAGATTGCCTTGACGATGGATGGCACGGCGAATCTGCGTTATGACGGTTGGTCGATCATCTGGTCGCCCGACTCCCGGAAGCTGGCAACCGTGAAAGTGCGCGACGTGCAGGAACGCCGCATTCCGCTGATCGAATCCAGCCCGTCTAGCCAGAAGCAGCCGATCCTGCAATGGCGCGACTATGCGAAGCCGGGGGATGTATTGCCTGTTTACCTGCCGGTGCTCTTCGATGTGGAGGCGCGCAAGCAAATGGCGTTGAATGTCACTCCTTATGAAAATCAGTTCTATCTGAACCTGACCGGTTGGCGCGAAGACAGCCGCGCGTTCACGTTCGAGTTCAACCAGCGCGGGCATCAGCGTTATGTCATTGGCGAAGTGAGTGCTGCCGACGGTTCTATCCGTCATTTGGTGGATGAGCAGACGAAGACTTTCATCTATTATTATAACAACTATCGGTATGATCTGGATGACGGAAAAGAATTGCTTTGGATTTCCGAACGGGACGGATGGCGTCATCTTTACCTGATAGATGGTACGAGCGGGCAGGTGAAACGACAGGTGACAAAGGGTGAATGGGTGCTCCGTCAGGTCGATTATGTGGATGAGACGAACCGGGTTGTCTATTTCACCGCTTCGGGCTTTAATAAAGGCGAAGATCCTTATAACCTGCATTACTGCCGGATTAACTTGGATGGAACAGGCTTTACCGATATGACTCCTGAGAACGGGAACCACCGTGTGACTTTCTCTGCCGACCGTTCTTATTTTACCGATGTCTATTCTCGTCCCGACCTGCCGCCTGTCAGTCAGTTGAAGCGGACTTCGGATGTGTCTGTGGTGGCCGGATTACAGAGGTGCGATGTGAGTGCGTTGCAGGCGGAAGGCTGGCAAATGCCGGAAGTGTTCTGCGCGAAAGGCCGGGACGGGCAGACGGATATTTGGGGGAACATTTATCGCCCAATGCACTTTGATGCTTCCAAATCTTATCCGGTCGTAGAGTTTATTTATGCCGGTCCGCATGATTCGCATGTGGATAAGGACTTCAAACCGGCCCATCATCTGGTCTCCAAATTGGTAGAACTCGGCTTTATCGTCGTTTCGATCGACGGTATGGGGACGTCCAACCGCTCGAAAGCTTTCCATGATGTATGTTGGAAGAACCTAAAAGATGCCGGTTTCCCGGATCGTATCGCTTGGATGAAAGCGGCAGGTGCGAAATACAAGTATATGGATTTGAATCGTGTCGGCATCTATGGCTGGTCGGCTGGAGGTCAGAATGCGATGGCTGCTTTGCTGTTCCATAACGATTTTTATAAGGTTGCAGTCGCCCTTTGCGGTTGCCATGACAACCGGATGGATAAAATCTGGTGGAACGAACAGTGGATGGGCTATCCGATCGACGCCTCTTATAGCACCTCCTCCAATGTTGACAATGCTTACCGTCTGAAAGGCAAGTTGCTCCTGATCAACGGTGAACTGGATGACAACGTCGATCCGGCTTCCACCTTGCAGGTTGTTAGTGCCTTGATGAAAGCAAACAAGAATTTCGAACAGCTTTATCTACCAGGCAAGACGCACAGCCTCGGCGGTCCGTTTGAAATGCACAAAATGCACGATTTCTTCGTCAAGAATTTGCTGGGGCAGGAACCGCCGGAGTGGGAGTAAGGAGATATCTGAATAATAAAAAGGCCCTGTATCCAAGAGATTTCGAACCTTGGATACAGGGCCTTTCCGGTTTAGGGCAGTAATTCTTCCAATTTGATTTGTTGAAAGACCATATCGGCTTGACTGCTTTCATATAAAATACCGATTGTGTTTTCATTTACAGAGGTTATGCAGGAATAGCCGCGTCCGTTATATTCATCCAATAGGATTTTCTTGTTTTCAGGCCAGGTCTTTCCATCGTCATAGCTAATCTTCAGTGTGATATGATTACGCTCCGAATAGGATTCCGGGTTGACGAAAAGCAGGATTGATTTATTTTGTCCGTCTTTGTGATAAGTGTGTTTGTGTATGCTACCCATACAAGTCGGTTCGATTAATGCTTTTCGTGAGGTGGGATGTTCTGTCCAAGTTTTCCCTAAGTCAGAGGTGATGCAGACACGCCGTCCGTTCTCCTCTTTGTTTCCCCGGTTACGGTTGTCACGCATATTTAGCATGATGTTTCCGTCGGATAGTTGTACGGCCATACATTCTGTTACATTTGTAAAAGCCGGATTGCTGGCGCTCCAGGTTTTACCACCGTCTTTGCTCCAAGTGATATTGGAAAATGGGTGTCCGTCTTTATCTCGTCCTTGTGTCGGAAAAACGAGAGTTCCGTCTTGTAGTGTAATCCCATGTCCCGGTGCAGGGGCATATAGCCACCATTCCTTTCGTTTGGTTTGTTCCGTTATGTTTACAGGGGGATTCCAGGTTTGACCGTCATCGGTACTTTTTGCAATTAGGAACTGACTGGTCTCTTTTACTCCAAACCCAGGCTGAGAGCCTTTTTCACGCCATTGGTGTATCCAGCGGGTACTGTCTTTTGTCATTCCAGACACCCATTCCCCTGTTTTTCCATCTAATACTCCATGCATCCAAAGGCCGGCTACATAAATATCCCCTGTGTTTTCATCTACCAGGATGTTGGCATCACTGACTCCATTGTATTTTTCAGGTAATCCTCCCCAATCTTTCATGTCCAGGACTACTTGCATAGGTTGCCAGGTTTGCCCTCCGTCTGTACTGCGATTCAGACAAATATCCATATGCCCTTGTAAATCGCGTGGACTTTCGTAGCGGGCGTCATAGATTGCTAACAATGTTCCTTTTGTAGATGTTGCTAACCCTGGGATACGAGACGTGTGAACGCCGTCTTGCTTGTGCTGGCGTACGGCCACTCCTGCACGAAGTTCAGATGAAGCTGTTACAGGCACTTTTATCTCTCCTTCATTTGTCTCTATCTTAGTACAGCTTGCTTTAAAGCGATGGCTGAGATCGACTTTGTCTTTTAACTTAAAGGATACCCAAAAAGGGAAGGTGTCCGTATCAATTGAAATATCTGTATTGAAAACAACTTTTTCAGATGCGGATACTGTTTGGAGAACCGGCTTGTTGGTATCGATCATTCCTTTGGAATCGGTATGATAAAGACCGACACTTTCAATATCGTCGATATCTGTTGTGCCATGAAGGTCCACTTCTAATTTTTGTAATGAATAATTATCGCCAGTTTGATGTCTTATCAGTTCAATTTTGAAGACAGGGTTGGCTTCCTTCATGGTAAGAATGGGAAGTACCGGATGTTCTGCTGTCATGGATATGTTGTCTGTATAGTTCGTACAGGAGAATGACAGACCTGAAAGGATTGTAAATAATAATGCTCTATTCATGGAATTTTATTTATTATGAGTGTTTTTATACTCTTCAATCATTTGCTGTAGTTCATTTTCAATGTCAACATATTCTCTTTTTCCGCTTAGATTTTCTTTTTCTGCTTTATTGCCGTTCATGCAATAAAGTTCTCGGTCTGTAATATGATTTGTCGCATTGTCGTACCATAGCGTGTAACGCCAGTTTTTAGTCCGGACAGTGTATCCCATGTGTGTCTGGTTTTTATAAGAATTTACCGCTTTATAGGGCCTTGGGAATTGGCTGAAAGCACGATTCTTCCAGTTAACTTTATTCTCTATCAGAAAACGAAGGGATTGCCCGGATAATGTATGTGCAGGTTTTAGTCCGCAGAAATCGGTCAATGTCGGATAGATGTCAATCAACTCTACAATATCGTTTATTCTTTTCGGGGCATCTTTATATTCTGGGCTGTATATAAGTAGAGGAACTTTGCAATCCAATTCAAAATTTGTGGATTTCCCCCATAGGTGCTGTTCTCCGAGATGGAAGCCGTTGTCACCCCAAATGACAATGATTGTATTTTTCTCCAATCCCAGTTCTTTGAGCTTACCCAATAATTTCCCGACTTGTGAGTCGATAAAACTGACACATGCATAATAAGCTTTACAAAGTTCTTCCTGCTTTTCTATTGAAAGGTTTCCGTGTTTGGGTATGTCGGTATATCCTCTCAACTCTTCCCAATTGTGGAAGGAAATAACAGGAGCGTGTATTGGCTGTTTATCTTCTGCCTCTTTTCGGATGAAGGATTTATTCCGGTATATATCCCAGTATTTTTTCGGCATACTAAATGGCAGGTGAGGTTTGATATACCCGACTGCCAAAAAGAAAGGCTGCTTGGATTTGGATAATTTATCCAATCTCTTTAGAGCTTCTGCGGTAACTTTGCCATCCAGAAAAGAAGTGTCCGGTTGATCGGCAATTTCAATTGTTGCCGCTTTATTCCCTTGTCTGTTTTGCATCAACGTATATTCTTCTTTCTTAATAGATAAGTTGTATATGGGGGGGCGGGTCCAGGAAATCGTATCTTGTGTCCGGGTACTGCCATGATAGATTTTACCGATACCGATAGTTTCATATCCGTTATTTTTAAAAAGTTGCGGCAGAGTGGTAATATACGGACATTTTTCTCTGAAATGGGTGTTTAGATCGGTAACTCCGATTTCATCCGGACGCAATCCTGTCAGTAGGGATGCCCGTGAAGGGCCACTGACGGATTGCTGGCAGTATGTGTTTTCAAAGAGGAAACTTTTAGTCGCAAATGTATCGATATTGGGAGTTACGGCGTATGGATCACCGTAACATCCCAATGTCGGGCGCAAGTCATCTATGGCTATGAAAAGCACGTTTCTAACATCATTTTCTGCTTGTATGCAAAAAGGTAATAATGCCCCAATGGCTGTCAAAGTAGTCTTTTGTTTCATGTGCTTTTAGGGTTAAGCAATAATTTGCGTACGTGGAATCATACCATTTGTTTTATTTTTTTAGTTGTTCGAATGGTATTATTATAAAGCCGATTTTTTCATACGGATTGTTTATGCCATATTCATATAACAGTCCGATATTCCCGTTTCTCAGATTGGTCAGGTCTGAATAAGCGCTTGGACCTGAATAGACTTGATAGGCATAGGGCCAGGTTTTACCATTATTTTCACTCAGTTTGATTGTCATCTTTTCTCTTTTATCCGTGGAGGCTGGATTGGAGAATAAAATGTTGTTGCTGATCTTTCCCTTTTTCATATAATTTAGCGTGCTCCCTTGACAAATAGGCTCGATCAGTTCAGGAAGATATGACATTTGAGAGACAGTTTCTCCACCATCTTTACTGATTGCATACGAACGGGTTTTACTTTCTTCCCGGTTGTAATTACGCATGTTTAGCATTAAGTATCCATTTTTTAATTCCACAACACTACTTTCATTTCCTCCATGTTCGTTGACAATTCCTCCTAGTTTCCAAGTCTCGCCTTTATCATCGGAATAAATCAGTTGGGAATGATAAGTCTTTGTCCCTGCCACCATATGGTTGGCGGCAACTACTAACCGTCCTTTATTCTTTTTACCTTGTAATTGGATCCCATGACAGGGGCCTGTTGCGTACCAAGTCCAATCAGGGTGTTTGACAGATGATGTGATTTCTTTGGGGGTAGACCAACTTTTGCCATCGTTATCGGAATAAAGAACATATACTCTCCGACTGTCTTTACTTGTTTTATCGATGATTTGTTTTTCGTGATCCTCTCCTAAATTCCAACAACTGACCAAGATGATACGACCTGTTTCTTGGTCTACGATAGGAGACGGGTTGCCACATACATTATCACCATCGTCCCATACTGTAATGATGCGGCTCCAAGTCTTACCTCCGTCTTCGGAACGTTTCACTACTAAATCAATATTACCGGTATCGGAACAACTGTTTTTTCGCGCTTCAGCAAAGGCAAGCAGGGTTCCCGCTTTGCTTTTGACGATAGCAGGAATACGGAAGCAAGCATATCCGTCCTGACTTTTTAGGTAAATGTCTGTTGTTGTATTTGTTTGTGCATGGACTAAAATCCCCAATTGCATCAAAACGAAAAAGCATGTTACTATTATATTCTTCATGATTTATTAGCTGATTTGAGATTATTGATTGAAAAATTCCGGAATGATACGATAGCCTTCTTCTCTTACTTTAATAACGTATTCTTCCGGTATCGAACGATAAGGCCATCTCAAATGACTACCTATATCAGCCCATTTTCCTACTAATGCCATGAAGCGATCACAGGCATGGTTTGGAAAATGTTCTTTTACGATAAAAGGAGTTATCAGTTTATCCATAAACAGATGAATACGCTCTTCCAATTCGAGTGCCATATCCTTATTTGCTGTTATTTGCTCATACCATTTTTGAGCAGCAAAAGGATTCAGGCAAGCTATATTGGAATACGCTCCGTGAGCTCCGGAGAGTATGCCGCTTGCCAGATTATGGCCTGGAATAAAAACGGATAATCCTTGTACCTTTTCTCTGATTTGTTTATACCATTCGGGATTCCGGTTTCCGTCAAAAACTTTGATGCCGATCAAAGATGGTATATGTTGTTTTAGGTACATCCAATCATGGGGAGAAAGTATCTTTTTTGCATGAGGAGGATTGTAAAGGACGATAGGAATTCCGTTTGCCGCTTCTTCCATCCTTTGCAAAAAAATGACAGCCTCTTCCAATGTGACCGGAAACCAGTCTGGTAAGATTACTTGGACTGCGCCAGGATTTAGAGACTTGACAGCTTGTAATCGATTTAGAGATATTTGCGGGCTCATGTGGCTGACACCGATTTGAAAGGGAATACTGGCAGCAGAACATTTCTCTGCCAATAATTCGCTTGTTTTTATAAATTCTTCTTCATTTTGAGTATAAAACTCTCCTGCTGTCCCATTCGAATAGATTCCGCAGGGAGATGATGCTATCAAGATATCTATTTCATCTCCCATGCGTTTATAATCTATTTCTCCGTTTTTATTTGTTGCCAGCAAAAGTGTTGCCCAGTTGCCGACAAGAGTTGTATGTGTTAACGGATGCATAAGTATCAATTATTCATCATATCCCGGAGTTTGTATGATATTCGGGTTCTTATTAATTGACGTTTGAGCTACGGGCCATAATAAAATATTTAACTCGTTTTCACGTCCAATCAAATAAGGGGCCTTTTTGAATACAACTCCTAAACGGATGAAATCCCACCATAATTTGCCTTCGGCAGCGAATTCTTTCATTCTTTCTGTTACAATGGCTTCATTCAAGTCATTGGCACACCGG
>OGZZ01003066.1_pt1 | contig 9944 bp, 8 predicted proteins | sample 1577021 | NCBI WGS metagenome assembly OGZZ01 (sample SAMEA3541526, study PRJEB24748) | human gut metagenome | biome: human gut; feature: human-associated habitat; material: faeces | place: China | collected 2012
CTGCCGCACCTCGCTCGCCGTATCGGCACTTAGAATTATGCGGTATTGCCCTAATATTCCGCCATCCGGCAATAAGGCAAACGTCCGCAGGCGCACAATGTGCGCCCCTATGGGTGAGATATGCGTTTATTGCCCGTTATGCACAATAAAACAACCTGTAGGGAACGGTCTTGACCGTTCCGAGACCGAGGGGCGGATGTCTTTAGGTTTGTTGCAGAGAACCACCCCTCAGGCCGCTTCGCGTCCATCGCAAACCTAAAGTAAGATATTGGCTCCCCTTTGAGGGGAGCTCCGGCGAAAGCCGGTGAGGGGTGGTTCCCCGCGTAGAGCCTAAAATTTATGGTTCCACATTTCCATCCGGGGCGTCGAGGACGCCGCCCCCTACCATAGGGCAAGGCAAAACATCAAATTTATAATGTGCAATAAGACAAAGCTCCAGCAGGACGATGCAAGCATCGTCCCCTACAGATAGGTTTCGGGCTGCGTTAAGATTGCGGCATTCAATTTACGTTTTCCCGGCGCGATGAGGGCATCGCGCCCTACAGATTGTTTTATCATTCATCCCGCATTTCTAAATACCAGCAACCCTAATATTTCCTGAGCGGCGCACCGCGCCGCGGTCCACCACAATTATTCTTTATTATTTATTCTTTATTCATTAAGCGCCCCCAACTCCTAACTCCTCCCTCCTAACTCCTAACTAATCACACAAATTCCCTCCACGCCTGCTCCGCCCCGGTCTGGAACGCGCACAGTTCTTCCATCAACTTGTGGGCGCCGGGGCTGGCCTGGGGATAGTCGGTTTCGGCGCGCTTGCAGTCCAGCACGCCCTGGCCGCTGCCCTCCGCCAGCATGGTGGCAAGGTTGCGGGTGCTTTTGTCCAGCATGGTGCGGGTGCGGATGCCCATGCTCACACTCATGCGTGCGGCGGCGCTCTGACCCTTGGCCTGTGCGCCGATGGCATCCAGCGCCGTGTGGGCCTGCTGGTTCAGGCGGCGGTACTCGTTTTTCTGGCGCATCATTTCGTCTTTCAGCTTCTGGTCATACGTCAGCCCCATCAGCTCATCCAGGGTGTTTTTGCCCATCTCGGTGTTCTGCACGATCTCCTGCAGCATGGCTTCGTTATCACTGGTTTTTTGCATATTCTGGTTTTCCGGCATAAAAAATCCCCCTTGTGTACAGCCTTTTCCTTTGGGAATGTTCCCAAAGCTAGTATGGCTCCACAAGGGGGATTTATTCTTTTGTTTCAGCTTCTTCAGCAGCCGGAAAGGCGCTGCTCGGCCAGGGCCACCATCAGGTCCCAGCTGCCGGCTTCGCCCCAATCGGCAGAGCTGAGCGACACGGTAAATTCGCCGCGGCGGGACAGGGTGATGCCGAACGTGCGGCGGGATTCGCCCAGCGCTTCATGCAGCGCAGCCTGCAGTTTTGCCGCCGGGGTGCCAACGCTCACCACCAGGAAAATGCCGTCTTCCAGGCGGACAACAGCGTTCTGCTGGTCCGGCCCGGCAGCCAGCTGCAAAATACCGGCTGCGGTATTCAGGCAGCAATCTGCTGCGTGAGCGCCTTCCTCGCGCAGCAGGTTCCAATACTCGTTCACGCGGGCAGCAACCACGCTGACCGGCTTGCCTGCGCAGGCAGCATGGCGCAGCTGGAAGGTTACGTGAAGAATAAGTGCGCAGGCAGCAGCCGCCACTTTTTTGCGGTAAGTGGAATCCAGGAACGCACGGTTATATACACCGGTCACATAATCGCGGCGCATCTCCTCGCGGTACTGGCCCAGCAGGCGCAGCAGGGCGTTTGCCTCGCGGTCATTGGCGGGTAGATCTGCCGTAAGGAAATAGGTGGCAGCCAGCACAAACGGGCGGTTCTCCACCTGGATGTTCTGGTAAAACACAAAACCGGTATCCTCACCCAAAATCGGCTGCCAGCCACGGCCATCTGCATTCAGCACAGGCACAGCATCGGCATGGCCGGTGGCCTGCAGGGTAGCGGGGTCCACCTCGGCCTGGGCCAGCGGGTCGATCAAAGTAACCTGGTCAAAAAAATTCTGCAATGCGGTAACCTGCATGCCAATTTGTTCCAGAGTAAATTCCTGCATGACGCGTCTTCCTCCATGTAAAACATACAAGATCCAACAAAGCGTTTTTCGGTTCTCTATGTTGCCCTAATGTTGTAATGCTACAACTTGACATAAAATCTTTGTATATTTTACCATACCGTGCATGCTTTTCCCATACCCGCATTACACAAAGAATTGCTTAATAATAAAAGTATTACTGTTCAAAAAATCACTTTGCACTTTTTGCTGCTTTTTTCGCCGGTGCTGTCGTTTTTTCCTCTTTTGCGTCAGCCGCCTTGGCCTTGGGCTGCGGGGCGGGCACTTTTTCCTTTTTCGGCTCCGCTTCCGGCAGGGGTTCCGCGCGGAAATACCGTGCGCTCATCTCGTGGATCTTCCGCGCCAGCGCGGGGGTCAGGTCCTTAGCGGCAACGCGCCACTGCCAGTTGCCCGCCGGGTTGCCGGGGGTGTTCATGCGGGCTTCGCTGCCTTTTTCCAGCCAGTCGGCCATCGTCACAATAGCCAGCTCCGCCGGGCTTGCCAGCACACCGCGCAGCAGGCCGGTGATCTCACCCTCCTGCTCGGTCAGGGCAAAATATGCCTTGGCCTGTTTGCGCTGGGCGGGGGTGGTTTCGTTTTCCAGCCAGCCGCGCAGGGTGTTATTGTCATGGGTGCCGGGGTAAGCCACGCAGTGGGCCGGGTAGTTATGCGGCAGGTCCAAGCTATCGGTGCCGTTCAGACTGAACTGCAGCACCTTCATGCCGGGGAATCCGCTTTCCGCCAGCAGCGCACGGACGGAATCAAAAATTTCGCCCAGATCCTCGGCCACAATGGGCAGGTCACCCAGAGCGGTGCGCAGAGCGCGGAACAGGTCCATGCCGGGGCCCTGTTCCCACTTGCCGCCGCGGGCGTTTTTGTCCCCCGCCGGGATAGCCCAATAGGTATCAAAGCCGCGGAAGTGGTCAATACGCAGGATATCATAAATGCTCAGCGCATGGCGCACGCGGCGCACCCACCAGGCATAGTTGGTACGCTTGTGGTAGGCCCAGTCATACAGCGGGTTGCCCCACAGCTGACCATCCTCGGCAAAATAGTCCGGCGGGCAGCCAGCCACGCGGCGGGGGTGGCCCTCGCTGTCCATCTCAAACAGCTCACGGCCTGCCCACGCATCGGCAGAATCCGCCGCCACATAGATGGGAATATCGCCCATGATCTTGATGCCCTTGCTGTTGGCATATGCTTTCAGGGCCTGCCACTGCTTGGCGAACTCATACTGCACAAAGGCCCAGAAGCCCAGTTCATCGGCATGGCCGGTGCGGAACTCTTCCAGCGCCTTGGGGTCGCGCAGGCGCAGCGGGGCAGGCCAGGTCTGCCAGTCGCACATCTTGTTTTCTTCTTTGATTGCCATGTACAGGCAGTAATCCGGCAGCCAGGCATCGCTCAAAAAGGTAAAACGGTACCAGTCATCGCTGTAGGGGGTATCGTACCCCGGCACCGGGCGCTGCTGCAAAAATGCGGCGTATGCCTTGCGCAGCACCTTGTAGCGCTTTTGGTACAGCAGGGCATAGTCACAGTAATTGGGGTTGGTGCCCCAATTTTCTTTGGCGTAATCTTCCGGCTTCAGCAGGCCATCCGCAGCCAGCTGATCCAGGTCAATAAAATACGGGTTGCCCGCAAAAGCCGAGCAGCTCTGGTACGGGCTGTCGCCATACGAAGTCGGGCCAACGGGCAGGATCTGCCACACGCTCTGTCCGGCCAGCACCAGAAAATCCACAAAATCTCTGGCAGCCTGGCCCATGGAGCCAATGCCATACCCGCCCGGCAGGCTGGAAACCGGCATCAGGATACCGCTGCAACGCTTCTTCATTTTTTCTCTTCTCCTTAAAACTTTTTGTATTCCGCAAAGCCCATCTAGGGTGCGCCTGTTTTTCAGGTACACCCCGGGGCATCAGTTATCGTCTGCTTCGGCGCTTTCTGCGCCAAGGGCCGCCATCACGGCGCTGCGCCAGGCAGCGGCGGCATCTTCATCCCACAGGCCATCCCGCAGGGTAATGCCGTCCGCTTCATAATACAGCCCGCGCTGGGCCTGCTGCAATGCGGCGGCCTGGGTTTTGTCCAGCGCTGCGCCAGGCAGAATACCGGCTGTCACCTGCGCCGCCTGCATGGCCGCGGCGGCGTTCTGGTTGCTGCCAGTACCCCAGGGGGTGATCAGGTCCAGGGTGTCGATCAACGCGCTTTCCCCCGCCTTGCTGGTGTACAGCCACAAAATAGCGGCGGCTGCGGCGCGGGCGCTCTCCTCATCGGCATCCGCCGGGATAGCCAGCCAGGCACGGTTGGCCAAAATGGGGTAATTCATCAGCCCGGCCAGGTTGAACCGCTGGTTGGCAATGTCGGCTTCGGTCAGGTTATTTTTGATGGGCAGCCACACCAGCGCGTCTTTCTGGGCGCTGCTCAACGCTGCGCCGCTGTCACTGATCAGGTCGGCCAGGTAGCCGCGGTAGAACAGGGCATTGCCCTGCTGGAACAGATACTTGCTGGTCCATAGGTCTGCAATGCCGGCCTGCCAGGCGCTGTTGGCATCTTCCAGCCGCAGCTCCTGCTCCAGCGCGTTCAGCGGACCGGTCAGGTTTTCTTCGGTCAGCGGCTCCCCCGCCGCCAGCAGGGCGGTGGTGTACAGCGCAGGGGTATTTTCCGCCACGCCGCCATCCCCGCTGTTGCCGCTAACCTCCGGTCCCTGGGCGGCAAACACGCCGTTCAGGTTTGCCAGTGTCTCCCGCCGCTCAGCGGGCAGGGTGTAAACATTGCCGTTCAGCGTTACCTGCACAGCGCCGGGTTCCGCGCACCAATGGGTCACAGCTGTTACGAAATCGAACCATTCCTCCCAGGTCGCAGCGCGCAGGTCGTCCAGCGCGGCATCGCTCTGCAAAAGCTCGGTCAGCACACGGTTATCCGCCCAATAGGCATACAGGCTCTGGCCCACCGGCAGGGCGGTGACGGTGCTTTCCGTATCCAGTCCGGCACGCTGCGCGGCGGCGGCCAGCAGCCCGTTCTCCGCCAGATTCTTCCAGGTTCCATCATCCTGCGGCGGGGCATCCAGAATGACCAGGTCCGCCGTTTCGGTCTCAAAGCTGTTTTGCAGCGTCACATTCTGCGCCTGGGCATACAGCTCCAGCGCGCCAACAGCAGCGCTGGTGTCCAGCAGGCCGTTCACCGTCAGGCTTTGGGGTGCCGCGGTGGGCACGGCCTGGCTGGGTGCTGCGGTTTCGCCGGTAGCAGCCGCCCCTTGGCCCGCGCAGCCCGCCAGCAGGCAGCTGCTCAAAACCAGTGCTGAAATTCGTTTTTTCATATGGTTCCCGCCCCCTTTCCGGCTCCCACCTTGCCGGGGAGCCGCCGGAATTATAGCTGATTTTTATTATAACGGATTTGAACTGTTTTTTCCACTGCCGTTTTATGCTATAATGTAAAAATATTCCGAAAGGGGGATGACTTTGCATGCCCGCAACGGCAAAACTATACGAAACAGACCCATATGTTCAAACTTTTACCGCCACGGTGCTTGTCTGCACCCCGGCCGGGGAACAGTTTGCCGTGCAGCTGGACCGGACCGCCTTTTACCCGGAGGGCGGCGGCCAGCCCTGCGATACCGGTGCGCTGGGCACCGCCCTTGTAACGGATGTGCAGGAGCATGGCGGCGTGATCACCCACACTGTCAGCGCAGCGCTGCCGGTTGGGCAGACGGTGGAAGGCCGCATTGATTGGGCGCGCCGCCGCGACCATATGGAGCAGCACACCGGTGAACACATTTTAAGCGGCACTTTGCACCGCCTGTTTGGGGCGGAGAATGTGGGCTTTCACATCGGTTCCCCCGCGGTGCGGATGGATATGAGCGTTCCGCTGACCGCCGGCCAGCTGGCCGAAGCAGAAGCCCAGGCCAACGCGGTGATCCGTGCGGACGCCCCGGTGCGCTGCTGGTACCCCGCGCCGGAAGACCTTGCAAAACTGACCTACCGCAGCAAAAAGGAAATTGACGGTGCGGTGCGGCTGGTAGATGCCGGCGGGGCCGACCTGTGCGCCTGCTGCGGCACCCATGTTTCCACCACCGGCCAGGTGGGGGCCATCAAAATTTTGAGCGCCCAAAGCTACAAGGGCGGCACCCGGCTGGCGGTTGTGTGCGGGGAGCGTGCGCATCAGTCCATTGCTGCCGCCTGGCAGGATGCCGTCGCGGTGGGCACCCTGTTAAGCTCCGCCCCCGGTCGCCTGCTGCCCGCCGTGCAAAACCTGCAAACGGCGGAAGCTGCCCTCAAGCAGCGCCTTGCCGCCATGCAGAACGCATTGTCCGAAGCACTGGCCCAAGCCGCCGTGCCCGGCCAGCCTGCTGTGCTGCACTGTAACGGTGCGGACGGCGACGGACTGCGGCGGATCTGTTTGGCGGTATCGGCCCGCACCAACGCGCTGACGGCGGTGCTGGCCTCCGGCGGGCAGGGCCTCGCCTATGCGCTCTGCCTGCCCGGCGGGGATGTGCGCCCGGTGTGCAAGGCGCTGAATGAAGCGTTCGGCGGGCGGGGCGGCGGCAAGCCCGGCTTTTGCCAGGGCAGCCTTGCCTGCACTGATTTTGCCGATGTCCAGAATTTTTTAGTGAATTATCATGAGTGAGGTATTGTTGTATGCGTATGCGTTTTAAGCCCTATGCCAGACCGGAACTGCTGGCCTGCGATTTCCATGTTCACGAACCGCTGACCCATGCCGGGCACTGGCATGAGCTGTATGCCCGGCCGGAGCAGCCCCTGCACCTGGAGCTTGGCTGCGGCAAGGGCGGCTTTTTGAGCCAGCTGGCCCCCTTGCACCCTGATATCAACTACCTTGGCATTGATATCACGGATAAGGTCCTGATTTTGGCCAAGCGCAAGGTGGAAGCCGCTTACGCCGCCGCTCAGCTGCCGCCGGATAATGTCAAGATTGCCTCGCTGGATATCGAGCGGCTTTCCGGCGTGTTCAGCCCGGCGGATACCGTGCAGCGCATCTACATCAACTTCTGCAACCCGTGGAGCAAAAACGCTGGCAGCAACAAGCACCGCCTGACCCACCCGCGCCAGCTGCTGCAGTACCGCGCTTTGATGCCGGAGGGTTCCGAAATCTACTTCAAGACCGATGACGATGACCTGTTCCGGGACAGCCTGGGTTACTTTCCCGCTGCCGGGTTCGAGATTACCTGGCAGACCTTTGATCTGCACAAGAATGAGCCGGACTGGAACCTGCGCACCGAGCACGAGGGCATGTTCAGCGAACAGGGCATTCCCATCAAGGCGCTGATTGCCCGCAAGGGGCCGGATTCCAGCGTGACCTGGGTGGAGCCCAAAGAGCTGGCCCGCCGCCTGGAACCGGAGGAAGAAGCCGACCCCGCCGGGGAGGTGCAGGAATGACCACTTATGCCCTGCTGCATACGATATTTTTCTTTTTCGTCTATGCGTTCCTGGGCTGGTGCGTGGAGGTTGCCTATGCAGCCATCACCACGCGGGAGCTGGTCAACCGCGGATTCTTGAACGGCCCAATCTGCCCCATTTACGGCTGCGGCATGACGGTAATGATCGCCGTTCTCGGCCGTTTTACCATGCCAAGCAGCGATATGGCATGGTACCAGAACGTACTGGTTGCTTTTTTCGGCGGCATGGTCATCACCACGCTGGTGGAGCTGGTTGGCGGGTACATCCTGTACAAGATGTTTCACACCCGCTGGTGGGACTATTCCATGTATCGCTTTAACCTGGGCGGGTTCATCTGCCCGCAGTTCTCCTTGCTGTGGGGGCTGGGCAGCGTGCTGCTGATGGTGGTGGTTCACCCGCTGCTCAGCAAGCCGAGCGCCGCTATCCCCACCCTTGTGCTGATCTGGCTGGATGTTATTTTCGGCGGCCTGTTCCTGGCGGATCTGATCGTATCCGCCATTCAGGCTGTCGGCTTCAGCAAACAGCTGGCCCGCATTGATGAGCTGCGCAAAGCCATGCGCACCACCAGCGATGCCCTAACCGAAGTGATCGGCACCAGCGCCATGACGATGGACACCCTGCTGGATGAGCAGAAACTGCAGCTGACCCTGGCCGCCATGGAGGGTGCCACCAACGCCGCCGAGCTGCGTGACCAGCTGCGCGAACTGGCAGGCAAAGCCGGCACCCTGCGCGATACCACCATCCGCCTGAGCAAGCAGCGGTTCTTTGGCACCGGCCGTTTGCTGCGGGCCTTCCCGGACATGGTCCCCGACCGCCGCGAAGCACTGGCCTCCCTGCGCGTTGGCCTGACCAAAGCCACTGCCCGCGCCAAAGCCGCCGCCAGACAGGCCGTAAAAACCGGCAAGAACGCCATGAAAAAAGAAGACAAGTAAATATCTCCCTATACCAAAAGCCGCCGGGCAGCAAGCAAAGCACTTGCCGCCCGGCGGTTTTGTTGTTTTTGTTTGTAGTTTGGGATTTTTAAGGTTTGTGGCGTAGAACCACCCCTCACCGGCTTTCGCCGGAGCTCCCCTCCAGGGGAGCCAATCTCTTACTTTAGGTCTGAGGTGGCTTCCCTTTGAGGGGAGCTGGACGTGAAGCGGCCTGAGGGGAGGTTTCCCGCTGCCAGGCTAAAAATTTGCAGGGAACGACACCTGCATCGTCCCGCATGACGGGCTTTGCCGGGTATTTCACTTCATCACCCGGCGCACACCTGCGGGCGCACACTGTGCGCCCTTACGGTCTCTACAGGGGAAAACGGCATTTGCTGAACGGTGCCCCTGCTCATTTTCTCAAAACGCCTTCAATTCCACCCCGGCTGCCTGCAGGGCCGCGCCGATCTTTTCTACAAAGGCCAGAGCCTTGGGGCCGTCGCCGTGTACGCAGACGGAATCCGCCTGGATGGCAATGTCCGTACCGTCGTTGGCGGTCACTTTGCCCTCGGTTACCATGCGGATCACGCGGGCAATGGCTTCGTCCTCATCCTCAATCATGGCGCCGGGGGTTCCGCGGGGCACAAGGCTGCCATCCGGGCGGTAGCCGCGGTCGGCAAACACCTCGTTGGCAACCGGCAGGCCGATGGCCTGGGCCGCCTTGACCATCTCGCTGCCGGAAAGCGCCAGCAGCACCGCGCCGGGGGCGCTCTCCTTCACCGCGGCGCAGATGGCATCCGCCAGCGCGCGGTCCTTGCCCGCCATGTTGTACAAAGCGCCGTGGGGCTTTACATGGTGCAGCGGCACACCGGCGGCATCGCAGAACGCTTTCAGCGCACCGATCTGATACTGCACACAGGCCTTGGCTTCCGCCGGGGTCAGCTTCATCTGGCGGCGGCCAAAGCCCTGCAGATCAGGGAATCCGGGGTGCGCCCCCACCGCTGCGCCGCTCTGTTTGCACAGCGCCACGGTGCGCTGCATCACCAGCGGATCGCCTGCATGGAAGCCACAGGCCACATTGGCCGATGTGATAAACGGGATCACCTTTTCATCCATTCCGATGGTATACGCGCCAAAGCTTTCGCCCAGGTCACAGTTCAAATCAATATGCGGCATGGCTCAATCCTCCACTTTCAGGCATAAGGCAATGCTTCTGCCCCGCAGGGGCGCACAGTGTGCGCCCCTGCGGTTTTTACTATCTGCTCTTAATATTTCAGCTCCACATTTTTTACGTCGGTCACAAACATGTGCCCCGGCGCATGGGTGATGCAGAACTCCGGCTTGGAGTGCATCACAACGTTCTGCGGGGTCACGCCGCAGGGCCAGAACACCGGTGTTTCGCCGGGGTTGATGGTCACGGCATCGCCATAATCCGGGTGAGCCAAATCATGGATGCCGATGGCTTCCGGCTCACCGATTTGCACCGGCATACCGTGCACGCGGGGCATGCCCGCTGTAATGGCAGCTGCCGCCGGG
>OGZZ01003068.1_pt1 | contig 9940 bp, 10 predicted proteins | sample 1577021 | NCBI WGS metagenome assembly OGZZ01 (sample SAMEA3541526, study PRJEB24748) | human gut metagenome | biome: human gut; feature: human-associated habitat; material: faeces | place: China | collected 2012
ACCAAAGCACAGTACGATGAGGGAAGGAGAATAAGCACATGACGATTTTGATCGATGCAGACGGCTGCCCGGTGGTCGATCTGACCCTGCGGAGCGCAGGGAAAAAAGGTGTGCCGGTTGTGATTCTGTGCGATACATCCCACCGTATTGAGAGGTTAGGGGCACAGACGCTGGTATTTGACAAAGGCGCTGACAGTGTGGATTTTGCACTCGTCAACCGGGTGAAGCCCGGGGACTTGGTTGTGACGCAGGATTACGGTCTGGCAAGTATGTGCCTGGCAAAATGCGCGCGGGTGCTGAACCAGAACGGTTTGGAATATACGGCGGATAATATAGATGCACTGATGCTGCAGCGGCATGAGAACAAAAAGATCCTTCGCGCCGGCAAGCACCCAAAGGGGGCTGCAAAACGCACAAAAGAGCAGGATATCCGGTTTTGCGATGCGCTGGAACGGATTTTAAGCGGCACATCCGGCAATCAGCCGACGGAATGTGAAAATGTGTCATTTGCAAGGCGATAAAATGTACAATGTGCATTTTTTACAGGTGAATGGTAATTACAGAGTGTAGCTATGTGAAAAAAAGCGCAAAGAAGAAATGTGCTTTTTGGGTGGATTTGTGCAGAAATGTACACTTTTCAAGGCGGCAAAACAGCACATTTTTGCCGATATTGCCGCTTGCTGCATGAAATGTGCGATTCACCATAAAATCATACGATATATCAGCATAATTCACCTTTCGGAATGTGACATTTGGCACATGCTATGCGTAAAGAAGCTGCACACCGCCATAAAGAACCTATGGGGGTGAACATAGTTTAGCTGCAGAGAAATGGGATACGGTACGCGATTCCGGCGCGGTAACGCTGCTTTGAGTTGGTTACAAAAGTTTATGCGGAATGCTCCGCACAGCAATACTGGTTTGAAGCGCAATACAACAGATTCCTGGGCTTCAAAATACAACAATTTCCGGGAGACAAAAATGAACCCCGGAAAATGTTGTACTCTGCGTATTGAAAACACCGGTGAATTGGGTGCTTGTTCGATGCCTACTGGTCCGCAATAGCAAAATAAGGATACAAATCAAAGCGTACAAAAGAAAGAAAAGCGCAAGCAGCATATCCCTGCCCTGCAGAGAGAATGGATTGCGGTATTCTTCCGCTGAAAGCAAGATAACAGGGCTAATTTTCCGGATTTTCCCTTGTGATTTGGTGGCGCGATAAACTATAATAAGCATAAGGCAAGCAAATGCGATGCCGGCAACAGATACTGCGCAGGCAAGTGAAGGGAAGTAACGCAATGAAGATGCTTTTCAAGCAACGGATGTTCTCCTGGTTCGACAGCTATGATATTTACGATGAATATGGGAATACCCTGTTTGTGGTCAAGGGTCAGCTTTCCTGGGGGCATTGCCTGAGAATCTTTGATGCGGCGGGCTGCCCGGTTGGCTGCGTCAAAGAAAAGATATTTACATGGATGCCCCAATTTGAGCTCTACACAGGTGAGGATGATTATGTGGGGTGCCTGAGCCGAGAGCTGACGCTTTTCCGGCCCAGCTACCATATCGACTGCAATGGCTGGCGTATTGACGGCAGCTTTTGGGAATGGGACTATGACATCCTTGCCCCCAGCAGGCATACCGTGGCGCATATCGCCAAGGAGCTTTGGAATTGGACCGATACATACACCATTGAGGTTGCCGACCCAAGAGATGCCCTCTGCGCGCTGATGGTCGTGCTTGCGATCAATGCAGAGAAATGCTCGCGGAATAACCATACCTGACAGGCTGCACACAAAAAATACTCCCTTATTCTGCTGCGCGCGCAGCAGGATAAGGGAGTTTTCTGGTTCGTGAAGCAGCACGCCGGTGTATAAAGACCGTACAGAAAAAGCAGCAGCCCACTGCGGGCTGCTGCTTTGCGGTAAAAGGCGGGCGGTCAGCCCATGACGATCTTGACCTCTACGGTTGAGCCGGCGGGAACAGGGGAGAGGATGTTGCCGCTTACGGGCTTGCCGTCCACGGTCATGGCTTTGACGCCCTTTTCCAGATGGTCAGGGTTCTCCACAACGATTTCATAGGTCGCTCCGCGCCAGACGCGGCGCAGGGTAAAGCCGTCCATCTCGTGCGGGATGCAGGGATCGATCTTCAGCCCGGCCAGCGTGGGCTGGATGCCCAGGATATACTGGCTCACATCCACAAAGGTCCAGGCCGCCGTGCCGGTCAGCCAGCTGTTTTTTGCTTCGCCAAAGGTGGCGGCGTCGCGGCCAGCCACCATCTGGCTGTAGACATACGGCTCGGTGCGGTGGATCTCACTGATGTCCTCAATGTATGCCGGGCAGGTCTTTTTGTAGATCTCAAACGCGCGGTCACCATGGCCGACTACAGTCTCGGCACAGCTGACCCATGGGTTGTTGTGGCAGAAGATGCCTGCGTTCTCCTTGTATCCCGGGGGATAGCTGGAAATTTCGCCCAGTTCGAGATGGTACTTCGTGTAGGCGGGCTGCAGCAGCACAATGCCGTACTTTGTGTCGAGCTTGTCTTTCACGCTCTGCAAAGCGGTCACGGCCTCACCGGTGTCCACACCAATACCCGCCATGACGCACATGCCCTGCGGCTCGATGAAGATCTTGCCTTCCTCGCATTCCTCACCGCCGATCACATGGCCAAAGGCATCGTAGGCGCGGCGGAACCAGCTGCCGTCCCAACCGGCAGTCAGTACGGTATGTTCCATCTCTGCAACCTCGGCGCGCACGGCGGCAGCTTCGTCGGTGTGGCCGGTGCTGTCAAGAATTTCGGCAAACTGGTTGCCGTACTTGACATACATACCGGCGATGAACACGCTCTCGGCTACGGGACCCTCGCTCGGGCCGGTGGTCTGGAAGCTTTCGCCCGGCTCCTTGCTGAAGCAGTTCAGGTTCAGGCAGTCGTTCCAGTCAGCACGGCCAATCAGCGGCAGACCGTGCGGCCCCTTGTGGGTGCGCAGATAGCCGAAGCTGCGGCGCAGATGCTCAAGCAGCGGCTGTGCAAGGCTGTGGTCGTTGTTAAAGTCCACCGGTTCGTCCAGAATCGAGTAGTCGCCCGTCTCGCCCAGATAGGCGTACACGGCAGCAATCAGCCACAGCGGGTCATCGTTGAAGCCGGAGCCGATGTCCATGTTACCCTTTTTCGTCAGCGGCTGGTACTGGTGGTAGGCGCTGCCGTCGGGGAACTGGGTGGCGGCAATGTCCAGAATGCGCTCCCGCGCGCGGGCGGGGATCAGATGCACAAAGCCGAGCAGATCCTGACAGGAATCGCGGAAGCCCATGCCGCGGCCGGTGCCGCTCTCATAATAGCTGGCAGAGCGGCTCATGTTGAAGGTGACCATGCACTGGTACTGGTTCCAGGTATTGACCATGCGGTCGAGCTTTTCATCGCTGCTCTTGACCGAGTAGGTGGACAGCAGGTTGTTCCAGTGGTCGTGCAGCCTGGCAAGTGCCGCATCGACCTGCGCATCCGTGGCATAGCGGGCAGCCATCGCCTGGGCGCGGGTCTTATTGATGACGCCGGGCGCGGCCCACTTCTCGTCCTCCGGGTTTTCTATATAGCCCAAAACAAAAATCAGGCTGCGGCTTTCGCCGGGCTGCAGGGTGACATTGACTTGATGCACGCCAACGGGTGCCCAGCCGTGGGCAACAGAGTTGGTGCAACGGCCGTTTTCCACGACCTCGGGATTCGCATTGCTGTGCCATGCGCCTAAAAAGGCGTCCCGGCTCGTGTCAAAGCCGTCAATGGGCGTGTTGACGGTGAACAATGCGTAATGGTTGCGGCGCTCGCGGTACTCGGTCTTGTGGTAGATGGTGCTGCCCTCGACCTCGACTTCGCCGGTAGAGAAATTGCGCTGGAAGTTGGTGGAATCGTCCACAGCATTCCAGAGGCAGAACTCCAGATAGCTGAATATAGTAAACGATTTCGGTACATCACTCTCGTTGGTCAGCACCAGACGGTCGATCTCGCAGTTGTCGCCTACCGGCACAAACAGCTCCAGCTTCGCGGTCAGACTGTTCTTTTTGCCGGTAATGATGCTGTACCCGAGGCCGTGGCGGCACTCATAGCTGTCCAGCTCGGTCTGGGTGGGCTGCCAGCCGGGATTCCAGACGGTATCGCCGTCCTTAATATAGTAATACCGGCCGTTAGAGTCCGCAGGTACGTTATTGTAGCGGTAGCGAGTGATACGCCGCAGCTTGGCATCTCTGTAAAAGCTGTACCCGCCCGCCGTGTGGGAAACAAGGCTGAAGAATGCCTCACTGCCCAGATAGTTGATCCACGGCAGCGGCGTGCGCGGCGTGGTGATGACATATTCGCGTGCGGTATCGGAAAAATGACCGAACTTCATAGAGACCCTCTCCTTACTTATGGAAAGCAGATAAAATCGTCAGTTCAAGTCGAAAACGATTAAGTTATTACCCTTACAATACCGCGCTTTTCGGATAATTGCAAGGGCCGCAGCTGAATTTAACGATGATTTGGCAAGTTTCACAATTTTGCAAACCGAAAATTGGCACGAAAATCGAATGTCACCTATTTTATATAAGAGTGTTTTCCGGCTGTGGCACCATAAAAAGCAAATTTGGGTCTGCATCACCGGGCCGAAAAGCGTAAAAACGGCAAGCCGTGGCGCAAATTGTGTCCCTTTTTCAGCGAAACTCCAAACGAAATAACCAAAACAGGTGTTTTCGCTTTTTGCAAATCGCCAAATCGAATCGAAATGCACAAAAAATGCCAAAAAGGCATTGATTTTATAGTTGACATGTCGTATAGTAAAGATGCGAAAACGATTAAGGAAAATGCAAGGAGGCGATATCATGGCATCCATCAAAGACATCGCAAAGGCATGCGGGGTCTCGGTGGCTACCGTGAGCAAGGCTCTGAACGGTCACAACGATATCAGTCAGGCCACCAAAGAAAAAGTGCGCGAGGCTGCAAGGCAGATCGGCTACATGCCAAACTCCGCAGCGCGGGCCTTAAAAACGAACCGTACCTATAATCTGGGCGTCCTTTTTGTGGACGAGGCACAAAGCGGTCTGACGCATGAATTCTTCGCGGCTGTTTTGGACAGCTTCAAACGCCACGCCGAGGGCAGAGGCTACGATATCACCTTTATCAACCACAACATTGGCCACGGCCATTCCAGCTATTTAGAGCACTGCCGCTACCGCGGCGTTGACGGTGTGATCGCTGCCTGCATCAAGTTCGATGACCCGGAGGTCATTGAGCTGGCCTACAGCAACCTGCCGATCGTCACAGTCGACCATGTCTTTAACAACCGGGCTGCCGTACTTTCCGATAATACCGACGGCATTCACAAGCTGGTGGATCAGCTTGCCGCCTTAGGGCATGAGCGGATCGCCTATATCCACGGTGAGAATCACAGCGCAGTCACCCAGAAGCGTCTGGTCGGTTTCTATCGCGCCTGCGCCGCCCATGGGATCACGGTGCCGGATGCCTACATCGTGCCGAGCGCCTACCGCGATGCGAAAAGCTGCGCCGCAGTGACCCGTCAGCTGCTGGCACTGCCGCAGCGCCCCACCGCGATCCTCTTCCCGGATGACTTCTCCGCCATCGGAGGCATCCAGACCATCCGTGAGGAAGGACTTCTGATTCCGCGGGATATTTCGGTGGTCGGCTATGACGGCAACCTGATTTCGCAGATCATGTCCCCGCAGCTGACCACCTACCGGCAGGACACCGAAGCGCTGGGCCGCGCCGCGGCAGAGCTGCTTATCGAGCAGATCGAATCCCCGCGCACGGCATTGCCGGAGCAGAAGCTGATCTCCGGCAGTTTGCTGAAAGGGCAGTCCGTCGATGTCCCCAATCCATAGGTTCAAACCCGCAAGGATGCGGGTCACAATATCTGATTTATACATGAGTTCTTTTTATTAAAAAGGAGGAAAACACATTATGAAAAAGGCAATGAGTTTATTGACCGCCACTGCAATGGCAGCCACCTTGCTGGCAGGCTGCGGCGGCGGCGCCGCAAGCTCGTCCGCAGCCCTCGCCGCTGATTCGACCTCCACCGAAGCCAGCAGCACGGCCGCAGAGCCCGCCGCCGATGCAGCCGCAGAGGAGGGCAAGGTCCTGAACATCTGGTGCTGGAACGATGAATTCCAGTCCCGCTTCAACGACTATTACCCCGGCGTCAAGGAGATCGCCGACGACAAGTCCACCACAACGCTGGATAACGGCGTCACCGTAAAGTGGACCATCAACCCCAACGATAACAACAACTACCAGAATAAGCTGGACGAGGCCCTGCTCAAGCAGGACAGCGCCGCTGCCGATGACAAGATCGACATCTTCCTGATCGAGGCAGACTACGCGCTGAAGTATGTGGATTCCGAATATACGCTGGATGTCAAGAAGGATGTCGGCCTGACCGATGATGACCTCAAGGATCAGTACCAGTACACCAAGGACATCGTTACCGTGGATGGCGTGCAGAAGGGCACCACGTGGCAGGCAACCCCGGGCCTGTTTGCCTACCGCCGTTCCATCGCCGAAGATGTGCTGGGCACCGATGATCCGACCGAGGTCCAGGCCGCATTGAGCGATTGGGATAAGTTCAACGATGTGGCTGAGAAGGCCGCTGCCAAGGGCTACAAGATGCTCTCCGGCTACGATGATTCCTACCGCACCTTCTCCAACAATGTTTCCGCCGGTTGGGTGGACGGCACGACCGTCAAGGTCGACCCCAACATTATGAACTGGGTCGATCAGACCAAGCGACCAGTGGGCCGCCGATCAGGGCCCTGCCGGCAAGGTTTTCGGCTTCTTCTACTCCACCTGGGGCATCAACTTCACCCTGCTGGGCAACTCTCTGGCCACGCCTGAGTCTGAGGGAGGCAAGCAGGAAGTCGGCAACGGTATCTTCGGCGATTACGCAGTCTGCCAGGGCCCTCAGCCTTATTACTGGGGCGGCACCTGGATCTGCGCAGCAGCCGGCACTGACAACATCCCCACGATCAAGGATGTCATGTACTCTCTGACCTGCGATGCCGACATCATGACCAAGATCACCGAGGATACGCAGGACTACACCAACTGCAAGAGCGCTATGGATTCCATCGCAGCTGACCCGAACTTCGGCTCCGCATTCCTCGGCGGCCAGAACCACATTGCCCTCTTTGCAGAGGTTGCACCTACCATTGATATGTCCAACGCCGGTCCGTATGATCAGGGCTGCAACGAGACCTTCCAGAGCTGCTTCAAGGATTACTTTGACGGCACGGTTGACCTTGAGACCGCGAAGAAGAACTTCGAGGATCAGATCAAGGTCAAGTATCCTGAGCTGACCAGCGTGGAATGGCCCGCATAAGTTGGGACTTACACCTGAACACGAAACCGTAAACGCCATACCAGGGGCGGGGGAGAGACGCCCGCCCCTGGTTTTGCTTTTATCAGATTTTGAAAGGCTCTGCCCCCAGCAGGGCAATGCCCACGCAGCTAAGGAGGGCGAGACCTATGAAAACAAAGAGTAAAGGCATGAGCTACGCCAAATGGGGCTACATATTTCTGGCACCGTTCTTTATCACCTTTTTCATCTTCCAGTTCTGGCCGCTGGCAACGACCATCTACTATTCCTTCTTTGAATATTTCCGCAGTGGCTTAAAGATCATCGGCCCCAACTTTGTAGGGCTGAAAAACTATGCGGCTATGATCCGGGAGGTACCGAAATACTTCAGCAATACCATGATCATGTGGCTGATGGGCTTTATCCCGCAGATCATTGTATCGTTGGTGCTGGCAGCGTGGTTTACCGATCTGCGGTTGAAGCTGCGGTTTCAGGGCTTCTTCAAGACGGTCATCTATATGCCAAACCTTATCATGGCATCGGCATTCGCCATGCTGTTCTTTACCCTGTTCTCAAACGCGGAGACAGGGCCGATCAACTCGATCCTGCTCAAGCTCGGCATCGTGGCCGAGCCGGTGCGCTGGCTTTCCAATGTCTGGACAGCGCGCGGTCTGGTTGGGCTGATGAACTTCCTGATGTGGTTCGGCAATACGACCATCATTCTGATGGCTGCCATCATGGGTGTGGACCCCGGCCTGTATGAGGCCGCCCAGTTGGACGGTGCATCCTCGACCACAATGTTCTGGCGCATCACGATTCCGCTGATCCGCCCGCTGCTTGTCTACACGCTGATCACCAGTCTCATCGGCGGCCTGCAGATGTTTGATGTGCCGCAGGTTCTGACCAACGGCAAGGGAGACCCGAACGGCTCGACCAACACCATTATCATGTACCTGAACCAGCATCTGTACAGCAAAAACTACGGCACAGCCGGTGCTATTTCGGTGCTGATGTTCCTGCTCTGCGCGGTGCTTTGCGTCATCATCTACTTTACCCTCACGCAGGAGGATGACGGCCTGACTCGTGAGCAGCGCAAGGCTGAGAAAGCCCGCATCAAGGCAGCCAAAGCAGCCGCTAAGCATCACTAAGGAAGGAGCGTGAACAGTATGCCGAACAAGACCCAAACCGCAGCCACCACTACCGCAAAGGCAAGCAAAATTCACGACCCTATGCTGACCCTGCAGCGTGCAGTGGCCTATATCGTGCTGTTTGTCCTCTGCTTTATCTGCCTGTTCTTCTTCTATGTGCTGATTGTCAACGCCACGCACAACAACTTTACCATCCAGCAGGGGTTTGACCCGCTGCCCCGCGGCAGCTTTGGCGTCAACTTCTTCAACACCACCCATGATGCCAATGTACCGATCCTGACCGGTCTGCGCAACAGCCTGATCGTGTCGGCTGCCTGCGCGGCGCTGTCGGTCTATTTCAGCGCACTGACGGCCTACGCCATCTATGCGTATGACTTCAAGCTGCGCAAGCTGGCATTCACCGTTATTCTGCTCATCATGACGATGCCGACTCAGGTTTCGGCACTGGGCTTTTTGAACCTGATGGACAAGATGAAGCTGACCAATACCCTTTGGCCGCTGATTTTGCCGAGCATCGCCGCGCCGACGGTGTTCTTCTTCATGAAGCAGTATATGGATTCGAGCCTGCCGCGCGACATTATTGACGCGGCGCGCATTGACGGCTCGGGGGAGTTCCATACCTTTAACACAGTCATTCTGCCTATCCTGAAGCCCGCCATGGCGGTGCAGGCGATATTCAGCTTTGTGGGCGCGTGGAACAACTACTTTATCCCGGCGCTGATCATCAACGATGCCAAGTGGAAAACGGTGCCCATTCTGGTTGCACAGCTGCGCAGCGCGGACTTTTTGAAGTTCGATATGGGCAAGGTGTATATGATGATCACCATCGCCATTCTGCCGGTTATGATTGTCTATCTGCTCCTCTCAAAATATATTGTGCGGGGCGTTGCATTGGGCAGTGTGAAAGGCTAAAAAAGTTTTATAGACCGTAAAAAGCGGGCGAACAGAAATGTTCGCCCGCTTCAGTTTGTCGAAAAAGCCCTTTTTCGGGTAGAAATGTAGAGCGCGTGTCTATCTCCGCGCTAAGAGCCGCCGCTGTGCGGCGGTTGCGCTCCGAAACGCGCCTGCGGGCGCAGTGACCGCGCCGCACCGCTGGCTGCGCGCAGCGCATAAAATCGCGCCGGACGGCGCGCGGTTTCACGGTATATCGTACTATTGGATAGGCTCCATGCGCGTCTTGATGATCTCGCTGATTTTCTCGGCGTCGCTGTAGGGTTCGGTCAGCCCAACGATCTGCCCGTCATCCGCCATGCCGAAAATAAGCGCGCCGCCCAGTGTGTTCGCAAAAGCGCTCATGCTCTTGCACCAGCTTTTGCGCGAACTATCGGTGCTTTAATTATACAACTTGGCAGGGTCGGTTTGCAATTGTAAGTTGTACTCTCCGGTGTTAAGTTGTACGCATCACTGTAGGATTACAGCATAAAAATCCGAATTTTATGTTTTGCGGATAAGATAGGATTCGTAT
>OGZZ01003069.1_pt1 | contig 9939 bp, 11 predicted proteins | sample 1577021 | NCBI WGS metagenome assembly OGZZ01 (sample SAMEA3541526, study PRJEB24748) | human gut metagenome | biome: human gut; feature: human-associated habitat; material: faeces | place: China | collected 2012
AGTCCGTATTCAACTTCTTCGTTGTATCCGGTTCCGGACAGGCTGCCCTTACCATGCCGATCATGGCTCCTCTCGCCGATCTTGTCGGTGTCGAGAGACAGGTTGCTGTTGTTGCGTACCAGCTTGGTGACGCCTTCACAAACTTCATCGTTCCGACCTCCGGCTGTCTCTTAGGCGCGCTGGCCGCAGCAAAGCTCGACTGGGGCAAATGGGCAAAATTCCAGATCAAATTCCAGGCTGTCCTGTTTGCATTCGGATCCATCGCTGTGATCCTTGCCGTTGTGATCGGTCTCTCATAAAAACCGGTCTGCCTTTGGGCTCAGCCATCTGAAGCTCATTCAGGTATAACAAAAACTCCGTATCATCCGCGTGACTCGATCGCGGATAATACGGGGTTTTTTTGAACGCTTCCCGATGATATCTGAAGAGGGAGCTAACCGGAGCAAAAAGACTTTCTCCCTTGGGAAAAATATGATAGAATTTACTGAATACAATAGCACGCTGGCCTATTTCGCATTTGTGAGAGCAGTAATAATTGCAAAGATCTGGTCTTTTATAGGCATCTGCCATCTGGAGGATATCATAAGGCGTAGGTTCTTGTGTTTCATATTCAAATTTTTCAATTTTTGAATCAGAGACAGCATCCATTTTTTCACTGGCCTCTGCTCTTGTAAGTCCTGCCGCTTCTCGGCAAAGCTGGTAAATAGTTTTGTTTTCCCTGGTGGATTGTTTACCCATGAGAATTCCTCCCTCGTATATCGCTAGGCATGAGGATTACCTGTCTTCCAGACCACATGCTGCGCGGTTATTTCATAATATATTTTATTATACTTGATTTGTAAACTTACAACAAGTAATTGATGGTATAATGTCCATAGGCAAATAAGCGAATGTCGCCTGTTATGCGATTTCAAAAAGAGAAAAGAGTATTATTCTGAGATAAAACCAAAGGATAAAAGTGTCAGGAGGATGAAGATATGAGTAAAAAAGGATATAGCAAATCAGGATTATTTGGTTGCATCAACCATTATGATGCAAATGGAAAGAAGGTAGGTGAGAGTCGACCGGGATTTTTTGGCAGTATGAATGATTATGATGCTAATGGTAATAAAATCGGACATAGTTCTCCGTCTTTTTTGGGAGGCATGAATCACTACGATAATAATGGTCACAAAGTAGGCGAGAGCCGTCCTGGATTCTTTGGCAGCATGAAGCATTATGATAATAAGGGGAATAAGCAGGGACATAGTGAGCCAGGATTGTTTGGTGGATATAATCATTACGATGAATAAGAACTGTAAAGGCGGTACAGATATGGCACAGCAGAAAGAAGGCGATAGTATGGGATTGTTCAAAAAGAAAAATGTTAAAAAATCTTATGATAGAGAATGTATGAAACCAGTAATTCGTGCAAGTATTTGCACAGGTGAGCAGGTGGCAGGATTCAAAGATATGCAGACTGGAAAACTGGAAGAAATCATGCTGATCAAGTCTCCCAAGGATTTAGATGACTTTAAAAATACGTATGGGATAACAGAAGAAATCGAGAAAGAATACTGAATGAGGACAAATATGCAGAGGGCGGATAAAAACTATAAGGATTTAAAACAAAAACAGAAAAGTGTAATAGCTGATAAAACATACAGTATGTATTCAGATTTTTCTTTATTGCAGGTTACACTTCCGGAGGTACACCATATGGTGTCACCTGGGAAGAAATGGGGATGAAACCATGGGAAGATTTGGAAGAAAATGAGTAAACAGATAAGCGTAAAAAATCTGGAACTGTATCAAAAAAACAGCAAGACGTACGCTTATGTCCATGCGGTATAACAGGATTATATCCTATGGACGTGGTGCTTTGCCAAAACTGATAGAAAAATCAACGGAGGTTAAATTCAATGAAAGTAATGCTTGTTAACGGAAGCAGTCATCTGCATGGAACAACAATGACAGCTTTGGAAGAAATGATAAAGGTATTTTATTCAGAAGAAGTAGAAACAGAGGTTGTTCAGCTTGGAGGAAAGCCGATAGCAGATTGTCTTCAATGTAATGTCTGTCAAAAAACAGGAAAGTGTGTGATTAAAAATGATGGCGTGAATGAATTTGTTGAAAAGGCTAAAACAGCAGATGGCTTTGTATTTGCAACACCAGTATATTTTGCACATCCAAGTGGACGTATTTATGATTTTTTGGACAGAGTTTTTTACAGTGCCGGAGGTTATGACGCCTTCAAATTTAAACCGGGTGCTGCTGTTGCAGTAGCAAGAAGAGGAGGAACCACGGCAGCTCTTGATGGGATCAATAAATATTTTGGGATTGCACAGATGCCAGTCGCCGGTTCTACCTATTGGAACATGGTACATGGTCTTTACGGAGAAGAAGCTTTTCAGGATGAAGAAGGTATGCAGACCATGCGGAATCTTGCACGAAACATGATATGGATGATGCGCTGTTTTAAACTTGGAAGAGAGAGTGGTATTCTGTATCCGGAAACAGAAACTGATGCTTGTACCAATTTCATAAAACGAAGTGATACGTTACGTTAAGCCGATGGCTTTAATTGGAAGTTTTGGCATTGAAATGTCCGTAGCGAAAAAGACTGATAAAATAATACAGGAAAGCTGACTGGTAAGGTGATGGAAGGGCGGGTATTATCCGAGGACAAGTTACAGAACTGATATTCGACCCTGAAAAACAATAAGATCAGTTAAGATCCGGCAGTTAAATGAATTTTTAAATTCTACCTTGCAAGAGTAAATTCTATACCTGTAGAAATTACTTCTGCATGGATTTTTCCTTCTTCTTTTTATAAAATACTACTGCAGATGATCCCCTGCCTGTGCAGAAGGAGGATAAAATGAATACAGGAAGACCAAAAGGCAACCAAAAACATCTTGACTTATCTGCACGTATTATAATCGAACAGCATTTAAATAACGGTGATTCATTTAGAAGTATTGCAATAGAATTAAACAAGGATCCAAGTACCATATCCAAAGAAATCAGACGTCATTCCATTATCAGGGAAAGAAGCGCAGATGCATTTGCCCCTATTCCCTGTGCAAACAATTATGATAGTTCAAAGCCGCGGACAAATATATGCAATGTCATGCATATGTGCGGTGATAATGAATGCCGGCGCAAATGTGTCCTCTGCAGAAAATTCAGATGCAGCGATGTCTGTAAATTTTATAAACCAAGAGAATGTGAAAAATTAAATAAACCTCCTTATGTGTGCAATGGATGCAGCAAGAGAACGAATTGCATGATGGACAAAAAGATCTATTCTTCAAAATACGCCCAGGACTCCTATGAAACCCTTAGGACTACCAGCAGAGAAGGGATAAACCAGACACCGGAAAGTATACAGAAACTGGACAACCTGTTGTCACCGCTTCTCAAAAAAGGACAGTCCATTGCCCACATCTACGCATCTCATGCTGATGAGATCGCCTGTTCCAGAAGAACCATATATTCTTACATAGACCGTGGCGTTTTTCAAGCCAGAAACATAGATCTGCGCCGTAAAGTGGTATACAAGCAGCGGAAAAGAAAAACTACTGCCAGCCTTAAAGACAGAAGTTTCCGAAAAGATAGGAGCTATAAAGAATTTCTGGAATATATCGCAGCGAACAAATCTGTTTATGTAGTCGAGATGGATACCGTTGAAGGAGCAAAAGGTACCAGTCCCTGCTTTCTGACTATGTTCTTTCGAAACTGTAGCCTTATGCTTATGTTTCTTTTAGAAGAACAGACCCAGAAAGAAGTAACCAGGATTTTTGATCATTTAACAGAATTACTTGGAATTGAACTGTTCCAGAAACTTTTCGAAGTGATACTTACGGACAACGGACATGAATTTCAGGACCGGCAAAGTCTGGAATATAGCAAAAATGGGGAAGTACGCACACGTATTTATTATTGTGATCCCAACCGTTCTGATCAAAAAGGTGCTCTTGAAAAGAATCATGAATATATAAGGTATGTCCTTCCAAAAGGAACAAGCTTTGAAAAAATGACAGACAAGACAACGCTGCTGTTATTAAATCATATCAACAGCGAAAAACGGGACAGCCTCAATGGACACAGTCCATATGAAGTATCCCGTCTCCTGCTGGATAACAGACTTCATAAAGCATTAGGATTGGCAGAGATACCAGCCGATGAAGTCACATTGATACCAGCATTAATAAAATAATAATAACAATACAGGCACAGGCAAGTTTCATTGCATAGAATTTAGTCTTTCCAACAGACATGTGGAATTTAGTCCTGCACACTATTTCCAGATGTCCTTTTATCATGCAAAAAACTATGCTGTTTATGCCGTATAAAAGCATTATATACTAAAAAAATTAAGTTGTGTATCTCCGAAAATAGAATTTAATCCCGCATAAAATCAAGGTATGTTAGAATGTAGAATTTACTTTTTCATTCAAGCTATTCAAGTGTTTTATAACACTTTTTCATAGTACATTACAGTGGATATCGCATTCCGCTTCGCTATTTGTTCATAATCCAACAACTGCTCCGTAATATATTCCCCTACTACTTATTGCTTTTCGTAACCTCCGCAGGAGACTTACTTGATTCGGTTAAAAGACGAAGGAACCTGCATACCTGCAAGGTTCCTTCGCTTCTTAATATAATATTTTCTACTAATTTTTGAAAATATCGACAAACCTCCTGCCAATCTCATATTCAGACATATTTCTCTATGAAATGATTTCCCGGTATTTCTTTATATGTTTCCGGATCATTAATATTGGAAAAATACCAGTCCGCGACCTGGCTTTCGTAGCATTCGTATCCATTTTTCCGCAGAAAAGCAAAGACTGCGCCTTTCCGCTCTGTGATTTCTTCAAGCATGGCATCTGCCAGGTCTGTACAGTATACTCCCATAAGAGGTTCCTCATGCCCGCCGTGGCTCAGTATCACTGCTTTTGCATCTGAATGCAGAGATTGGCGAATCAGTGCAGTCAGTTCCTCTGCCGGAACCAGAGGAACATCTACACCAAGTACCAGGCAATATGGATTCTTTGCTTTACGAAAACAGGCTTCCAGCCCTCCCAATGGACCTTTTCCCGGGAAGCGGTCTGGTATAATGGGATATTTATATTTATTTTCACCATGATAGCCAGACAGAAGAATATCACTGATTCCAAGCTTTTCCCCCTTTTCTATCTGCATCTCAAGAAATGTCTTCCCATCTATCGTCAGATCTGATTTGTCCCGTCCCATGCGGCTGCTGGCACCGCCAGCAAGAATAATCATAGAAATTTCTTTCTTTCTCATTATCAGTTTTCCTTTTTGTTTATATAAATCATCAATAAAAGTATTGATTTTTTCTTCATATTATATATAAAATCACAGACAGAAATGTCTGTATAGCGATTAGAGCGTCTTACATATCTCACCCGCCAATCTGTGACATTCCTCTGATTTCATCCTGCTCTGTCTTCGCTTCATAAAAATTATGGCTCACCGGTTTATTCCAGATCACCTGATAAATTGCTTTTTTCAGTTCCGAATCTGTGCAGCCGCCGCGCATAAGCCCCCGCAGGTCTGTACCTTTCTGATACTGGAGGCATCCTTTCATGAATCCTTCGGATGTAAGACGTACTCGGTTGCACTGACTGCAGAATTTGTGAGTCATGGCACTGATAAATCCGATTTTTCCCTTAAATCCTGCGATTTCATAGTAATGGCATGGGCCGTTTCCGTAGCGTTCATTGACTGCATGCATCGGACCGTAGGCTTCTTCCAGTACTGCTTTGATAGATTCTTCATCCTGGAATGGGAACTGTTTTCCGAATCCGATTGGCATCATCTCGATAAAACGCACATGGATTGGATATTTCTGCGCCAGTCCTGCAATCCCGATGAAGTTTTCTTTTTCCTTGATCACCGGAACGCTGTTGATCTTCAGGGAAAGTCCCGGATGTGCAAGTGCTGCTTTGATTCCCTCAAATACCTTTTCCAGTCCGTCACGTCTCGCTACTTTTTTGAACAGTTCCGGATCCAAAGTATCCAGACTGATATTAATGGCGTCAATTCCTGCATCCAGTAATGCATCCAGCTGCTCGGCGAGCAGGATTCCATTTGTTGTTAATGTCACTTTCTCAATTCCCGGGATCGCCTTGATCTGTTTTGCAAGACTTGCACAGCCCTTACGAACAAGAGGCTCACCGCCTGTCAGTTTAATCTTACGGATTCCCAGATCTGCTGCGCACCTGCAGATGCGGAGAATCTCATCGTATGTGAGGATTTCTGCATGAGAAAGGGATTTTACGCCTTCTTCCGGCATACAGTAAATGCATCTCAGATTACATCTGTCTGTCAGGGAAATCCTTAAATAATCTATTTCTCTTCCATATTTGTCTATCATCGGCTCTACCTGCCTTTTACTTTCTAATAATTGATTTTTCTGTTACCGGATACGGGTGAACCGCAACCTTTGTAACCTTTTCTTCTGTTATTCGCCGTCAAAATCACAGGCAATATTTTCTCTCATAATCGTTTGACACTCCATACTCCGCAGTCTATACTTAATGTATCAAGATTATTAAAATCCTTACCGGACGAAAGGAACTGTCCTATGAAAATCAACGAACAATACCACAACCTGAATCTGCTCGAGAATGTTACCTATGAGTTTCTGGGTCGTGACGGGGAAACTCATGAAGAAACGGAACCCATTCTTGTGGAACACATGATGGATGTATATGTAAATGAACGCCTGACCATGAAACTGGTCTGTATCCCACAACATCTGACAGAACTGGTTCTCGGCCGCCTCTTTACGGAAGGTATCATCTCATCTGCCGAGGATGTGGAGCAGATCTACATCTGTGAATTCGGCAAACGTGCCCGCGTGATCCTGAGTAAAAATAAATCCGGGCAGTCTCATGAGGAAAATGAAGATTATGTTGCTCTTACTCCGACCTGCTGCACCGGAAATCGTGTTCTTAATGATTATTTTATCACAGATCAGCCAATGACGCCAGTTACACCTGTCCCATGGAAAAAACAGTGGATCTTTGATCTTGCAGACTGTTTCGCCAATGGTACCCCGCTTCACAGCCAGACCTGGGCAACTCACAGCTGTTTTCTTGCCTGTGACGGAGAACTGCTCTTTCAGTGCGAAGATATCGGACGTCATAATGCTCTGGATAAGGCCATCGGTTATGCCCTGCGCCATAATATTGACCTGAAGAAATGCGTGGTTTATTCCAGTGGACGTATCCCTACAGATATGGCGATCAAGGCAATCCGCGCCGGAATACCGGTTCTGGCAAGCAAGGCATCCCCTTCCGCCGAGGCAGTCGCCATGGCCAAAGAATACCACCTTACCCTTATCTGTGCCGCGCGACGTGACCGTATGAAACTCTTTACCGGAAATAATCCGACAGAATAAATTCTGCAATACACTCTGCATTGTCCAGTTCAAAGAATGGAACATTTTCCAGTACAGACAGTGCATCTCTTTCCTCTGCATCCAGGTTTGTGGCGATCGCCATCAGTTTTTCCGGATTGCAGACACTTTCTGCCGAATTTCCCTTACGGATAATTTCAATTTTCGGATAAGTACTGTATTTAAATCCTTCCAGTAAGATCAGATCTGCCTCCGGAAAAAATTCTGCCAGCTCTTTTTCGGAAATCTGCGGCTGCTGTTTTACCAGCATATATTTGCCTGCTGAAAAAACTGCTGTGCCGTAGGCTCCGGACTGAAGCTGACAGTATGTATCCGTTCCCGGTACGTCCGGCACGAAATCATGTCCGTCATGCTTCAGCACCGCCACTTTAAGGCCCTTGTCTTTAAAAATCTCCAAAAGCCTGCAGATCAGAGTTGTTTTCCCTGAATTCTTTACACCGCTGATTGCAAATATTCTTTTTCTTTCCACCTGTTTGCTGCTCCTCTCAAAGCAAAATCGCGCCCACTTTATCCCCTGCGTTCAGGCTTCTGCTTTCCTGATTTTCCATGGTTTTTGTATCAATCAGGCAATTGCAGCCGGCCATGGAACTGAGGACTCCGTTAGAGTGAAGACCATTGGGAAGATGAAATTTTCCATTTTCCAGATATGCCCGGATAAAGCGGCGGCCCTTGATTCCTTTTTCAAAGTTATCAGCCATAATGCCATTTACTTCTTTCAGACCGATTGATGGATCCTGCATCATTTTTTCCAATGCAGGACGAATCAAAAGTTCTATGCTGACTGCAACACCAAAAGGATTTCCGGAGAGACTGATGATCGGAATCTCTCTTTCTGAAGCGCAATGATCTGTTGCAGTTATATCGGAAGTTTTTTTATATGCAGAAAACAGTGTAGGCATTCCTGGTTTCATCTTTACCCTCCAGAAAATCCGCTCTGCCCCCATCAGTCTCAGGGACTCATGCATAATGTCCTTCTTGCCTACAGATACACCTCCCGTAGTGATGATCATATCTGCCGCTTTTGCTGCTTCTTTTAATTTCTCAGACATAACCGTCGGATCATCTTTGACTGCTTCCATATGGAAAGATTCGATTCCCAGTTCACGCAGTCTGGCAGACAGCATTGTCATATTGCTGTTGTAAATTTTTCCTTCCGGCAATGGAATTCCCAGTTCTACCACCTCATCTCCTGTAGTCAGAAGCACGATTCTCGGCTGACGGTAAACCGGCACTTTCGCCACTCCCATTCCGGCCAGAATTGCTGCCTCCACATATCCGATATGTGTTCCTTTTTTCAGAAGTGTAGTTCCCTTTTTAAAATCCTCTCCTGCGAAGCAATAATTACTCCATCGCTTCTGTTCGCTGTAAACTTCTACCGTATCTTCGCCATAATCGGTATCCTCCTGATAAATACAGCAATTGCAGCCATTGGGTATTGCAGCACCTGTCATAATGCGCACTGCCTGTCCCTGCTGGATTTCTCTTTCCGAATACTGTCCGGCATCAATCTCTTCCATGACTTTCAGCCTCACCGGATGCTCTTTAGCGGCACCTGCAAGGTCCTCTGCCTTACACGCATAGCCATCTACCGGAGAGCGGTCAAAAGGAGGATTGTCAAACCCTGCCACCATATCCTGCGCCAGGATTCTTCCCCCTGCTTTATTCAGTTCTGTTTCTTCTGTCTCGTTTATTACAGGCGTATGCTGCAGAATCTGTTCCACTGCCTGTTCTACACTGATTCCCTCCACGCACTAATTCCTCCTCTTGTATATTACATTTTTTATAGTCTTTTCAATACCTTTATAACCACCGGGTCAATTGACGGATATATTAGTTTTACCTTTTGAACTCTATAGCAATTTCAGAGAATAATATCACTAAGATACTCCATTAGAGCCTTATTTTTTATAAACCAGATTGTCTTCAGTATTTTGGAAATTGCTATAACATCATAATATTCAGCCCACTGCTGAAGAATTACATATTTTTCATCTCTGTTGGAGAATGATTTCTCCTTCTCTCAGCCTCCCTGCCTCCAGAATCTGACAGAATACAAACCAGGGTTCCATGGGCGTGCATACCTTTTCTCCCTTATAAGCATCTGATGCAGGACCGCCCGCACCGATCCTGACTGCTTCCAGAAGTACATCTCCACAACGAAATCTGTTCCCCTCCGCAATACTGTTCCAGTCAATCCCTTCCACAAGGAGATTTTCTCCAAATCTGCCATATCTGAATTCTTCTTCGGACTGTTCGAAATATTCTTTTACCTTCTCATAAGGAAGAAGACTGACCTGCTTTCTTCCGCCCATTCCATAATGCACATCTCCCACAAGTCCCTGCAGATCAGCTTCGCATTCATGAATGTTCTGCGAGCAGGTCTTGCGTTCCTTACTGATGCATACACATAATATCTTCGCCATTTTCTGTCTCATCCTTCCTGATGTGTTACTGTTCACTCCGTTCACAGCAACACGCTTCGCGATGCACAGAATTTATGC
>OGZZ01003074.1_pt1 | contig 9926 bp, 6 predicted proteins | sample 1577021 | NCBI WGS metagenome assembly OGZZ01 (sample SAMEA3541526, study PRJEB24748) | human gut metagenome | biome: human gut; feature: human-associated habitat; material: faeces | place: China | collected 2012
ACAGAACACGCCAACAGCGCCGTCCAGTACACGAAGGGAACGCTCAACCTCAACGGTGAAGTCAACGTGTCCTGGAGTATCGATGATGTTGATACGATGCTCCAGAGCGCCTGGTTTCGGTTTGCATTTTTCCTGCAGAGTCCAGTGACAGGTTGTCGCTGCAGAAGTGATGGTAATACCTCTCTCCTGCTCCTGAGCCATCCAGTCCATGGTAGCAGTACCTTCATGAGTATCACCGATCTTATAGTTTACACCAGTGTAATACAGAATACGCTCAGTCAGTGTGGTCTTACCAGCATCGATATGAGCCATAATTCCGATATTTCTGGTTCTGTCTAATGGATATTCTCTTCCAGCCAAGGGATTTTCCTCCTTAAAATTGTGAAAAAGGGAAATCTGCAATTAGAAACGGTAGTGAGCAAATGCCTTATTTGCTTCTGCCATCTTATGCATATCTTCTTTCTTCTTTACAGATGCGCCAGTGTTGTTAGCTGCATCCATGATCTCGTTTGCCAGTCTCTCTTCCTGAGTCTTCTCGCCTCTCTTACGGGAGTACAGAGTGATCCAGCGAAGTCCAAGAGCCTGTCTTCTTTCTGGCTTAACTTCGATCGGCACCTGATAGGTAGCACCACCGATACGTTTTGCCTTTACTTCCAGAACTGGCATGATGTTGTTCATTGCTTCTTCAAATACTTCGATAGCGTCTTTTCCGGTTGTCTCAGCAACACGATTGAAAGCGCCGTATACAATTTTCTGTGCAACACCCTTCTTGCCGTCTAACATGATGTTGTTGATCAGCTTGGTTACAACCTTATTGTTGTAGATTGGGTCTGCCAGAACGTCTCTCTTCTGAGTATGTCCTTTACGTGGCACGTTACTTCCCTCCTTAATATGCTGCTTCGGAAACATTTCCTCAGCAGGTTTACATTAACTCGTCGGTACTCACATGTTTCCATAAAATGTGTTCGTGCGCGGTCTATATATTTTCCTGCAACCACAGGTTCAATATCACAATCCGGCACAACAAAGCAGTCCAGTATTAACTGACTGCAGTCACTTTACTGCTGTTAGTGATTCCAGTTTTAAATTTTAATTACTTTTTGTCTTTTGGTCTCTTAGCGCCGTATTTGGAACGAGCCTGCTTTCTGTTAGCAACACCTGCTGTATCCAGTGTACCTCTTACGATATGATATCTGGTACCTGGCAGGTCCTTTACTCTTCCTCCACGGATCAGAACAACGCTGTGCTCCTGAAGGTTATGACCTTCTCCTGGGATGTAGCTTGTTACTTCGATACCATTGGAAAGACGTACTCTGGCGATCTTTCTAAGTGCAGAGTTAGGTTTCTTAGGGGTAGCAGTCTTAACAGCGGTACAAACGCCACGCTTCTGTGGTGCAGATACGTTTGTTGCCTTCTTCTGTAAAGAGTTATAACCCTTCTGCAGAGCTGGTGCGGTAGACTTCTTTGCGCTGGTCTGTCTTCCCTTTCTTACTAACTGGTTAAATGTTGGCATCCTTTTCACCTCCTGTGATATTGACTGTTGGTTGCTGTGTCTTTCAGCTTGTTGTTATGCAAAGAGCAAAGCGCTTTGCACACACTTTTTTATTATAGCATGGTGAAAAAATCTGTCAAGTGGATTTTTTCAAATATTTTTGAGCTTTTCCAAATATTTTCAACTTTATTTTTCCCATGTTTTTAAAGGCCTATTCATTTATGCATTCAGGTAATCCAGGGCAAACTGTACATAGATACCGGTGCCATGATATAACACATCTTCATCTACATCAAAAGCAGGATGGTGATGGGCAGCGATAATGCCTTTTTCTTCGTTGCGGCAGCCAAGATAACCGAAGACGCCTGGTACGGTTTCCATATACACGCTGAAATCTTCTGCTCCTGTCATCTTCTTTAACGGGATCAGGGCATCTTCTCCCATTTCTTTTGATGCGGCTCCTCTTGCGATCTGTACCAGATCTTCATGGTCATTGATCAGTGGGCTTGGACCAAAGTAATAATCTACTTCTGCGCTGCAGCCATATCCCTTTACTACCGGCTCTACTACACTTTTAATCACTTCCGGCATGCTGTTTCTGAATTCTCTGTTAAATGCACGAACCGTTCCTGTCAGTTCTGCCTGGTCTGCAATGATATTTTCCTTGGTTCCGCCATTGAAGATACCTACTGTAACCACCAGTGCATTAAACGGATTGTTGATACGGCTTGGAATGGTCTGTAATGCCTGGATAGCTGCTGCTCCTGCGATAATAGCATCTTTTCCTTCATGAGGAGCACTTCCGTGACTGGATTTTCCATGGATTTTAATGGTAAAACGGTCGCTGCAGGCCATACGCTCGCCGGACTCAAAATTTACCTTTCCGGCAGGAACTGCAGACCAGATATGCATACCGAAAATGGCATCTACTCCTTCAAGGGCACCTCTCTTTACATATTCTTCGGACTTTCTTCCTATTTCTTCTGCCATCTGGAAGATCAGCTTTACAGTACCATGGATCTCATCTCTGTGAGCGCTTAAGATCTTTGCTGCTCCTAATAACATAGAAGTATGGCAGTCATGTCCGCAGGCATGCATTACTCCCGGATTTAAACTGCAGTAGCTTTTTCCCGGGTTCTCTGTAATAGGAAGGGCATCAATATCTGCACGCAACATTACCGTCTTTCCAGGCTTGTCTCCCTTAATGGTTCCTACACAGCCTGTGATCCCTTCAAATTCCTGTACTTCCACGCCCATTTTTTCCAGTTCTTCTTTAATAAAACGGGTAGTATTTACTTCCTTTGTACTCAGCTCCGGATGGGAATGAAGATAATGTCTGCACTGGATCACGTAGCTTTCCTGTTCTTTTGCAAGTTCTTTTACGTTCATTTTCATTCTCCCTTCGCCATTTTTTCCAGATAATCTGCAGCAAACTGTGCATATTCTGCAGAACCTCTGTGAAGAATATCTTCATCGATCTTAAATTTCTCGTTGTGGACCGGATAAACACAGCCCTTTTCTTCGTCGTAGCAGCCTAAGAATAAGAATACAGAAGATGGGATCTTATCCATAATATAGGAAAAGTCTTCGCTTCCTGTTGCTTTCTTTGCCTCTTCTATGCCATCTTCTCCATACAGTTTTACAGCTGCTTTTCTTGCAATGTCTGTAAGCATTGGATCTGCGTTTACAAGAGAAGGTTCAATATAGAAATACTCCAGTTCGGCAGTGCAGCCTTCTGCAGCAGCTGTGCATTCAACGATACGGCGCATGTTTTCTTCTACCATGGCACGGCACTCTTTTGAATAGCAGCGGACCGTTCCCTCCATCACTGCCTTATCTGTAATAATGTTAAACTGGGTTCCTGCCTGGATCTTTCCAACCGTTACTACCAGGGAATTGGATGGATCATTGATGCGGCTTACAATGTGCTGTAAGTTCATAAGGATGGAACTTGCTGCCACAATGGCATCTTTTCCATGCTGAGGTTCAGAGCCATGGGAGGAAACGCCGTGGACTGTAATGATGAAGTTATCACAGCTTGCCATCAGTTCCCCGTCCTTTACAAGAACTTTTCCGCTTGGTCCTGTTGGCCATACATGCATGCCCATAGCAGCATCTACATCATCTAAGTAGCCCTTATCTACATAGTAGCGGCTTCCATAGAATGCTTCTTCTGCAGCCTGGAATAATAACTTTACAGTTCCAGGAAGATTTTCTCTTTCCTCCCATAACAGTCTGGCTGCTCCTAATAACATGGAAGTGTGGCAGTCATGTCCGCAGGCATGCATCACTCCCTCATTCTCACTTTCAAATTCTACACCGCTGTTTTCTTTAATAGGAAGGGCATCAATATCGCCTCTTAATAATACGGTATGTTTTCCAGGCTTACCGCCTTTAATAGTAGCAATACAGCCAGTGTAATCCTCAAATGTCTGTACCGGGATCCCCAGCTCTTTTAAACTGGCTACCAGGTATGCTGTAGTATTTTTCTCTTTATAAGAAAGTTCCGGATGCTGGTGCAGATAGCGGCGGTCTTTTATGATCTGGTCGCTTAATTCTTCTGCTCTTTTTGCAAAGTTCATATTTTTAACTCCTCTCCAACTTTATTTTTTAAACATATACCTGCATACCGCACCGGCAATACAGGCTTTTTGTTCTTTTACAGTACAAAAAGACTGCTGCAAAATACAAATATTTCCATTTTGCAACAGTCCCATTTTACATCAACAATATGCGTCTGTCACGCATATGCTGAATTTTTCATTTTAGAGATAGATACCGCCGCCAGGTCCTAATGGCAGGTTAAGTGCTACCCAGATGATAACCTGAATGATCCATACAATTGCAAATGTTACAGAGAATGGAAGCATATTTGCAATAATAGTTCCAAGACCTACATTCTTATCATACTTATGGGCAAATCCTAAAATAACCGGAATGTAAGTAAATAATGGAGATAATGGATTGGTAATGGAATCACCAATTCTGTATACAACCTGGGTGATCGCCGGGTCAAAGCCCATTAACATCATCATTGGTACAAATACAGGAGCTAAGATCGCCCACTTTGCAGATGCAGATCCAATGAACATATTTACAATACAGGATAAAAGGATCAGACCAATTAACAGCGGGATACCTGTAAATCCAACATTACTTAACAGCTCTGCACCTCTAATGGCAAGTACGGTTCCTAACTTGGATACAGAGAAGAAGTTAGTGAAAATGGAAATGAAGAAACACATAAATACGTAGTTGCCCATTTCAGCAAAGCCCTGGCTGATATCAGCCCATAAGTCTTTGTCATTTTTGTATCTTCCAATAACAACACCATAAACAATACCAGGGATCATTAAGAACATGGTAACTGTAAATACGATACCTTTGGAGAATGCAGAACCACCACTGGTGATGGAACCATTTTCATCTGCCAGGATCGCTCTGTCACCGAAGACCGGTACGCACATAAGAACGATCACAATAATGTAGATCAGGATAGAAAGACCAGCTGCTTTGATACCCTTTTTCTGAACATCTGTCAGGTTAGATGCAGATTCATCAAAGTCATACTTTGCAAGTTCTTCTTTATTAATTGGGAAACGATGTAACAGTACTTTCTCTACCAGGACGGTTCCTACTACAGTCAGTACTACGCAGGAAACAATGAGGAAATACCAGTTAATAGCGATGGATGCTTCATAGTTTGGATCGATCATTCTTGCTGCCTGCTCGGTAAAGCCATATGCAAGTGCATCAGAAAGGCCTAACAGAACGTTTGCACAGAAGCCGCCTGCAACTGCTGCGAATGCAGTGTACATACCAAGAAGTGGATGACGTCCAATGGACATATACAGGATAGCTGCCAGAGGAGGCAGTACGATAAATCCTGCGTCACCAGCTACGTTTAAGTTAACTCCTAAGAACATGATGACTGCAGTTACGATCCAGCCTCTTGCTTTTCCAAGGAAATTAACCATAACAGATACCAGAAATCCGCTCTTTTCTGCAACAGAGGAACCGATCACTGCTACCAGTACCATTCCAAGAGGTGCGAAACCAGCAAAGTTGGTGATAACATTGGTCCACAGATAACGGATACCGTCAAAGGACAGAAGATTGAAGATCTCAATGGTAGATCCATCTGCCGGGTTTACTGCGTTAATTCCTGCTGCGCTGCAGATTGCTGAAATAACAGCAACGATGATCGCCAGTCCTAAGAACATAGTGATCGGATCGGGCAGTCTGTTACCGGCGCGCTCGATGGAATCAAGCATGCGGTCCAGCAGTCCTTTCTTTTCTATTTTCTCATTCATAATTGTGTCTCCCTCCTACTGTAAAAAAACAGTTAAAAAAGTTTGGTATTATTTTATAAAAGTTTTATTAAAATATCAATTAAAAATTTAAGTTTAAGTCCCGACTTATTTGTAAATTTACTGTATATTACTTAATTTTATTAAGTTGTAACTTTAATTTATTTTTTGTCAATCTCACATCTTTCGATGATTGTTTTTTTATAAATACAAAAGCACAGGGGTCACGACTGCTTCAGCCGGACCCCTGTGTCCTGTATTTGATCCCATTTTGGATCGATATTTGATTAACCTTGATTATTCTTCGGTCTCGTCATCATCCTCAGATGCATCTTCTGCATCCTCAGTTTCATCCATGCCCAGAACTTCTTCTGCTACATTATCCTCAGAAATCTCATCATCTTCTGCTCCGCTTAATGCGATCTCATCATCTTCTGACATAGAGATCTCATCGTCTTCTGCAAGAAGTCTGTCATCTGTATCCAGTTTTACGTTGCGGTAACGCTTCATACCTGTACCAGCAGGAATTGGCTTACCGATGATTACGTTCTCCTTGATACCGATCAGATGGTCAACCTTACCGTTAATAGCAGCCTCGGTCAGAACCTTGGTGGTCTCCTGGAAGGATGCTGCGGATAAGAAGGAATCAGTTGCAAGAGATGCCTTGGTGATACCAAGCATTACCTGCTTGCCTTCTGCAGGCTGTTTGCCCTGTGCGATCAGTTCTTCGTTCATCTCGTTGAAGTCAAGAACATCCATGGATACACCTGGGAGAACATTGCTGTCGCCGCTCTCTTCGATACGGATCTTCTTTAACATCTGGTGTACGATCATTTCGATATGCTTATCGTTGATCTCAACACCCTGGAGACGGTATACACGCTGAACTTCCTGGATCATGTAATCCTGTACAGCACGAACGCCCTTGATCTTTAAGATATCATGTGGGTTTACGCTACCTTCAGTCAGCTCATCACCGGCTTCAAGGATCTGGCCTTCCATAACTTTAATTCTGGATCCGTAAGGAATCAGATAGGTCTTGGAATTGCCGCTTTCCATATCAGTAACAGTAATTTCACGTTTCTTCTTAGTATCCTTAATGTCTACTACACCGCCGAATTCAGTGATGATAGCAAGACCCTTTGGCTTACGTGCCTCAAAAAGCTCCTCAACTCGAGGAAGACCCTGTGTGATATCGCCGCCGGCAACACCACCGGTATGGAATGTACGCATGGTCAGCTGTGTACCAGGCTCACCGATAGACTGAGCTGCGATGATACCAACTGCTTCACCAACCTGTACAGGCTGTCCGGTTGCCATGTTTGCGCCGTAGCACTTAGCACACACACCAATGTGGGACTTACAGCTTAATACGGTACGGATTTTAACAGACTTACGTCCCATCTTGTTCAGAACCTTCATAACTGCTGCTGCACGCTTTGGTGTACACATATGGTTAGCCTTGATCACTACTTCGCCTGTATCCGGATCAGTAATGGTCTCAGCAATATAACGTCCTGTAATTCTCTCTTCCAGGTCCTCGATCACTTCGTTGCCGTCCATGAAAGCCTTGATCTCCATGTAAGGGATCTCTTTGCCTTCGCAGCAGTCAACTTCACGGATAATCAGATCCTGGGATACGTCTACCAGACGTCTGGTCAGGTAACCAGAGTCAGCGGTACGAAGAGCGGTATCGGACAGACCTTTACGAGCACCATGAGCGGAGATGAAGTACTCCAGTACGTCAAGACCTTCACGGAAGTTAGACTTGATAGGAAGTTCGATGGTGTGACCGGTTGTATCTGCCATCAGTCCTCGCATACCAGCTAACTGCTTGATCTGCTTATCAGATCCTCGCGCACCAGAGTCAGCCATCATGAAGATGTTGTTGTACTTATCCAGTCCTGTTAACAGGTCATGGGTCAGCTGATCATCGGTGGTCTTCCAGGTTTCGATAACTTCTTTATAACGCTCCTCCTCGGTAATAAGACCGCGGCGGTAGTTCTTTGCGATATGGTCTACAGTTGCCTGAGCGTCAGCGATCAGCTTCGGCTTGCTTGCAGGTACGGTCATATCGGAAATAGATACGGTCATAGCTGCTCTTGTAGAGAACTTGTAACCAATTGCCTTAATATCATCCAGTGTAACAGCAGTCTGGGTAGCGCCATGAACATTGATAACTTTTTCAAGGATCTGCTTTAACTGCTTCTTAGCTACGTGGAAGTCAACTTCCAGCTTTAATTCATTTTCAGGAATGCTTCTGTCTACAAAGCCTAAGTCCTGAGGAATGATCTCATTGAAGATAAAACGTCCGATGGTAGACTCGATCACACCAGTCTTAACAGTGCCGTCTGGCATTGTCTTATTGACTCTTACTTTAACTCTGGAATGAAGAGTTGCCTCCTGGTTCTCATATGCCAGGATTGCTTCGTTTACACTCTTGAAGATCATGCCTTCGCCCTTAGCGCCAGGACGTTCCTGGGTCAGATAGTAGATACCAAGTACCATATCCTGTGAAGGAACGGCTACAGGACCACCATCAGAAGGTTTCAGCAGGTTGTTCGGTGATAACAGAAGGAAACGGCACTCTGCCTGTGCTTCCTGTGAAAGCGGAAGATGTACGGCCATCTGGTCACCATCGAAGTCAGCGTTGAATGCGGTACAAACCAGCGGATGCAGTTTGATCGCTTTACCTTCTACAAGGATCGGTTCGAATGCCTGGATACCAAGACGGTGCAGTGTAGGTGCACGGTTCAGCATAACCGGATGTTCTTTGATAACATCTTCCAGAACATCCCATACAGCAGGCTCCAGCTTCTCAACCATTTTCTTGGCGTTCTTAATGTTGTGTGAAGTTCCGTTGGCAACAAGCTCTTTCATAACGAAAGGTTTGAACAGCTCAATGGCCATCTCTTTCGGAAGACCACACTGATAAATCTTAAGTTCCGGTCCTACAACGATAACGGAACGTCCGGAATAGTCAACACGCTTACCAAGCAAGTTCTGACGGAAACGTCCGGACTTACCTTTCAGCATATCGGAAAGGGATTTCAGTGCACGGTTACCAGGTCCTGTTACCGGACGTCCACGGCGGCCATTGTCAATCAGGGCATCTACAGCTTCCTGAAGCATTCTCTTTTCATTTCTTACGATAATTTCCGGAGCGCCTAATTCAAGAAGTCTCTTAAGACGATTGTTTCTATTAATAATTCTTCTATATAAATCATTTAAATCAGATGTAGCAAATCTACCACCATCTAACTGAACCATAGGTCTTAAATCAGGTGGAATTACAGGAATTACATCTAAAATCATCCATTCTGGCTTGTTACCTGAATTTCTGAACGCTTCAAAAACTTCCAATCTCTTAACGATTTTTGCTTTTTTCTGTCCTGTTGCTTCAAATAATTCTGATTTTAATTGCTCTGCTTCTTTTTCAACATCGATATCCATAAGCAATTCTTTGATAGCTTCAGCACCCATTCCTACACGGAATTTTCCTCCGAATTCTTCATATGCTTCTCTGAATTCTTTTTCTGACAATACCTGCTTGTAATCCAATGTTGTTTCCATTGGATCAAGCACGATATATGAAGCAAAGTATAATACTTTTTCTAATACTCTTGGTGAAATATCAAGGATTAATCCCATTCTTGAAGGGATTCCTTTAAAGTACCAAATATGTGATACAGGAGTAGCAAGTTCAACACTACCCATACGTTCTCTACGTACGCTAGCTTTTGTTACTTCAACGCCACATCTGTCGCAGACTACACCTTTATATCTGATTTTCTTGTATTTACCACAATGACATTCCCAGTCTTTGCTTGGTCCGAAAATCTTTTCACAGAATAAACCATCTTTTTCAGGTTTTAAAGTTCTGTAATTTATTGTCTCAGGCTTTGTAACTTCGCCTCTTGACCATTCTCTGATTTTTTCAGGTGAAGCAAGACCAATTTTGATTTTGTCAAATGATACCTGTTCACTAACGTTATTATCTGCCATGATCAAATCTCCCTTCTTAATTATTCATCCATTCCATCTTCAACTACATTTCCCTGAGCATCAACAGTCTGGAGTTCTTCACCTACAAATTCCTGTGTGCTATAACCAGCCTGTTCAAA
>OGZZ01003085.1_pt1 | contig 9890 bp, 8 predicted proteins | sample 1577021 | NCBI WGS metagenome assembly OGZZ01 (sample SAMEA3541526, study PRJEB24748) | human gut metagenome | biome: human gut; feature: human-associated habitat; material: faeces | place: China | collected 2012
CGATCTTGATCTCGCCGTCATAGCCGCACACCTGGCAGTAGTCGCTCTTGGTGTTGAGCTCGGCGTACATGATGTTGTCGTAGATGTACTGCATCACGCGGATGACAGCCTTGAGGTTGTCCTGCATGTTGGGAACCTCGACGTAGGAGATGGCACCGCCCGGCGAAAGCTGCTGGAACATGCCCTCGAACTTGAGCTTGTCGAATGCGTCGATCTCCTCGGACACGTGGACGTGGTAGCTGTTGGTGATGTAGCCCTTGTCCGTCACGCCCGGGATGATGCCAAAACGACGCTGCAGGCACTTGGCGAACTTGTAGGTCGTCGACTCAAGCGGGGTACCGTACAGCGAGAAGTCAATATCGCTTTCGGCCTTCCACTCGGCGCACTTGTCGTTCATGCGCTGCATGACGGCCATGGCAAAGGGCGTGCCCTCCTTCTCGGTGTGGCTGTGGCCCGTCATGTACTTGACGCACTCATACAGGCCGGCATACCCCAGGCTGATGGTGGAATAGCCGCCCACGAGCAGCTTATCGATCGTCTCGCCCTTCTTCAGACGCGCCAGGGCGCCGTACTGCCAAAGAATCGGCGCGGCATCCGAAAGCGTGCCCATCAGGCGCTCATGACGGCACAGCAGGGCACGATGGCACAGCTCAAGGCGCTCATCGAAGATCTTCCAGAACTTGTCCATGTCCTGATGCGAGCTCAGCGCGACATCGGGCAGGTTGATGGTCACAACACCCTGGTTAAAGCGACCATAGTACTTAGGCTTGGTCGGGTCATAGTTCAGCGCGTTGGCGACATTGTTAAAGCCGTTGCCCGAACGGTCGGGCGTCAGGAAACTACGACAACCCATGCAGGTGTAGCAATCGCCGTTGCCGGCGGTCTCGCCCTTAGACAGCTTGAGCTCGCGCATCTTCTTCTCGGAGATGTAGTCGGGCACCATGCGCTTGGCGGTGCACTTGGCAGCCAGCTGGGTCAGGTAGAAGTACGGGGAATTCTCGTGAACGTTATCGTCCTCGAGTACATAGATAAGCTTGGGGAATGCCGGGGTAATCCACACACCGGCTTCGTTCTTAACGCCCTCATAGCGCTGACGAAGCGTCTCCTCCACGATCATGGCAAGGTCGTGCTTCTCCTGCGCTGAGCGAGCCTCGTTGAGATACATAAAGACCGTCACAAACGGCGCCTGGCCGTTTGTGGTCATAAGGGTCACGACCTGATACTGAATCGTCTGGACGCCGCGACGGATCTCGTCACGCAGACGGTCCTCAACGACCTCACGGACCTTTTCGGCAGATGCCGAAACACCGAGCTCCTCGAGCTCGCGGGCAACCTCGCCGCGAATCTTTTGACGGCTCACCTCAACAAAGGGGGCGAGATGGGTCAGCGAAATAGACTGGCCGCCGTACTGGGAGGAAGCAACCTGGGCGATAATCTGCGTCGCGATGTTGCAGGCAGTCGAGAAGCTGTGCGGCTTCTCGATCAGCGTGCCTGAGATAACGGTGCCGTTCTGGAGCATGTCCTCCAGGTTCACCAGGTCGCAGTTATGCATGTGCTGGGCAAAGTAGTCGGAATCGTGGAAGTGGATCAGGCCCTCATTGTGGGCATCCACGATCTCCTGGGGCAGCAGCACACGCTGAGTCAGGTCCTTGGAAATCTCGCCGGCCATATAGTCACGCTGGACGGAATTGACGGTCGGGTTCTTGTTAGAGTTCTCCTGCTTGACCTCTTCGTTATTGCACTCGATCAGCGACAAAATCTTGTCGTCGGTCGTGTTCTTCTGGCGCTTCAGGCTCTGAACATAGCGATAGATGATGTAGTGGCGAGCAACCTCGTAGCAGTCGAGACGCATGATCTCGTCCTCGACCAGGTCCTGGATCTCCTCGACCGAAACGGTGTGGCCCGCGTTCTCGCATGCCTCGGCGACGTTTTGTGCCGCGTAAACCACCTGGCGGTCGGTTAGACGAGAGCTCTCCTCGACCTCCAAGTTGGCGGCGCGGATGGCATTGACGATCTTATCGATGTCAAAGACAACCTCGGTGCCGCTGCGCTTGATGATCTTCATCCTCTTGCCTCTTTCGCATCGTAGCCTCATTGCGCTTCAGAGCCAAACGATGCCCGGCAGGGCCTGTCCCTGTCTTGCGGCGCCGTCGCGCAATCTGTGTTCTCGATAAACCATAAGCCTCCATGCGGACATTCCCAGAAGCCGATCAAGCGGCTCAAGGACACGTTCAAAAGAGGCAGTTAAGGTCTTCGTTCTCTGTCCGCCATCTATCATACGACAAAGAGGCATCTATATCCTGTATTCTTTTTTTAGGTCAAACACAACATATAGTGTTTCAGCAGGTCAAAGCAATTAGTCATTTTGCAAACGCATTAAAAATGAAGGGCTCTTGGCAGAGTGCTAAAACGTTATCAGCTCGACTACCTGCACGGCAGTTTTGAAACCCCCTCAACCGCGCCGCTGACAAATCCTACCAAAACCATGACGGAAACCGGACTTTCGCTGGTTCCCTTCATCGTCCAGCTGACTGAATGGGCGCAAAAGCACATGAAATCCATAGTAAAACACCGGGAGGAGTTTGAAGCTGCCGAAGAAGAGTAGCAGCTTCTTTCCTCGCGGAAGAATTACTTGCTTCCCGGTACTGGCAACATACCGAGCTGCATCAGCATACTGAAGAGGTCGGGTACACTGTGTTCGCGGACAATCTTGCTGTCCTTCAGTTCGTAGATGTTCATGGCCGTCACACGGACAGGTTTGCCGGTGGCGGGCATACCCATGAAAGGCTGGGTCTGAGTACCGCTCATCGTGAAACGAATCATCACCTTGTCGCCTTCTGCAATGACTTCTTCGGCATTCCACTGCACATCGGGCATGGCACCGCGCATCATGCGTAGCACATCCATGTAGCCTTCAAAGCCGTGCAGCGGCTCTGGCGAAGTGGGGGCATAGAAAATCACTTCGGGGGCGATAATGGTTTCACCTATCGAGCGGTCGCCCGTGTTGATGAAACGGATAAACTGTTGCATGACTTGTTTGTTTTTTTCCAGGACGGATGCCTGTTCGGAAGTTACTTCATTTTTCATCATCTTACTTGTTTCTTTAAAGAGTCAGACCGCGGAGGTTTCCGGTTCAGGAAAGGCCTGCCGGAAGCGGTCTTCTCAGCATTTACGGTACAAACTTAGCACTTTCTTTTCTGACACACAAGAGGTTACATTTCTTCTGCTTAGTAACCTTTTTCTCACTTTTGCTGGATTTCAGCCGGTTTTATAGGGAAATTTTGCTGTTATTTTCTGCGGAAGAAAACAAGCGACCTTTCGACATTTCTTTCTACCTGCACTATGAGGATAGAAAAGACGTCTCAGCACAGCCAAATTAGAAAAATGCTGTGTTTTCCATTTGCTTTTGATTTTTTGTATATTTGTCGCATAAAAATAAGAAACAACTATGAAACAGACTCTTTATGCATGGGCCAGCATCGTGGTGGGATGTACCATCCTGGCGGCCGGATTCGTATTCTTTATCAATCCCTATAATATTGTGCCCGGAGGAGTGTACGGGGCCAGCATCGTACTCCACAACCTGTTCCCGTCTATCCAGGTGGGTACGTTCGGCTATATGTTCGACATACCGCTGCTCATCCTGTCGGTGCTGTTGTTGGGAGCAAAGTTAGGGATACGTACCATTGTGGCGGCCCTGCTCACTCCGTTGCTGATGAACACCATGTCGCGGCTGGTCTACCCTACCCGCGAAGCACTGGAGAGTCTGGACCCGGCACAACTGCTGGGAGGCAGCATGAACATGACGGACCACCTGATGCTGACGTGCATCATCGGGGCAGTGGTCATCGGTGTGGGTACGGGCATCGTGATACGCAGTCAGGCTACCACGGGCGGAAGTGACATCGTGGGGATGCTGCTACAGAAATATGCGCACATCCGTTTCTCACGGGCCATTCTGCTGGTGGACGGGGCGGTAGTGTGCTTCGGACTGGTGGTTATCGGTTTCGGACTGGGTACGGCGAGCGACTCTACGCAGCCTTCGTGGCACCTGTCGTTCTATTCGCTCATTTCCATCTTCATCATCTCGCGGGTCATTGCCTACATGATTAACGGGGCGAAGAACGACAAATTGATTTTTGTCATCAGCGACCATGAGTTGCAGGCTCTTCACCAGTACATTCTGAAGGACCTGGACCGCACGGCTACCTGTATCAAGAGTTCGGGACTCTACACGGGCAAGGACAAGGAGATGATTTTCCTTGTAGTGAGCTACCAGGAGGTGCAGGGCGTGAAACTGAAAATCAAAGAGGCCGATCCAAGGGCATTTGTGGTGGTGACGGATGCATACGACACCTTTGGCGAAGGATGGAAACAGCTTCCTTCTCCACACGAGATTTATCCGGAGTAACCATGCAATGCTTGATGTAAAAAAATCATAAATCTTCACTTTGTAATCTGTTCTTAATGAACATTAGTAACCTGGAAGTAACTTACTTACATTCAACTCCCTTCTTGTATGAGACAAAAGAATCGTCCACCTTTGCTGTCGAAATCATTAAAACAGTTACATTATGAAACAGACTCAGCAAATTGCAGAAGGCACTCATTTTTCAGCCTTATCTACAGGCTCTTTCAGCCAGTTGAATGACTATGTATTGCCGGTAGCTCCGGGAATGGAAATTCAGGGGAAAGTGTTCATGGGACAGACGTTGCAGACCACAGGCGCAGAAATCTCATTCCAGTCGTTCGCTCCGGGAAAGGAAACCGGTTTCCTTCATACGCACCAGACACACGAAGAATTATATATTTTCGTGAGTGGAAAGGGTGAATTTCAGGTGGACGGACAGGTTTTCCCTGTAGGGGAAGGAAGCGTAGTGCGCGTGGCTCCAGAAGGCAAACGTTCAGTGCGCAACAATGGTACGGAACCGCTGATTATGATTTGCGTACAATACAAAGCTCAGACATTCACAGCTCAGGATGCGGCCGACGGACAACTCCTGCAGGAGCCCGTGAAATGGTAACACACTGTAAGAAAGTAAACAACGGGGCAGACTCGGACGAGTCTCCCCTTTTTTCATATACAGAAAGCCCTTCCTGAAATCGGCCCAACCAAAATCCGACTTTTAAGACAGAAAATCCGACATTCTGAAAAACGTACTACCGGGATTTATGTCATACCTTTGCATAAACAAAAAAAACTTGCTTATGCACATTCTTTTTACGCATTTCCGTCGTTTCCGCTCCGGCTTTATACAGGTGTGTTTCTGCTTGGGTATTTTGCTGCTGGGCGGATGCGACATGATTGAATATCACCCGTACGACCTCGACATTGACGGAGAAACGGACGTGAATCGCCGGAACATTGAACGGATTGAAACGGCTACTTACAGAAAAGAGGAAATCCGGTTTGCCGTAATCAGTGACACACAGCGCTGGTACGATGAAACGGAGGATGCCGTGGAGGCCTTGAACCGGCGCGATGACCTGGATTTCGTGCTTCACACGGGCGATATGTCCGACTTCGGCCTGAAACTGGAATTTGAGAAACAACGCGACATTCTCAGCGGACTGAAGGTGCCTTTCGTCTGTCTGCTGGGCAACCATGACTGTCTGGCTACGGGACTCGATGTGTTCCGCACGATATTCGGCACGGAAGATTTCGCCTTTACTGCCGGTAACGTGCGTTTTCTGTGCCTGAATACCAATGCCCTGGAGTTTGACTACTCGTCGGCGGTACCCAATATCCAGTTTATCCGCGACGAAGGCGACCACGTGCCCGAAGGAGTGGAAAAAACCGTGGTGGCCATGCACGCAGGTCCTTTCTCCGAACAGTTCAACAACAACATCGCCGAATATTTCCATTATTACCTGAAGGAAATGCCCGACTTGCAGTTCTGTGTCTACGGTCACGGGCACAATGTAAGCGTAGACGAGTTCTTCGACGACGGTATCAAGTATTACGAATGCAGCTGCGCCAAAGACCGTTCTTATTTATTTTTCACCCTCAACTCAAACGGCTATACCTATGAAGTGGTCAATTTTTAAACTGCTGCTGGCAGGAGGAATGGCCGGAATGACGCTCCTGCCTCTTTGCGCACAAAACGACAGTATCGCTCCGGCCGTCAAGGAACGCCGCTGGGACAAGCGCGAGCACCTGCGTTATGATGAACGGTGGGAACGCCTGAAACCCACTCACCTGAAATGGCAATATGCCGGAGGAATGGGACTCAACTCGGTGGGCGTGGGCTGGGATTACGGACGCCGCTGCCAGTGGGAAACGGACTGTCAGGTAGGTTTCCTTCCGGCCAAGTATGCCGAGAAATTCCGTCTCACATTTACCGTGAAGCAGAACTACATTCCCTGGAGCATCTGCTTCAAGGAGCACTGGATGGCTGAACCCTTCTACTGTGGTCTGTACATCACCACCATTGCAGGCGACGAGTTCTGGAAGAAGGAACCGGGACGCTATCCCAACAAATACTATAACTTCAGTACCAAGATGCGCCCCTATATCTTCGTGGGACAGCGGTTCGGGTTCAGTCCCCGCCACGACCTGGTGCGCCACGTCTCCCTGTTCTATGAGCTGAGCACCTGCGAGCTGTATCTCATCAGCAAGGTGACCAACAAAAGCCTCTCCATGCGCGACATCCTGCGCCTGTCATTCGGTGTGAAAGTACAGCTGTTCAGAGACGAATAGACACAGCCTGCAAAAAAAGATAAAAAAGGAACGGCAGCCGTTCGCCGTTCCAAAGTTTTCGTTACCTTTGCCGGAAAGTAAACAAAGGGGTGCCCCACGGATGTGTCCGGGCTGAGATTATACCCTACGAACCTGATGCGGTTAATACCGACGAAGGGATTGTTGATTCTGACATCTATTTCCTTTCCCCGTCCGCGGGATGCTCTCTTTGGTTTACACGCTAAAACAGTACGCTTATGAAACTATTGGTAAACAACAAAGAGACGGAACTTACACAAGGTCATACAATTGCCGCACTGGCACAGCAGCTGGGACTTCCGAAGCAGGGAGTGGCCATCGCGCTGCACAACCGCATGGTTCCGCGTGCGGAATGGGAAAACACCGTCCTGAACGAGGGCGACAGTCTGGTCATCATCAAAGCAGCTTGTGGAGGATAAGGCCATGGACATGAATCATTTCAAGTTGCAGTTCATCACACATTTCACCGACACGTATTCGTATCTCGACTCGGCCCGGATGGCCCTCGAAGGGGGATGCCGCTGGGTACAGTTGCGCATGAAGCACGCCTCGGACGAGGAGACGGAAGCGGTGGCCGTAGAGGTACAGAAACTGTGCCGCACGTACGGAGCCACTTTCCTCATCGACGACCGGGTAGAACTGGTGCGCAAGCTGAAGGCCGACGGAGTGCACCTGGGCAAAAACGACATGCCGATAGCCGAAGCACGAAAAATCCTTGGAAAGGACTTCCTCATCGGAGGTACGGCCAACACGTTCGACGACGTACAGGCACACTATGAAGCCGGATCCGACTACATCGGTTGCGGACCGTTCCGCTTCACCACCACAAAAGAAAAGCTCAGCCCCATCCTCGGACTGGAGGGCTACCGTTCCATCGTACAGCAGATGAAGGCGGAAGGCATCCACCTGCCCATCGTAGCCATCGGCGGCATCACCCTGGAAGACATCCCTGCCATTATGCAGACCGGTGTGACGGGCATTGCCCTGAGCGGTACCATCCTGCGGGCAGCGAATCCGGTGGAAGAGACGAAGAAAATCGTAAGTCAATTAAAAATGAATAATGAATAACGAGAAACGAAAAATTTGTGGATGTGTTCATTTTTAGACAGAAGAACAAAAGAAACATATTTTTCAAATCCTCTGATTTTCAAGATTTCATCACAAACTCCAACTCACCTTTGCCGGTAAAGAAATTCCTACTTTACCACAAAGAATAACGAGTAAAGGAACCAAAAAAAGAACGAAGCTCCGAAGCGATTTCGCCCCAAAGGAAGCCCCAAAACAAAAAAAACGGATCAAAGAATAAAGAAGCAAAAACTCCCCACAGCGATTTCGCCAAAGGCGAAGAGCGACAGCCCCCAAAAAATCCCGTCCTCAGTTTCGGACCGAAAAGCGGAGAAGCAGAGCACGGCGAAAAGAAGCGCAGGCTGTTTGAGCGAAGCGAGTTCCTGCGCTTCCGACGAGCGAAGCTTCGCAGCCGGTCCGAAACTGCAGACGGCGGTTTTTCTTTTTGTTACCTTTTTCTTTTTGCCGCCAAAAAGAAAAAGTAAGAGCAAGCAATAAACAAAATAGATAAAACAATGGAAAAACTAATCATTGCGGGAAAAGAATTCGAATCCCGCCTATTCTTAGGAACAGGAAAATTCAACTCCAACCAACTCATGGAAGAAGCCATCCTGGCTTCCGGCACAGAAATGGTGACCGTAGCCATGAAACGTATCGAACTTGACAACAAGGAAGACGACATGCTGAAGCATATCATCCACCCCCATATCCAGTTGCTCCCGAACACCTCGGGCGTGCGCACCGCAGAAGAAGCCGTGTTCGCCGCACAGATGGCCCGCGAAGCCTTCGGCACCAACTGGCTGAAACTGGAAATCCATCCCGACCCGCGCTACCTGTTGCCGGATTCTACCGAGACCCTGAAGGCTACGGAAGAACTGGTGAAACTGGGATTCGTGGTATTGCCTTACTGCCAGGCCGACCCGACCCTGTGCAAGCGTCTGGAAGAAGCCGGAGCAGCTACCGTGATGCCACTGGCTGCCCCCATCGGTACGAACAAGGGATTGCAGACACGCGACTTCCTGCGCATGCTTGCTGTATTTTTAAAAGGATATCGGAGATATTGGAGTGATTGCCCCTATGAGTTTATTCTAACCACCAATACCAAATCGTATGAAGGAATTACTTGTATATGCAATAATAAGCAAAATGATACTTGGGTTGAGCGCACTATAGCGGCTTTGCCAGTTATAAAATCGAAGTATGTAATGTTGATGTGTGATGACATTATCTTGAGCGACAATGTTGACAATTCATTAATAGAGCAGCTACTTGACTATATGGATAGCCACGAGATAAGGTATTGTAATTTAGGCCCTACTCCTAAAGGATCTAAAATTAAATCTTTTCCTTTATTGCGTAGTGTCAATAAGCAAATCCCCTATGCTATCAATCTTCAATTTGGAATATTTCGAAAAGATCTTTTTGTTGAACTGTTAGGCGATGGCTCTCTTAGTGCATGGGATATTGAAAACTCAATAAATGAACAAGCCGCTGTTGCTCCATCAGAGGATTATAAAGATGTGGTGGCGGTTTCGGAATATGTCTTGCCATATATACATGGAGTATATAAAGGTAAATGGATTAGGCATGCTGTTGAAAATTTGAGTAGATTGAGCTTGTATATAGATTCTGGTAGAGGCGTTGTTCCTCTCTCTCAACAGATAAAGATTGATATGACTAATTGGCTTCAGTGGAAAATATCACCTAAGCAACGGAGAGCGCTAAAAAATGTCTTAAGTAGAGTGGGTATGAAATTTGCTACGAAGAGATGAGCTGGTGTAATGTGGTTATGAAGAACGTTTGTGTTTTTTAATTCTGTGAATCAGAGAGTTGTGTTTTTTATGAGGCAGATTAGGATCATGAGAATGAGAAAGATAGATTTGAGACGGTTCTTTACGTACAGACTCTGTAAAGAGTCAATCTTCAAGTGTTCCGGATACATCTTATATGTACATATAGAAATTTTTCTTATATAATACTTTTCCTGAAAGTCTATGTTATTTTCCGTATTACTTTCTTTATATCATAAAGAGAGCCCACTATTTTTACGTCAAAGTCTGACCAGTATCTTCACGCAAACGCTATTGCCTATAGAAGTTGTCTTGGT
>OGZZ01003086.1_pt1 | contig 9882 bp, 8 predicted proteins | sample 1577021 | NCBI WGS metagenome assembly OGZZ01 (sample SAMEA3541526, study PRJEB24748) | human gut metagenome | biome: human gut; feature: human-associated habitat; material: faeces | place: China | collected 2012
TACCATCTCTTTCAACGGAAAGGCACGTTTCAATATGGAATTTGCAGCAGATGAAACATCGGACGCTATTCAGGCGGCTGTATTGGCTGACGAACGTTCGCAAAAATGGATCGAAGGCAAGACACCGAAAAAGATTATCGTTGTTCCGAAGAAGATTGTAAACGTCGTACTTTAATTTGTCTCACCACAGATTACACAAATTTACACAGATGAATTACGAATAAATCTGTGATAATCTGCGGTAATCTGTGGTGAAACTATCATATAAATCTACTTTTATGTATAAACTGGAAAAGGCGGAATTAATGAGGGAAGTGAAAGATTATATCTACATTACTCTCGGATTGATAAGTTATTCTTTGGGATGGGCGGCATTCTTACTACCCTACCAGATAACGACCGGTGGAACTACCGGTATCGGAGCTATTATTTATTATGCGACCGGATTTCCGATCCAATGGTCATATTTTATTATCAATGCAGTTTTGATGACATTTGCCATCCGTATGCTAGGTCCCCGATTCAGTATAAAAACTACGTACGCCATCTTTATGCTGACATTCCTGCTTTGGCTTTTCCAATTAATAGTCAACAATTATATAGTGGCACCGGATATGACACCGGACGGCAAACCGTTATTGCTTGGACCCGGACAAGATTTCATGGCTTGTATTATCGGAGCAGCCATGTGCGGTGTGGGCTTGGGCATCACTTTCAATTATAACGGAAGTACCGGTGGAACGGATATCATTGCAGCCATCGTCAACAAATACAAAGATGTATCACTCGGAAGAATGATCATGATCTGTGACGTAGTTATCATCAGTTCCTGCTACTTTATATTCCATGACTGGCGTCGTGTTATCTTTGGTTTTGTCACACTGTTCATTATTGGTGTCGTATTAGACTGGATTATCAACAGTGCCCGTCAATCGGTTCAATTTCTTATCTTCTCAAAGAAATACGATGAAATAGCCGACCATATCATAAAAGATACCAATCGTGGAGTAACAGTGCTCGACGGTACCGGATGGTATAGCAAAGGCAATGTAAAAGTATTGGTGGTACTCGCCAAAAAACGCCAGTCATTAGACATCTTCCGCATGGTGAAACGTATCGACCCGAATGCATTTATCTCACAAAGTTCCGTTATCGGAGTATACGGAGAAGGATTCGACAAGTTGAAATAATCAGTTGATTGTTATTGAATTACTCTATTGAAATAAAAAAGAATGATGAAACGCAAACTTGTATTTGCCACTAACAATGCCCATAAACTGGAAGAAGTAGCCGCTATTTTGGGAGACCAAATAGAATTGTTAAGCCTGAATGATATCGATTGCCACACAGATATTTCCGAAACAGCCGATACATTGGAAGGAAATGCGTTGCTGAAATCTTCCTTTATCTACAACAACTACGGTTTGAACTGCTTTGCGGACGACACCGGTCTGGAAGTGGAAGCATTGGATGGAGCTCCCGGAGTCTATTCCGCACGTTATGCAGGCGGAAAAGGACATGACGCGCAAGCCAATATGCTTAAACTGCTCCACGAGTTAGAAGGAAAGGAAAATCGCAAAGCACAGTTCCGTACTGCTATCTCGTTGATATTGGACGGTAAGAATTATCTTTTCGAAGGAATAATAAAAGGCAAGATAATCAAAGAGAAACGGGGTGAATCAGGCTTTGGCTATGATCCTGTCTTTCAACCGGAAGGTTATGACAAGACTTTTGCCGAACTAGGAAATGATATAAAAAACAAAATCAGTCACCGTGCATTAGCCATACAAAAGCTCTGTGAGTTCTTACAACGCTAATAATCCATATTCCAACAGTATATAAAGCACAATAATTCACTCTGCTTGCTCATTAGTTATATACTTCATACATCACGAAAAAGAAGTTTATAAATGCGGAATTGGTAGTACAGCCAGTAAAGATAAAATAACCTGCAAAGACTATTTTATCTTTACTTTAAATATTCTCCTATATTTTATTCTGCTTTAATTTCAATAACACGGCTATTCAACTGTCGTGTAGTGAAAACGTTCAAACCGACATTCATCAGATATTCACCGGAGAAAAGCTGACCATTATCTTTCAAAGAAGAACTACTACCGGACATCATGTTAATTTCCTTCACACGATACATCTGATCTGAATTCAATCCTTGTAAACGGACAGGTAATGTTTTTTCTCCATAACGAGGATGAATATCAAAAGCAAAAACCACGGCTGTTTTCCTATCTTTCCCCACATACATGGAAGAAGTATGGTTGCTGCCATAAGGAGAAACAAGACGATACAAATCACCATCAAGAATAACAGGCTTCAAGCGATTATAGTTCTTGACTGCCTGAACACAATACAAGTGATCGCTCTGACTCATATCATCCAACTTAATATCAAATCCCAATTTACACATCATAGCAACATCCGTACGGAACTTAATGCTGGTTCCACGATTCCAAGTGGTAACATGAGCACACAGTGTTTTACTGGGAAATACCTGCGAAAATCCCCATTGGATAAAAAGACGTTCGATAGGATCAGTATTGTCGCTTGGCCAAAACTCTGTAAAATATTTCAAGGCTTCATAATCAGAACGTCCGCCACCACCGGAACACAACATCATAGGAAGATCAGGGTACTTCGCCTTGATTCTGTCCAACACTTTATAGAGTCCACGCACATAATCAATATACAAATGAGACTGTTTTTCTTTCAGATACATTGAGTAAATGTTTGTAATAGGGCTATTGCAGTCCCATTTGAAGAAAGCAATACTCGGATACTTGGTCATCAACTTATCTACCACGCCGAATACATGATCCTGCACTTTCGGATTACTAAGATCAAGCACCATTTGGTTGCGGAAATAATATTCATCGCGGTTAGGCAGATGAATCACCCAATCTTTATGGTTTTCATAAAGCTCGCTCTTGGGATTCACCATCTCCGGCTCTATCCACAAACCGAATTTAATGCCTTTCTTTTGTGATTCTTCGACAAGACGTCCGATTCCGTTCGGAAGTTTGTCTGCCGTTTCTTCCCAGTCACCCAATCCCTGACGGTCACTGCTACGAGGATACTTATTAGCAAACCAGCCGTCATCCAACAGAAACATATCCACTCCCAATTTGGTAGCCTCATCTATCAGACCGATCAGTTTATTTTCATCGAAAGTAAAATAAGTTGCTTCCCAATTATTTAATAAAGTCATGCGTGTTTCACCACCCTTCTTTACCTGATGATTGCGTGCCCAATCATGAAAACTACGGCTGGCCTCACCCTTACCCTGACAACTATAAGTGAAATAGAAATCCGGAGTACGGAAAACTTCGTTGGCGGGAAGTTTATATTCAGAAGCATACGGGTTAATACCACTGATGATGCGCAACTCGTTCTTATTGTCCACCTCGAAAATAAAACGGAAATTGCCTGTCCATCCCAAAGTACCTACAAGCACTTCACCTGCATTCTCCTGTGAAGGATTACCTAAAGACAGTTGGAAAAAAGGAGAAACAAACAAATTGGCACGTGTACCCAATTTTGTATCCACCACTTTCTTACCAAAATCCAGTTCCCTTTCGGTTATATTGGCTTCATGTGCCCAGTCGCCGGAAAATTCAGTCAGAAAATATCTGCTACTATTCAGGTGCAGCATGGAAGAAGCGTATTTACTAAGGGTAACAGGTTTCTTCTCCTGATGGCTGATTTCACTGAAAGTACGGATGATATTCTCTTTGCCGTAAGCTATATAATGAAGCTTCACCGTAACGGGGTATTTATCATCTTTGAGTGTAATCACCGTCTCGTTGACTCCGTCACCTTTCGGTTCGTTCGAATGCTCCACATACTTAAGCAGCAATGAAGAGTTGTTATCATTATGCCGCATGTGGATAGCCGGTTCAAAGTAATCTTCCATACCATGAGTCAGATAAGCTTCGGTTCCCTGCGGAAGAAATTGTATATCAGAGTCATGGTTCAGTCTTTTACCAAGATACTTCTGATACAAACGCCCGTTATCCCCCACCTGATAGATCAGGCTGGTCCGTTCTGTTTCTATCTTAATTAGAGGCCTATCGGAAGCCTGTAAAATAGAAACAGAACCCAATAACAAAAAAAATAAGAATGATTTTAGTTTCATAGTATATTAGATTCTATAATTTTATAATCCCAACTTAGCCGAAATCTCCAACATCCGTTGAATCGGCTTCACAGCTTTCTTCGCTACCTCCGGATCTACCGTAATTTCCGGCGACTCATTCTTCAAACATTCATAGAGCTTCTCTAACGTATTCAATCGCATGAAGCTACACTCGTTACATCCGCACGTACTATCGTTCGGTGGAGCAGGGATAAACGTCGTCTGCGGACACTTCTTCTGCATCTCATGCAAGATACCCGATTCGGTAGCCACAATATAGGTGTTTTCCGGATGATTCACTGCATACTTCAACAATGCTGCCGTAGATCCTACCACATCCGCCAGTTTCAAAACCGTACTCTTACATTCGGGATGTGCCAGCACCAATGCTTCGGGATGCTGCGTCTTCAATTCCACAATCTTTTCAACAGAGAACTGTTCATGCACATGACAGGCACCGTCCCAAAGCAACATATTCCGGTTTGTAACTGAGTTGATATAATTTCCCAGATTCCGATCCGGACCAAAGATTATTTTCTCATCTTTGGGAAAACTTTCCACGATCTGCCGGGCATTGGTGGAAGTCACCACCACATCCGTTACTGCCTTCACAGCAGCTGTCGTGTTCACGTACGAAATAACGGTGTGCCCCGGATGCTCTTTGACAAACTGCGCAAACTGATCCGCCGGACAACTGTCCGCCAGCGAACAACCCGCTTCCATGTCGGGCACCAGCACTTTCTTATCCGGACAAAGCACCTTCGCCGTCTCACCCATAAAGTGAACGCCGCACATCACAATGATGTCCGCCTCCGTTTTGGCAGCCAGTTGAGCCAACGCCAGACTGTCGCCAACGTAATCGGCGATATCTTGTATTTCACCCTTCTGGTAGTAATGGCCCAGAATGATTGCATTCTTTTCTTTCTTCAGCTCGTTTATAGCCTTTATGAGATTATTCATAATAATATTCTTTTATTTCTTCCTTTTAAAAAAAATCCTTTGTTAGTGATGATAGCCTGTTAATAGTGTTAGCAAATAAATACGATTTTTCTTGCCGAATAAGTTATTAGTCCATACTTCTGCTTTATAAGTCCGTTATGAACGGAAGGAAAGGTGGAAGATTGACTATTTATTATCTTCATTATCAATGCAAGCCCTATCAAATGGGAGAATACTATTAACTCCCTGTTGATAAAGTGCAAAGTTAAAAACTTTATGGATATAAACAGGCAGATAAGTGCTGAAAAATATGTTGATGTCTGCATAGAAAGTTTCGTCTTTGTTTTTTGGAATGTTCATAATGAAGGCCCCTTATACCTTCTTTTGAATAATGCAAGAATTATTTTTCAAATTCTTTCCCGATTGTTTTGACAGGTTTTAAACCGTTATCAACACCTCTGTTAACAGAAAAGAACTACCTTTGCAACCGAAACGTAATAAATGAACAACGTATGCGAAAACTGAAAATAACAGAGCTGAACCGTATCAGTGCCGAAGAGTTTAAACAGGCAGAAAAACTGCCTTTGGTGGTAGTGCTGGATGATATTCGTAGCCTGCATAATATAGGTTCGGTATTCCGCACGTCGGATGCTTTCCGTATCGAGTGTATCTATCTGTGTGGAATAACGGCTACTCCTCCCCACCCCGAAATGCATAAGACGGCTTTGGGCGCAGAGTTCACTGTTGACTGGAAGTATGTTAATAACGCTGTTGATGCTGTTGATAACCTCCGTAAAGAAGGATATATTGTTTATTCGATAGAACAGGCGGAAGGCAGCATTATGCTGGATCGACTCGAACTGGACAAGACGAAGAAGTACGCTATCGTAATGGGAAATGAAGTGAAAGGGGTGCAACAGGAAGTGATTGATCATTCGGATGGTTGTATCGAGATTCCCCAATATGGTACCAAGCATTCTCTGAACGTGTCTGTAACAACGGGCATTGTCATCTGGGATTTGTTCAAAAAGCTGCGTTGACGGTGTAAAATCAGTCGGTTAATAATTAGTTAATAAGTGGTTGATATCATAGTTAACTTGCTATTAACCAACTATTTTTTTTCTGTTCATAATTATGTGGGATAATAAGAGAGTATTGTAGCAACTTACTCTTGGTTGAGTCTGATTGATTCAGTGTTTATTAACCATCCTGTTTCAAGCTGTTATCAGATGGCATCACAGCTATTAATAGCTGACTTCTCAACTGTTAATACTTGTCATGCAGACTATTAACACCTGACAAGTCAACTGTTAATACCCTAGAAGTCAGATAAAGTGGGGTAATTTTCTTATGGTGATAGTGGAATTGGATTTAATAGAAATATGACGGTTAATAAGGACGTTGATAACCTTATGACAAGGTGAATCAGATTTGTCCGTTCTCTACCAGCAGCACAACTCTTTCCGTCAGTTTATCTTCTCCCAACGGATCATATTCCTTTTTCAGACTGGCACCGAACAGTGCGGCAAACGTTTGATAGAATCCTGCTTTGAAAGGTCCCATAAAAGCTTTCACCAGTTCATAACTGGTGGAATTACTTTGGCGGTCTATCAATTTAATCAAGAGTTTGCCTTGTGTAAAAGAGAGTTTCTTCATCCGTGCGGTATATTGTTCCTTCAGTCCTTTTTCCACCCGTTTGAGATGTTTTTGGCGAGCCTTCTCGTTGGGTAATGTCTGAAGATACTCGTAAGTTTCAATAATAGCCTGGTTAATTTCTTTGGAGATAGGATATACCTTCTTTACGTTACGTACTAGGCGGTAGTATTCTAGCCGTTCTTTTTCGTTTTTGAATTTTAGCGGGCGGAAGATATAAACAGTCCTTAACTGGACACATGGAATGGTATCTCCGTTGTAGATACACATTGGAACCAAGTATCCGTTGATGCTTTGCTTGTCCTGTGCCTGCATCTTCGATGAACAGACCATAGCAAACGCCATCATTATTACTATGTTAAGTCTCCTTTTCACGTTACAAAAATAGAATTAAAATTTTATTATTCAGACATTTCTTTTAGACGTTAACCTATTTAAAGTATCTTTGCGCCCTTGTCTGTAAAAACGCAAGGTGTAAACAAATAATTTATTGATGAAAACTACTCAACTATTTCGGTTGATAAGTATTATAAACAGCCTGTTCATTATTCCTGCTTGTAGTGCTCAAAACCCTTCTCAAAGTCTTATAGAAGATATTTTTGAAGATTTATCTGTTAATAATAGTGTTGATAATGCTGTTAATGAACCCAATTGGGAGAATGAACTGGAAGAACTGTCCGTCCGCCTTCACGAACCTGTAGATTTAAACCGGGCTACCCGTCAACAACTGGAACAATTTCCTTTTCTCAGTGATATTCAGATTGAACATCTGCTAGCCTATATATACGTGCATGGGCAGATGAAAACTCTTTATGAACTTCAGTTGATAGAGGATATGGACAGGCAGACTATTCAGTATCTATTGCCTTTCGTATGTATCAAAGCTATTAACAATGAGTCGTCTTTTCGGTGGAAAACTATGTTGAAAAGCGCAATGAAGTATGGAAAGAATGAAGTGATAACTCGCATAGATATACCGTTTTACAAGCGAAAAGGTTATGAACATACCTATTTGGGACCTTCTGTTTATAACTCTGTTAAGTATGCTTTCCGTTATCGCGACCAGCTCTATGCAGGTTTCGTTGCGGAGAAGGATGCCGGAGAACCTTTCTTTGCTCTGCACAATCGTCAAGGGTATGATTATTATTCTTTTTATCTCTTACTCAAAGATTGTGGGCGGTTAAAAACATTGGCTGTTGGTAACTATCGGTTAAGTTTCGGACAGGGATTGGTGATCAGCACGGATTACTTACTGGGAAAGACCGTATATGCTTCTTCTTTCAACACCCGCAGCGGAGGAATCAGGAAACATTCTTCTACTGACGAAACTAATTATTTTCGGGGAGCGGCGGCAACCTTAAGCATTACAAAGCAATTTCCATCTTTATCTTTTGCCTCGTCAGCTTTCCAAAAGTCCGGCTTTTACTCACACCATTCGCTGGACGGTGTGCTGACCGATGGCGAAATAACTTCTATCTACAAAACCGGACTACACCGCAGTCAGAAAGAAGCCGATAAGAAGAACGTATTCACCATGCAGCTGACTGGTGGAAACATGAGTTATCAACAGAATCGTATCCGGCTGGGTATCACCGGTATTTACTATGTTTTCAACCGACCTTATGAACCGCAATTAACAGGTTATTCCCAATACAACATTCATGGAAATCAGTTCTACAATTTAGGAATAGACTATGCTTACCGCTGGCATCGCTTTTCTTTCCAAGGAGAGACGGCTATGGGAAAACAAGGCAGTGCTACTTTGAACCGTCTTCAGTATTCACCGGTGGAAGGAACTCAGTTGATGATCGTACAACGATACTACTCATATAATTATTGGACTATGTTCGCCCATTCTTTTGGAGAAGGAAGTGCGGTTCAAAACGAACAGGGATATTATTTGGGGATGGAAACTTCCCCTTTCCGCCATTGGCACATCCTTGCTTCCTTCGATCTGTTTTCTTTCCCGTGGAAGAAATACCGGATCAGTAAACCTTCCCGAGGTATGGACGGATTGCTTCAGGCTACGTTTACTCCGCACAGTAATCTGACAATGTACTTGAAATATCGTTATAAACAGAAAGAGCGTGACTTGACAGGTAGCAAAGAAAACCTAACGCTTCCTATTTTTCATCACCAACTTCGATATCGTTTGAACTATTTTTATGGAGATGTGTTTAGCTGTCGTACAACTTTAGATTACAACCATTTTCATTCTCAAGACAGGGCTGCTAGTAAAGGATATCAAGTTACACAAATGATGTCCTCCCAACTGCCTTGGACCAGGCTGTTTGCTGACGTTCAAGGCAGTTATTTTTCTACAGACGACTATGATTCGCGGGTATATGTATCAGAAAAGGGATTGCTTTATACATTTTACACTCCTTCCTTTCAAGGCCGTGGATTTCGCTGTGCTGTTCGTCTGAGATATGAACCGAATGAACATTGGATGTTTATAACTAAATTCGGAGAAACCGTTTATCTCGACCGGAATGAAATAGGTTCCGGCAATGATTTAATCCTTGGAAATAAAAAAGCTGACGTACAAATGCAACTCCGTATTAAGTTTTAAAGTATCTTTGCCTCTGGATATTATGAAATAGTAAATGATAAAATAATGTGAGTTTGATGTGATAAACGTTCGTATTGATATTGAACTCATATTAAAACAATTAATAAAAAGATGACTATTATTTTTCCTTCACCCATCTTCGGCCCTGTTCATTCCCGCCGCTTGGGTGTATCTTTGGGAATCAACTTATTGCCGGAAGACGGCAAAGTCTGCTCGTTCGACTGCATTTATTGTGAATGCGGTTTCAATGCAGACCATCGTCCCAAGAAAGCATTGCCTACCCGCGAAGAGGTTCGCGATGCTCTTGAAGCCAGATTGCAAGATATGCAACAGAACGGACCTCAACCGGATGTATTGACCTTTGCCGGAAACGGTGAACCTACAGCTCATCCGCATTTCTCTGAAATCATAGAAGATACGTTGATGCTTCGTGATAAGTATTTCCCGAATGCCAAAGTCAGTGTATTGAGTAATTCCACCTTTATTCACCGTCCTGCAGTGTTTGATGCGCTGAATAAGATAGATAACAACATATTGAAACTTGATACGGTAGACGAGGATTATATTC
>OGZZ01003091.1_pt1 | contig 9863 bp, 8 predicted proteins | sample 1577021 | NCBI WGS metagenome assembly OGZZ01 (sample SAMEA3541526, study PRJEB24748) | human gut metagenome | biome: human gut; feature: human-associated habitat; material: faeces | place: China | collected 2012
CATGGGGAATATCGTTTCCCTGCACGACGATTACCTCGTCGTCCGCATTGCTGACCGCGTCGAAATCAAAGTCACCCGCGCTGCTGTAGCCCAGGTCCTGGGCAAGGCCGAAGGCAAGAAAGCAGCCAAAAAAGCGGAAAAGGCTGAAAAAGCTGCCGAAAAAGCCGCTGAAACCAAAGCAGAAGCTCCGGCTGAAGCCAAGAGCGAAGCCGTTGGTGAAACGAAGGAAGCCGAAGCCAAAGATGGCCAGTAAAAAAGAACTGCGCAAAGCCATGAATGCCCGCCTCCACGGGCTGACGGCGGAAGAAAAGGCAGCGGCCAGTGCCGCTGTCTGCGCCCGTCTGGCCGCCCTGCCGGAGCTGACCACCGACATCGCATTCCGGTTTTTGCTGTTTGAGAAGCTGTGACCAAAAAGCTCCCCTGACCATAGGTCAGGGGAGCTTTTTTTATGCGTGATATTCCATCCACTTGCCCTTCCAGGCGTAGAGGATCATGAGCCCGGCGCCCAGTGCCCAGGACACCGGGTAGAGGATGAACACCCCGTCGATGCCGGAGAAGAGGGGCAGCAGCCACTGGATCCACACGATGCGGAACAGGCACAGCGACACCAGCAGTACCACCATGGGCGGTACGCTGGCACCGGTGCCGCGCACCGCACCGGCCAGCCCGTGCAGGATGCTGAGCAGGAAATAGAAGGGGCAGAACCAGTGCATGGCGGCTTCGCCGAAGAACACCACGGTCTCGTCGTTGGTGAACAGGTGCATGATAGCGTCCTGCCCGAGCAGCAGCAAGGCACCGGTGGCCAGCGTGTACACAAGGCCCATGGCCAGGGTGACCCAGGTGCCTTTTTTGACCCGGTCCAGCCGGCCCGCGCCGTAGTTCTGGCCCACAAAGGTGGTGGCGGCCATGCTGATGCTGCTCACCGGCAGGATGTTGAAGCCGTCGATCTTCATGTAGGCGGCAAACCCGGCCATGGCGGCGGCACCGTAGCTGTTCACGCTGGCCTGCACCAGCACGTTGGAAAAGGAGATGACCATGTTCTGGATGCCGGTGGGCAGGCCCACCCGGATGATGCGGGCGGCCATCTTTTTGTGCAGGCGGATCTCGCGGGGGATTACCCGGCAGTCGTCGGTGGATTTTATCAGAAACCGCAGGCTCAGCACGCAGGACACCAGCTGGCTGATATCGGTGGCGATGGCGGCCCCCGCCACGCCCATGCGGAAGATCACGATGAACACCAGATCCAGCACGATGTTGGTCACCGAGGCCCATGCCAGATAGATGAGGGAGCGGCGGGAGTTTCCGGCGGCGTTCAGGATGCCGGCGGTCATGTTGTACACTACACTGAACAGCACGCCGCCAAAATAGATGCGGATGTAGGTCACGGCATCCCCCAGCACCTCGGCGGGAGTATTCATGGCCACCAGCAGGGCCCGGCCGCAGGCGATGCCGCCCACAGTGAGCAGCAGGCCCATGATCACGGCGATGGCCAGCGAGGTGTGAACGGCCTCCTGGGCTTCCCGGTGGTCCTTGGCCCCCAGGAACTGCGACACCACCACGCCCGCGCCCACGGCCAGGCCCTGGCTGAAGCCGATGAGCAGATAGATGGGGGAACCGCTGGAGCCCACGGCGGCCAGCGCGTTCGCACCGACAAAGTTGCCCACGATGATGCTGTCGGCGGTGTTGTACAGCTGCTGCAGCAGGTTGCCGAAGATCAGCGGCAGGGCGAACAGCAGCAGGCTCTTGACGATGCTGCCCTCGGTCATCAGATTGTTTTGGGAGGGGGTTTCAACGGCGTTTGCCACGGGAGATCTCCTTTCGATGCAGTGGATGAGAACTATCTTTTACCATAACACAAAACCGGGCCGGACACAAGAGCAAAGGCCGCGTGCTGCATAATTGCGGCACAGCGGCCCATACTCCCTGCAGAAAGGCAGGGGAGCAGGATGCATGCACAGCACGACCGGCACCGGGGGTGGAACCCCTTCTGGGCGGCACTGGGGGCGGCGCTTCTGGTGCTGGTGCCGCTGGTGGGCGGCACCGTGCTGCTCAGTCGGCAGCAGCTCAGCCGCCAGCTGCGGCAGGCGGCCCGGAGCCAGCAGGGCGTGGCGGTGCAGCTCCCGCGGGAGAGCGACCGCCTGACCGTGCTGGTGTGCACGGCGGGGGAGCAGCCGGGCTTTGTGCTGGCCTACCTGAACGCCAGCCAGAACGGTGTGCATCTGCTGGCGGTGCCCGCCGGGCTGCAGGTGACCTTTGCGGACGAGGACGCGGCGCTGGCCGACTGCTACGCGGCGGCGGGGCCGGCCCGCTGCCGACAGGCACTGATGGAGTGCCTGCCCCTGCCGGAGGATACCCGATACCTGGCGTTGTCGGAGGCCGTACTGGAGCGCATCACGGCCCGGTACGGGCCGGTGCGGGTGGGCTTTTCCGGGGCGATGACCGCCGGGGAGCTGGCCCGCTATGGCCGCGACAGCCGGGTGCAGGGACTTTCGGCGGCAGAAGCCCACGGCTTTCTGACCGGAATGGACGCGGACGCCGTGGTGCCGCAGGCCCACCGGGCCGCGGCGCGGGGCGCGGTGTGGGATGCCTTTTTCCGCCAGAACCTCGACCTGCTGCCCGGGGCCCTGCCGCAGGCACTGCGGTCGGTGAGCGCTTCGCTGCTGACCGACCTGACCGCACTGGACCTTGACACACTGGACCGCACGCTGGAATTTCTGGCCAACAACGAAGCGCAGATCGAGACGCAGGTCCTGCCGGGCGACGAGCAGGCCGGGCGTTACGCCCTCAACGAGGAGTCCCTTGCGGCGGTGCAGAGCTTTTTCAACGTTTCGCCCACCGATGGGCAGGCGTCATCCGCCAGCGAGCCGTAACCCAGCACAAAGGTGCCGGGGGCGGTGCTGCCGCTGCCGGTCAGGTCGTAGTCGCTGAGCAGGCTCAGCCGCACCCCCTGCGCCCTTGCTGCCGCGTGCAGGGCTGCATCCGGCGGGGCATTGCGCAGGTGTGCCAGCAGGTGCAGGCCGGTGTGCAGGCCGGTGAGGGTGAGTTCGCCGGGGGCAAAGGCGGCGTTCAGGGCAGCGGTCAGAGCGTCGCGGCGGGCCTTGTAGGCAACCCGCTCCCGGGCCAGATGCCGGGTGAAGTAGCCCCCGGTGATGAAGCGGGCCAGCGTCTGCTGCTCAAAGCGGCTCACGGTGCCGGAGTACAGCCGGTATTTGGCGTGCCAGGCAGGCAGCAGGTGTTCCGGCAGCACCATGTAGGCAATGCGGATGCCGGGCGCAAGGCTGCGGGAACAGGTGGACAGGTACACCACCGGGCCGTCGGCTCCGGCCATGCCCTGCAGGCTGGGCAGGGGGCGGGTGTCAAAGCGGAACTCGGAGTCGTAGTCATCCTCAATGATGTAGCGCTGGCCGGGGCGGCGGGCGGCCCAGTGCAGCAGCTCGGCCCGGCGGCCGGCCGGCATGGTGACCCCGGTGGGGAACTGGTGACTGGGGGTAACGTAACACACGGCGGCCCCGGAGCGGTCCAGTGCATCCAGCGAAAGGCCGCCCTCGTCCACGGGCAGGCAGCAGCAGCGCATGCCGGTGTTTTCCAGCACCTGCAAAGCGCGGGGGTAGCCGGGGGTCTCCACGGCGGCGGTGCCGTGCAGCAGCGGGGCCAGCAGGCCCAGCAGATATTCCAGACCGGCACCCACCACCACCTGATGGGCACCGCACTGCACGCCGCGGTATTCGGCCAGATAATCCGCCAGCGCCTGCCGCAGGGCAAGGTCACCCTGGGCGTCGCCGTTGGTCAGCAGCTCCGGGGACGAGTACAGCAGTTCCTTCTGCAGCCGCGCCCAGGTGCGGAAGGGAAACAGCCCCGGGTCCACGCCCCGGGTGGACAGGTCGTACCGCACCGGCGGTTCCGGCGCGGCGGGCTCCGGCACGGCCGGGGCAGGCGACGGGCCCCGTGCATCCGGCCCGACCTGCGGCAGCGCCAGATATTCCTGTACATAAAAGCCGCTGCGCTCCCGGGCGGCAAGGTAGCCCTCGGCAGCCAGCATCTGGTAGGCGGTGTCCACCGTGTTTACCGAGACCGACAGTTCCGCCGCCAGCCGCCGCTTGCCGGGCATCCGGGTGCCCGCCGTCAGGGTGCCCGCCCGCATCTCGGCGGCAAGGCTGCGGTAGAGCTGCTCGTACAGCGGCACCGCCGAAGCCGGGTCCAGTGCCGTGGTCAGATGTACCATATTATGTCCCTCCTGTCTGGGCATTGCGTCAAACTGACCCCATAAAAAAACTTTATTCTGGGTATTTTCATGGGGTCAGTTCTGCGTATAATAGGAGCATACCCGCCGGACACCCAAATGTCAAGTAGTTTTGTGGGGTTATCGGCGCGATTGGAGGGAAAGTATCATGTCTACTACTGCAATGTGGCTGCTGCTGGCAGTCGTCGTTATCCTGATCCTGTTTTTCAGTGTGCTGTACAAGCGCCGCTTTACGGTGCACGAGCTGGCGCTTACCGGCGTGATGGCTGCGCTGAGCTTAGTGGCTTACCTGTTCTTCCGCATCCCGTTCTACGGCGGCTCCTCGTTCCATCTGGGCAACACCTTTACTGCCCTGACGGCGCTGCTGCTGGACGGTGTGTCCGGCGGTCTGGCGGGTGCCATTGGTCTGGCGCTGGCAGATATCCTTGCCGGTGACCCGGGCTACGCTATTACCACCTTCGTGCTCAAGTTCATCATCGGCATCACCTGCGGTGCCGTGGCACATAAAGTGTTCAAGCTGCGGGATCAGGATCGTCACAGCGCCGGGTATCTGGTCAAGGTGATCGTCTCTGCGGGTTCCGGTCTGCTGCTGAACGTGTTCACCGACCCCTTCCTTGGCTACTTCCGCAACGTGTACATCTTTGGACAGGAGTACACCGTGGCACAGGCGCTGACCAAGATCGCCGGCGGCGTCACCTTTGTGAACAGTGTGGCTTCCACTGCCTGCGCCGTGGTGCTGTATCTGGCACTGCGTCCCGCACTGGAGCGTGCAAAGCTGCTTTCCAAGGGCGAGAATAAGGCTGTCTGATTTAGAGAATAAAAGGGACGAGGGAAAGCCCGCGGGCTTTCCCTCGTCCCTTTTCTGTTACCGTTTTCGGCTGCAAAGGTGCTTTGCGGCGTCCCGCCCGGCGGCAAGGCCGCTGCCGAACGCCCAGTGCAGGTTGAAGCCGCCGCAGCTTCCGGCGCAGTCCAACGTTTCACCCACGAAGTACAGCCCCGGACAGCCCTTGAACTGGAAGGTCGGTTCCACCTCGGTCAGGGCAAGCCCGCCGCCGGTGGTCTGCGCCTGCCGCCAGCCGCAGGGGGTAAGCCCCTCGAACCGCCAGTGCTTGGCGGTGTGGGCAAGGGGCTGCATCTGCTTGACCGAGCGGTTGTTGGGCATATTGGCAGCTTCCCAGAGGGCGTAGCCCAGTTTGACGTTCAACAGCCCTGTCCAGAACCCGGCAAGGGTGTCGGATGCGGTTTGGATAGCGTGCCGGGCAAGCAGACGGGTCAGGTCCATCTCGCTCAGTTCCGGGAACAGGTCAAGTTCCACGACAGGGTCTCTCGGCCTGCGCCCGGGGGCAAGCAGGCCGGACAGCTGCATGATGCAGATGCCGGAAAGCCCGTAGTCGGTAAACTGCACTTCGCCCATTTCTTCAGCCAATACCCGGTCACCGTCCAGCAGGCGGGCGGCGGCTTTGGCGCGGATGCCCGCAAGGCTCTTGTTCGGCCTTGCACATTGCAGGGCGGTCAGGCAGGGGTAAAGCGGACGCATCTGCCCGCCGCAGGCGGCGGCAAAGCGGGTGCCGAAGCCGTCCGTGCCGAACTGCGGCCCGGCGGCGCCGCCCATGGCGCAGATAACGGCATCTGCCCGCAGGCTTTCGGTGCCGCCCTCGGCGGTGGTAAACTGCACCGCGTAGCCGCCTTTGCTTTGGCGCAGGGTGCTTACCGTGCAGCCGGTGCGCAGCTGTACGGTGTGCCGCTGCAAATGCAGTTCCAGCAGCGCCAGCACGTCTGCCGCCTGATTGGAATAGGGATACACCCGCCCGGCCTCATCGGTGCGGGTGTACAGCCCCAGCTGCTCAAACCACGCCAGCGGCGCGGCGGCATCCACCGCTGCCAGCAAAGGCCGCAGCGCGGCGGGGTCGGCGGTGAAGTACTTTTCCGGCGCAATGGCGGTGTTGTCCAGATTGCAGCGGCCGTTGCCGGTAGCCAGCAGCTTTTTGCCCACCTTGGGGTTGCGCTCCAGCACCGTGACGCGGACAGCGGGTGCGGCCTGTGCAGCCGCCAGCGCAGCGGCCAGTCCGGCGGCACCGCCGCCCAGAATAAGGATGTGTGCCATGCGGACACCTGCTTTCTTTGGGTTTATTCCTATTTATTGTAGCAGAACCCCGCCCGGAACGCAATGTGGCGGGCAAAGCAAAAAATGTGCTGCCGGTATAATTTGCCGCCGCTGACAGATACTACATACAAAGGAAACCGCAAGGAGGGCAAAACAATGAAAGCAACCGGTATCGTGCGCCGCATCGACGAGCTTGGCAGGGTGGTGATCCCCAAGGAGATCCGCCGCACCCAGCGCATCCGGCGGGGCGACCCGCTGGAGATCTTTACCACCGGCGATGGGGAAGTGATCTTTAAAAAGTACTCGCCCATGGGCGAGGTGAACACCCTTGCCGCCCAGCTGGCAGAGGTGCTCAGCCGCCAGTTTGCACTGACCGCCTTTGTGTGCGACAGGGACCGCATTCTGGCAGTCAGCGGCAGCGGGCGGCGGGAGCTGACCGACCGCAGCATCAGCCAGCCGCTGGAAAAGCTGATGGACGCCCGCAAGCCCTACCAGAGCCCGGGCAGCCCGGAAAAGACCCTGCTGCCCTGCGAGGGTGCACCCCGGGTGCTGCTATGCGCCGCGCCGGTACTGGCGGGCGGGGATGTGACCGGCGCGGTGGGTTTACTGACCGAGGACCGCACCGCCTGCCCGGAGGACGCCCAGTGCAAGGCAGTGGCAGTGGCAGCGGCCTTTCTGGCAAAGCAGATGGAGGAGTGAAAACACCGCCGCCCGGCCTGTGGAAGCAAGCCGGGCGGCGGTGTACATGAAAGGATGAATGTGAGGATGATTATTTGGTGATGGTCACGGGCAGCTTTTTCAGGCGGTTCCATGCGCGGATGATGCGGGCATTGGTCACCTTGGTGTCCGGGCCGAAGGTTGCGCCGTAGTCGGAGAGCAGATCCTGCTCCACGCACCAGCGGGCGGCCTTCTGCTGCTTGATAGCGTCAGCGGGGATATCGGTATACAGTGCGGTGCTTACAGGGTCGGGCTTGCCGGCAGTCGTCCACAGGACGTTTGCCAGCTCCTGCCGGGTAGAGGGGATAAAGCCGCCCGGCAGGGTATAGTACAGGTACAGGGAAGAGATGTGAGCATAGGTGATATAACCCAGACCCGCAGTGCCCAGCACGATGCCAAGTGCGGCTGCGCCGGAAGAGAACGCCGGGTCAAGCTCGCCGGGGTCGTCCGGTGTGGGCTCCTCGGTCACCAGCACGATCTTTTCATAGCCCTGCACAGGGATCTGGTAAATGTAGCCGTCGTTGTCGCTGTCAAGGACGGGGAAGCGTTCATCGTCTGCAAGGTAATAGAGCAGTTTGGCATTGGTCTTTACGGTAATGGTGTTGGGCTGCTCAGACGATCCGCTGGGAACATAAAGTTTGTTGTAACCGCTTTCAGAAAAGCCTCCATTTACAGGCACTTGGAAGTTTCTGTATGACTGATCGCTCACCGTGGTAAAGGCAATGTCGCTGCCGTTCGGCACAGTGGGCTCGCTTACAAAATAGCCGCCGGTGATAGAAAGATCGGTCGGGTTGTTGACGTGGCTTACATCCACAGCTTTGGTAAACAGGCCGCCGCTGATGGAAAGCGGGAAGCGACATATTCCGGTGAAAACCTCGCCGTCAAACAGACCGTCGCTGATGGTGATGGAAGCGTCATCATTCATGAGCGTCATACTCTTTTCAAAGGTTCCGCCCTCGATCGTGGCATTTCCGCCGGAGGCGTATACCTCGACAGCTTTCTTAAAGATGCCGCCGGAGATGGCGCCGCGAACGTTGTACACCTCCCCCCCTTGGAAGGTGCCGCCGGAGATGGTGTCGTGGTTGTACACCTCCCCTTGGAAGGTGCCGTCGGAGATGGTGCCGTCGTTGTCCACCTCCCCTTGGAAGGTGCCGTCGGAGATGGTTTTGTAGTTGTTCACATCCCCTTGGAAGGTGCCGCCGGAGATGGTTTGGAAGTTAGCCACCTTCCCTTGGAAGGTGCCGCCGGAGATGGTGCCATAATTGTTGGTTTCACAGCCGACGGTGCCGCGGACTAGCTCGGCGTTATCTCCAATGCGGAAAAGGCGTGCCTTCAATGCGCTTTCCGCCCCGGGCTCCGAGGAGGGCTGCAGGGCAAAAACGCCAGTGTCCAGCTGGCAACCGGAGGCAGCACTGTAGTACCAATTGCCATCGCCGCCACTGCCTGCGGGCTTGCCAGCGGCGTTCAGCTGGATGGTAATGCTATCGGCGGTGCCGTTCTCTGCGTCCAGATCACGGCTGCTGCGGGTGGCGGCTTCCTCCTCGGTGCTGCGGGAGGCGTCGGCCTCCTGTACAAGGGGTGCAGCCTTTTTGGCCGTGGTCTGGGCGGGTGCATCGAACACCGGGGCGGCTGCCAGTGCAGACACCGGCAGCAGGGACAGCAGCATACTGCCGGTCAGCAGGATGCTTACAATGCGTTTGGCTTTCATTGTTTTCGCTCCTTTCGTGTGGGGTTTATACGGGGATGTCGTTACCATAAATATACCATAAACTAGGCAAAAACAAAAGAAATTCTGCGCGAATGGGGGTTAAAACTGCGCGAATGGCTGAAAAAGGAGGGAAAACTAAAACACTGCTGCCCGGGGATGTTCTCTTTTGACACCAAAAGAGAACCAGAAAAGTGCCAGCGATTTCGACGCGCTGGAGCCACGAAAAAGGGGCTGCTCGCCCCTTTTAACCCCAAAGAGGAGGGCTACACCGGAAAAAACTGAAGATTCACGCCTGTTCGGCGTGAAGATCTTTTAACCGTTTTTTCCGGCTCCGCCGATTTGAAGCCCCTCAGTCTCGCTACGCTCGACAGCTCCCCCCGGGGGAGCGTTCTCTTCCGCAAGCTTTGCACTTTAGCCGAAAACTGTACCACCATGCCAAAGGCTCCCTCCCAGAGGGAGCTGGCAAAGCCGCAGGCTTTGACTGAGGGAGTTCACACCCCCTTTATGACAGAATTATGAATCTTTATAAACATTTTTGCAAAGGGCTTGACAGCAGGGCAAAAACGGTTATAATGGTCTTAGCACTCAGGAACAAGGAGTGCTAAACAAACAAAAGCGATACAAAAAGGAGGCAGGCGCTATGACGATGGATGCACGCAAGCAACGGGTCTTGCAGGCGATCGTGGCGCTGTATGGCCTTGAGGGCGAGCCGGTGGGCAGCAGCGTGCTGGCAAACTACTTTGACATGGCAGTGTCCAGCGCAACGCTGCGCAACGAGATGGCGGCGCTGACAAAGCTGGGTCTGCTGGAGCAGCCCCACACCAGCGCGGGGCGTGTGCCCAGCGCCAAGGGCTACCGGTATTATCTGGATAATCTGCTGACCGATGATCAGCCGCTGGACCGCGTTACCCGCGCCCGGGTGGATGCGGTGTTCGCCAGCCTTGACCACGAGCCGGAAAAGCTGGCACAGGGCGCTGCCAAGGCGCTGGCCGCCATCAGCGGCTGCACCGCCGCCGTCAGCACCCCCTGTGCCGAGGATCTGTGCATCGCCCATTACGAGGTGGTGCAGGTGGGCCGCAGCGCAGCCGCTGTGC
>OGZZ01003092.1_pt1 | contig 9858 bp, 9 predicted proteins | sample 1577021 | NCBI WGS metagenome assembly OGZZ01 (sample SAMEA3541526, study PRJEB24748) | human gut metagenome | biome: human gut; feature: human-associated habitat; material: faeces | place: China | collected 2012
CCAGCTCAACCTGAGCCATCCGTAGTCCCGGTTCAAACACAACTTCTCTGTTAAATCCATCCGTCAAAATCTTTTCATTGCCAGCCCTGTCCAATGTCTCCACTACACAAGTCTCACCTTCACCAATCCGAATCTGACACGCCTTAACAACTTCACCATTAATCTTAACCAGACACTTCCCACATTTCCCCAGACCGCCACAAGGCGCATCCGGCCTCAGTCCTGCCTGAATCTCCGCCTCCAGTACCGATATCCCATCCTCCACCTCTATCTCAATATCCTCACGCACAAACTTAACCCAAGCCATAAAAACCTCCCACATATCCAATCCAAACATCACAACAGCCAACAGCCAGCTCAGAAAAATATTTTATTTCATGTGCATTTGCAGGGGTCTTAGATATTCTTAGCTCTCAGAAATCTGCGTTATGAGCAGACTGTATCACTGTCTGAGCGAAGTTTGCAACGGAGCGAGTTTGAGAAGGCTGCTCATGCCTTTAGCAGATTTCTGAGAGGTTAGAATATCTTAGACCCCGAAACCGCACATGAAATAAAATATTTTTCTGAGCGTCCCCTTTTTCCCATTATAACACACTCCAAAAAATCCCAAAATACACGAAAGGACCACTCCACAGAGCAGTCCCCTCATAATATTTTCATGTTATACTAAACCCGCACAAGCAATCAGATCAGGCTGCCAACTTCTTAGCCAGTGAAGCCGCACTAGCCGCATCATCAGAATATCCGTCAGCACCAATTTCCTCAGCAAAAGCTTCTGTAATCGGCGCTCCGCCAACCATAACCTTAATATTACCTCTGAAATCCGCCGCATTCAACGCCTCAACAGTCTCCTTCAGAGCCGGCATAGTAGTAGTCAGCAGCGCAGAAAGAGCAATGATCTTAACATCCGGATTCTCTTTATAGCACTCAATAATCTTAGCCGCCGGAACATCGACTCCAAGATCGATCACCTCAAATCCGGCACTCTCGATCATCATGGCAACCAGATTCTTACCAATATCATGAAGGTCACCGGAAACCGTAGCAATGATAACCTTACCAAGTGCACCTGTAGAACCAGATGCCAGATGCGGTTTCAGAACCTCAACACCTTTCTTCATAGCACGAGCTGCAACCAGCATCTCCGGAACAAAGATCTCACCATTTTTGAATTTCTCACCAACTACAGACATCGCACTGATCATACCATCATTCAGAATCGCAACCGGATCATCACCCTCATCAATGGCTTCCTGTACAGCCGGTCCTACTAATTTCGCTTTCCCTTTTTCAACTAATTCCGCAACTTCATTTATCTTAGACATAATCAAATCCTCCTGTTATTTCTCAATTTCAGATTCCAACCACTTAATTCATTTACACAGTTTCTGCAGATTCAACTTACTTCTTCTTTGTTGTACCAATTAAGCCTTCTCTGTAAGCCCCTATATATTCCATACAATAATCATCCAGACCAAGTAATGCTTCTGTTGCATAAACCAGTCCAAGCATATCCTTATTTGTCGGATCCATAATTCCACTGTCCAGTCCTGCATTCATTGCCAGTACCAGGAACCCGTAATTAATCAGCTTACGAACCGGCAGATTAAAGGAAATATTACTGATTGCTGCCGTAATATGAATGGTCGGATACTGCTCACGTACACTTGTGATCGTCTCAATATTCGTTGCAATACCATCCTCAGAAGTACAAAGCATCTCAACCAGCGGATCAATGTGAATCCTGTCCGGAGCAATTCCGTACTCTTTCGCTTTCGCCATGATCTTGTCAAAAACTTTCAGACGGTCTGCTGCACATTTCGGAATACCTGTATTGTCACTCAGCAGCGCAATTACCTGCCATCCCTCATTTCCCGGCTCAGCCATGATCGGGAAAATCGTATCAATCTTATGTCCCTCTCCTGATACAGAGTTAAAAATTCCAGGTTTCTTACAGAACTTATAAGCCTGTGCCAGAACATCCGGACTCGGGCTGTCAATTGAGATCGGAAGATCTGTAACCTCCTGGATACAGTCGATCATCCATTTCAATGTTTCCACTTCTTCCGCTTCCGGAACAGAAGCGCAACAGTCAATATAAGTAGCTCCGCTTTCCGCCTGAAGCTTTGCTCTTGCTTTAATAAATTCAGAGTCTCTTTTCGCGATCGCTTCTGCAACGATCGGGATAGAACCATTAATTTTCTCACCAATAATAATCATTTTCAAACACCTCCATAGCATCATCCTCTGCAACACCTGAAATTTCATCTAAATGTCGGACAGATATTTGTATTCCGTTTTGCCACTGACAAATACCTGAGATCAGAACATAATCTGCCATGGAAGCCTTGTAGATTCAGATGCCTTAATGCCAAATTTCTCTTCATTCAGCTTGTCAATGGAATCACAGAGAGATTTATAAACACCCGGATAAACAGAACCAGGGCCACCCTGAGCGATACATGGAATAAAGTATTTGTTTCCACATTCTTCGCAGACACGACGTACCACTGCATCACAATTCTCATCTGTCCAGCCCTCAAAATCAACTGCACGATTTTCGATACCGCCCATGAAGCTGATCTTTCCGCCATATTTCCTGATCAGTTCCGGAAGATTATTGGTTTCCATACATCCCTGCCATACATCGATCCCCATCTCAATCATAGAAGGAACCAGTGTTGCTGCGTAACTGTCAGAATGATGGATAACCAGCTCAACGCCATGACTGTGATAATATCCGTAAATTTCTTTATACGGTTCAAGTAAAAATTCATCAAACATTGCAGGACTCATAAATGTACTGTCCAGTCCACCCCAGTCATCATGATGGAATAATGCATCAGGATGAAGGTTGGAACAGATACCTTCAGCAAGTTCCAGTTCCCACTCTGTCAGATATTTGATCAGATCATGCATTTCATCCGGATTAGTAATATAATAAACCAACGCATTACTGATCTCACACAGATGATGAGTCTGCTCAAATAATCCCGGTGCAACGAAAGCTGCTTTAAATGCCTGTTCTCCGTCAACTGCATCATACTGAGCCTTCACCATATCCCACTGATCCTGGGTAAATTTCAAAGACGGTGCATGTACATAGTCTTTCCAGTCTTCAATATCCTTTACCACGATCTTGTCAGGAGTATGTACAGGAAAAGAACCCGGAACTCCTTTCGGGAAAGTATTGGTTACCCCCCATGCATTCACTACATTTTCCTGTCCGGGCTGAAGCAACGGGTTTGTAAACATAAACGGATGAAAAAGAAGCTGCACTGCTTCATACTGATTAACAAATCTGTCAGGATTTCCGCCTTTTATAACTTCCAGCATATTCTGTTTCGGTGTTAACATATAATCTACCTCCTCATGCAATATGAAAATGCCCCCACATTCCCACATTTGTTTGTTTAATTTGTCGTTCTTTATCTCGTTTCTGATGATTTTATTGTAGCATTTATACAATCCAAAATATATAATCAGATATGCGGATTTTTCACGCCCGCATTCCTACAAATTGTATGAATGCATCTCAAGTATTGTGCCAACAGTAACCGGCAGCCATATAATAAATTTTAAAATCAACCGTAAATACACTTGTAACACAACTCTAAACACTGTATAATTTTGTATATACAGATATCAGACTTTAAAAATCATTTATGCCTGCACAATAAGACTTTTAAACCTGATTTATCTAAACATAAAGAAATACGATTTATATAACAGATCAACAGATTCCGAATGTTTTACAGTAAATATTTAACAGGTGGTGAACGCAATGTTTTCAAAAAAATTATTAATACCTCTGCTATCGCTCAGCCTTCTTGTTACTCCTGCATACAGCAGTCATGCTGCTGAAAATGCAGAGGCCGCGGGAACATCCGTAGAAGGTCAGGGAATGCTTTCCCCTTCTTCATCTTCAGAGAGTTCTGAAAGCGTCTTTAACGGTTCCGGGGCAGGCACATCTTCAGAACCGGTCACAGATGAGAAACTGGAGACAATTTTAAAACAGGTTCAAAGTCAGCTTCCCGCTGAAAACGGAACCTGGGCTGTTTTCATATCCGATCTTGTAAATGGAACCGAGGGCAGTCTTAATGATCAGAAAATGCAGGCTGCAAGCCTGATCAAGCTCTATATCATGGGAGCTGTCTACGAGAATTATGATCAGATAACCGGACAATACGGCAGGGATTCTGTAGACTCCAATCTGTACTCCATGATCACAGTCAGCGATAATGATGCAGCCAATACCCTGACAACTTATCTTGGCAGCGGCGATTCCGCAGCAGGTATGCAGGCTGTCAACAGTTTCTGCCAGGCACATGGCTATGACCAGACTCACATGGGACGTATGCTCCTTGCCAGCAATGAGAATGATGATAACTACACATCTGTAGGAGACTGTGGTCATCTCCTGCAGGAGATTTATAAACAGGATACATCCGGCTACACCCATGCCACTGATATGTTTAATCTGCTCAAGGCACAGACACGCTGTAACAAAATTCCCGCACAGCTTCCGGAAGGAGTCAAAACCGCAAATAAAACCGGAGAACTTGACAACGTGGAAAATGATGCCGGAATCATCTATGATTCCAAAAATGACGTAGTAATCGTATTTATGTCCCAGAATCTCTCAAGTGCCGGTTCCGCACAGAATACGATCGCTACCTTAAGCAGAACGATTTACGATTACTATAATTAAATAATGTACTCTCAGAGTACATTATAAACCAAAGGAGGGATTCACTATGAAAAAAAGAAAAAATATTGCAATTCCCATGATTCTTGCAGCTACGATTGCTGCTGTATCTGTACCCTGCAGCTCACAGATCGTTATGGCATCTGACACTTATCAGGTAGGTGTAAGTAAAGGGTATCTGGCTCTGCGCTCTGCCATGGCTTATGATTCCTCCAACGAGATCGGCGAGCTGTATTCCGGTGATACTGTTGAAGTTACAGAATATACCACCAGTGATTACTGGTACGTCTATTCTCCAAAACTGAACAGATCCGGATACGTAAATAACGATTACCTGTATTTCCTCTCATCACAGCCGACAAGTTCGTCCGGTTCTTATACTGTCAGTGTTGCCAAGGGTTATCTGGCTTTGCGTTCTGCAAAGGCTTATGACTCTTCCAACGAAATCGGACAGTTATACTCCGGTGATACTGTAACAGTTTCTGACAGCAGTGATCCTCAGTACTGGTATGTCTATTCTCCGAAACTGAACTTATCCGGCTATGTAAATAAAGATTACTTATATTACAGTGGCGATACTGCTGCCAGTGCACAGAGTTCTTCCGGAGATTCAAGGACTGTCAGTGTTGCCAAGGGTTATCTGGCTCTGCGTTCCGCAAAAGCTTATGATTCCTCCAATGAGATCGGACAGCTGTATTCCGGCGATACAGTTCAGCTTATCGACACCAGCGATTCCCAGTACTGGTACGTTTACTCTCAGAAGTTAGGAAAAAACGGATATGTAAATAAAGATTATCTGATTGGCGGAACAACCACATATGCCACCAGAACAGTCAGTGTTGCTACCGGTTATCTGGCTCTGCGCTCTGCGAAGGCTTACGACTCTTCCAACGAGATCGGACAGTTATATTCCGGCGATACAGTTCAGCTTGTGGATACAACTGATGCACAGTACTGGTATATTTACTCCCAGAAACTCTGCAAATATGGTTATGTAAATAAAGATTATTTATATTAATCTTTTTCGTAACACTATAAACAGTTACGCTTCTTTACATTCACTATATACAACAAAACAGAAAGGACTCACAGTTATGAGCCCCAAACGACAGGTTAACCATAACATTCGTAAACACTTTAACACAATCATTTACAATATTTCACGCTACGCGGAAATTGCTCTTTCTATGGTAATTCTGCTGGTGATCGCACTGGCAGGCTTCCGGCTGATCATGGAGGTTGCAGATACTTCTGTTATGTCCATGGATACAGAATTTTTCAGCACTTTCCTTTCCCAGGCTTTGTCTCTGGTAGTAGGCGTGGAATTTGTAAAAATGCTCTGCCAGCATTCCGCACAGACAGTTGTTGAGGTTCTGATGTTTGCCACAGCACGTCAGATGGTAGTCGAACACCTCGGGCCAGCAGAAACTCTTCTTGGCGTACTCAGTATCGCAGTTCTGTTTGCGATCCGCAAATATCTTATGACAGACAACGATGACATGAATGCTCATAACTGTCCGAAGAATACTGAAGAAAATTAAAGAAAACAAAAAACTGCATATCAGATACGATCTGTAAATTCTACCGGTCGTATCTGATTATGCAGTTTCTTTTTATTTCCACATGCTGATAAACGGGCGTCTCAAAAAAAGTAATTTTATATGATATATTCTATAGTTATGGTTATCAGCATGATGGGCGCTTATTTAATAATTACCACTAAAGAACTTACTGTCCTTCGGCAGTTCATAGCCCTTGAAGTAAGAGCCAAAATCAACCTTCAGATAATTGCAGAGGTTGGCAAGCTCAACCATTGTGTTGTCATTTACAGGAATGCCATTCTCTCTGCGCTCTTTTTCTGCAAATACTTCCTTCTCACCATGAGTATAAATCTGCTCTGCGCCTTCTGCCTTTGGACTCTGACGAAGAGTTTCCAGATATTCGGAAAAATGCGCCCGGCAGGGAACTTCCCCGCCGGGGGCTTTGCATACCCGAAAAATTTTACCAAAATACTTCAAAACCATAAAGTGCAGTGCTATACTGGTAGCATCAAAATACCTGCTGAGAGGGAATTTTATGACACAACTGCTCATCCGCCTGTTCGTCCGGCACCCGGACGATACGAAGAACGCCGCCGTCCGCACGGCCTACGGCAATCTGGCCAGCCTCGTGGGCATGGCCTGCAATCTCCTGCTCTGTCTGGGCAAGCTGGCGGCGGGGACGCTGTTCGGCTCCATCGCCATCATGGCCGACGCCCTGAACAACCTCTCGGACGCCTCGTCCAACGTGGTGAGCCTCGTGGGCTTCCGTCTGGCGGCCAAAGGCCCGGACGAAAAGCACCCCTACGGCCACGCCCGGTACGAGTATCTGGCGGGCCTCGTGGTCTGCGTCACCATCCTCGCCATCGGGCTTTCGCTGCTGAAAGAATCTGTGCTCAAAGTGCTCCACCCGACGGCGGTGGTGTTCAGCTGGCTCAGTGTGGGGGTGCTGGCGGCGTCCATCGGCGTCAAGCTCTGGATGAGCCGCTTCAACAAGACCATCGGCCAGCGCATCGACTCCGAGACGCTGATGGCCACCGCCGCCGACAGCCGGAACGACGTGCTGACCACCAGCGCCGTGCTCCTGTCCACCGTCCTCTCCCACCTGACGGGCTGGGACGTGCTGGACGGCCTCATGGGCGTGGCAGTGGCGGCGTTCATCCTCTGGTCGGGTTGGGGGCTTATGATGGACACCCTCAGCCCCCTGCTGGGCGAAAGCCCCTCGCCGGAGCTGGTGGAGCACATCGAGCACACCGTCATGAGCTACCCGGAGGTGCTGGGCGTCCACGATCTGATGGTCCACGACTACGGCCCGGGGCATCAGTTCGCCTCGCTCCACATCGAGTTCCCCGCCGAAGCCGACCCGCTGGAAGCCCACGACATCATCGACAACATCGAGCGGGATTTTCTGAAAAAAGACCACTTACAGGTCACCATCCACTACGACCCCATCGTGACGTCGGACGCCGCCGTAGGCGTCCTGCGGAGCCGTTTGATGGAAAAAGCCCGCCAGATGGACCCCCGCCTGTCTATCCACGACCTGCGCATCGTGCCGGGGGACAGCCACACCAACGTGCTGTTCGACCTCGTGTTCCCGGCGGGCTACACCGGCGACAAGGACGCGCGGCTGGCCGAGATGTGCAATTTCGTCAAGGAGCAGGATCCGGGATACTGCTGTATGGTGAAGGTGGAGCAGAGCTATGCCTCCGCCCTGCCGGAAGAGGATCAATAAAAAAGAGGGAAAGTATTATGCTGAACGAGACTTACCGCGCCATGCTGGGCCACAAGAGCGTCATCCGCGAGACTTTCATGTACGGTAAACAGCGCGCCGCCGAGATAGGCTATGAGAACGTGTTCGACTACTCGCTGGGCAACCCCAGCGTCCCCTGCCCGGACAAGTTCACCAAAGCCATGCAGACCCTGCTGGCCGAGGAAGAGCCTGTCGCCCTCCACGGCTACTGCCCCAGTCAGGGCGACCCGGGCTTCCGCACCGCCGTTGCGGCCCATCTGGCAAAGACCTTCGGCCTGCCTTATGAGCAGAAGGATATTTTCCCCACCACCGGTGCGGCGGGCGCTATCGCCCACGCCATCCGCGCTGTGACAAAGCCCGGCGACGAGGTGCTGACCTTCGCCCCCTACTTCCCCGAGTACGGCCCCTATGTGGAGGGGACCGGCGCTGTGCTCAAGGTCGTGCCGCCTCAGGCACCGGCTTTCCAGCCGAATCTCGACGCCTTTGAAGAGATGCTGACCGAGAACGTCACCTGCGTCCTCATCAACACCCCGAACAACCCCACCGGCGTCGTCTACTCCGCCGAGACCCTGAGCCGTCTGGCCGACATCCTGACCGAAAAGAGCAAAGTTTTCGGCCACAACATCTTCCTCGTCAGCGACGAGCCCTACCGCGACATCGCCTTCGACGGCAAAAAGGTGCCTTACCCGGCAGCGTTCTACCCCCACACCCTGACCTGCTTCTCCTACTCCAAGAGCCTGAGCCTGCCCGGCGAACGTCTGGGCTATGTGGCCGTCCGGCCCGGCTGCGAGGGCGAAGACGTGCTGGTGGACATGATGGCTCAGATCTCCCGCTTCACCGGCCACAACTGCCCGCCCAGCATCATCCAGAAAGCCACTGCCGAGTGCCTCGACGTCACCAGCGATCTGTCCGTCTACGAGATGAACATGGACCTGCTGTACGATAAGCTCACCGAGCTGGGCTTTGAGGTGGAGCGCCCCGGCGGTACATTTTATATCTTCCCGAAGGCGCTGGAAGAGGACGCCAACGCCTTCTGCCTCAAGGCCCGGGAGTTCGATCTGCTGCTGGTCCCCAGCGACACCTTCGGCGTGAAGGGCTATGTCCGCTTTGCCTACTGCATCGACACCGAGAAGGTGAAGCGCAGCCTGCCCGCACTGGAAAAGCTGGCCGCAGCCTATAAAAAGTGAATGTGAGGTAGTTCCATGCATCCGCTCCCCGAATATCCCCGCCCGAGTATGCGCCGGGACAGCTACGTCAACCTGAACGGCCCGTGGGACTACGCCATCACCCAGAGCTCGGAGTTCCCGGCAAAGTGGGACGGCGCTATCCTCGTACCCTATTCGCCCGAGGCGAAAGCCTCCGGTGTGGGCCGGACGTTGCAGCCCGGCCAGTGGCTCCACTACCACCGCACCTTCACGCCCCCGGCGGGCGAGGGCGGGCGCGTCCTGCTCCACTTCGGGGCGGTGGACTACGCCTGCGCGGTGGAGGTCAATGGCCGTCTGGCCGGGGGACACCGGGGCGGCTACTGGCCCTTTGCGCTGGACATCACCGACCTGCTCCGTCCGCAGGGCCGCAACACCCTCTGGGTGGCGGTGCAGGACCCCACCGGCACCGGCACGCAGGCGAGAGGCAAGCAGACCCTCCGGCCCGGCGGGATGTTCTACCCGGCCCAGAGCGGCATCTGGCAGACGGTGTGGCTGGAGCGGGTGCCGGAAAATTACATTGATACGTTGACCGTCACTCCGGACTACGACGCCCGGACCGTGACCGTGAAAGTCCATACCTCGAAGCCCGGCGGTGCGGTGAACCTCTGGGCCGTGGTGCGGGCCGGCGGCGTGACCATCGCCGAGGACTGGGGCAGC
>OGZZ01003094.1_pt1 | contig 9855 bp, 6 predicted proteins | sample 1577021 | NCBI WGS metagenome assembly OGZZ01 (sample SAMEA3541526, study PRJEB24748) | human gut metagenome | biome: human gut; feature: human-associated habitat; material: faeces | place: China | collected 2012
TGGATAGAGTTCTTCCAGTTCTCAATATATCCGGTTTGAGTGGCCAATACCCATGGACTGCTCTGAGCTCCTCCTCCATAGGCGGGAACATAACCATTTGAATACATGATAGGAATGGAGATCGGATTCTGTCCCATCAGAGATGCCCAGATTTGTCCCGAGTCTGAGCCGGGCTGGTTCTGCTTTTCGAGCGAACCGGCTACGCCTACTTTTACTAAAGTCGTTTTTGTCAAGTCCATATCTACGTTCAGACGATAATTCCAACGCTTGTAATTGGCGTTTGTATTGTAGTCTTTCATGGTATCGTCTACTTTGTACATACCGCCTTCGTCGATGTAGCTGGCAGATACAAAGTAACGTGCAGTAGTACCGCCACCGTTGATGTTGATGGAGGCCCGTTGAGTCAATGCACCGTCTTTCAGTAACTGATCCATCCAGTTTACATTAGGGAAGAGATCCTGGTCTAATCCGCTGCGAATCAGCATCAAATCTTCATCGCTGTAGAAAGGAGCCTGGTTGCGGGTGCTGCGTGCCTCATTCATCAATTTGGCATAAGTATATCCATCTGCAAATTCGGGCGTGTACGTACGGGAGTTGTAGCTGGCTTCATATTTAGCGTCAATATGTACTTTTCCTGCTTTCCCGCGTTTGGTTGTGATTAAAACGACACCGTTGGCACCACGTGAACCATAGATGGCGGTGGCGGAAGCATCTTTTAATACAGAAAATGATTCGATATCTTCGATGCTGATTTCATCCATACTTCTTTCGAATCCGTCCACTAACACCAATGCACCTGTTCCGGCTCCGAAAGTCGAGATACCACGAATCCAGAACTCGGAAGTGTTGTTTCCCGGTTGTCCGGAAGTCTGTCGGGCAAGTACACCTGCTACATTACCGGCCAACGCGTTGGTAATACTGGAGGTAGGAGTTTTCAAGTCTTTGAGAACAACAGTAGTGACAGCTCCGGTTACAGTCACTTTCTTTTGTACACCGGTACCCGTTACAGTGACTTCATCCAGAATATTGGCTTCGGCCTCTTTCAGTACTACATTGACTATCTTTTCTTCTTTTACCAATACCACTTTCTTTTCGAATCCGATATAGGAGAAAACCAAGCGTTGATAAGGTTCTATCTTGATTTTGTATTTACCATTTATATCAGTGATTGCACCTAAGCCCGGCGCATCTTGTACGGTCACATTTACACCGATCATGGGCTCTTCTTGTGCATCTGTGACGAGACCGGTCACCTCAATAACTTTCTGTGCATACATGCAGGTTGAGTATCCTATTAATAATAGGGTAAATAATATGATTTTTTTCATTTTCAATGTCTGTTTATATTTTATTCAATGGCTATAAAACGAATACGCTTGTTGCCTCGGTCTGCAATGTAAAAAGTACCATTGTCTTCATCATAGGCAATTCCTGTAGGTTCTAAGAAACGGGCTTCCGTGCGCAAGTCACCATCAATATATCCATCGACTTTTCTGTCGGCAGATGCGGTACCCCGACCCGCATAGGTAGACACGGCTCCTTCGGGAGTAATTTTGCGGATACAATGATTGCCGGTATCACAAAGATAGAAGTCGTATACATCGTCTTTTCCTGCATTGACATAGTCCTCATTCTTGACGAATACACCTTGGCTCGGACTACTGAAGCGGGCGTTACTTCCCATACCGTCTGCATATCCGCCTGAGAATAATTCTCCGGCCACTTTGTAGGGAGGTTGCAGTTCTCCATTGTTATAGTCGGATCTCAGCAAACTTTCGAGTCCTACGATATAGAGGTATTTTCCTTCCGGATGGAAAACCAGCGAACTGGACCATCCTTCCCGGTCGTTCTCTATCACATTGAAAAGCTGTTTGGATTCCCATTGCTGGCTTTGCTCGTTAAATTGAGCTCTTGCCTTCATGATAGCGGCTTTAAAATAAGTGTTGTAGTAAAGTCCTTTTGCGGTAGGATGTATTGCGCAGGAATAACTGCATCGGTCATAAACATAAGGGTTGGCCGTATTGAAATGTCTGGAACGCAGTAAATAGGCGACAGCCATCATTCCTTTGTCACCGCGACCGTTGTCGTCAGCAATGAAGAGTGTGTCTCCGTCGGGATGGAACGTCAGCCCCTGCATTCTGAAGAAGCCGCCCTGTCCGTTGGTAACCACTGTTGAGACGTCTTCATTATCCAGGCTTATCTTTCGCAATGCAAGTTCCTGCTCCGTCAGATACAAGGCCTTTTCGTCCCCATACTTATCCAAAGCAAGCCAGTACGGTTTGGTAAATTCGGCATCCTTGAAACTTCCGTCCTTCATGGCTGAGTGTCCTAGTTCATCGACCTTTCCGCAGAGCGTGGATACCATGATTTTAGACTGGTAGCTGAACTTCTGTTCGAATGTGTAGTCAATCACCATTTCTCCTTGCTCGTTTTCAATCTTGATGTTTACGTCACCATTGAAAGCCCGCCGGGGAACCATGCAATGAATGGCATTGCCGTTGGCACCTATTACTTTGGCACTTTGTCCTCCGATGTTTACATGGATTTTAGAAACATCATTCCCAAAGTTACTGCCGTAAATGTAGAGGCGGGTGCGGAGTGCTCCTTCGGTCGGGGTGAATTCTGTAAATATTACAGGCTGCGAAGGATCATAAACTTCTGAGTTTTTCTTGTCATCTTGACAAGAGGTTGAAAAGAAACCCATCAAAGAGCAAATAAGCAGGCAAATCAGACTTTGCCTATTACTTCTAGCTTTTTTCTGTTTCATAAATAAATTAGATTTAATAAATAAATTATAAACATTTCGTTCTGTCACTGTCGTCCAATCTTTACCACTAAAATATACCTTGAAATCCAACTGAAAAACTTTAAAATGGCCATTCATGCATATTATCTCATTATCTGTATGTTGACAGATAATCATTTATGCGTTACTCTTGTCTTTTTCTGATGTCATGCAGAATACGTGTTCGTAATTCCCGGCGTTCATCTTCCGGCATTTTATCGTCATTCAGGCGGATGGAAGAGACTATCTTTTTCGTCTGTTCCATCTTCGCTGCCTGATCCGGATTCTCTTCCGTCCATGTTTGCCAGTGTCTGTCCTGTTCTTTAGTTGGATTCAGACACCACAGAATGAATTTCTCGTCATCCAGCATCTCCATGTCTCTATATATAGATATGTCATTCTTCATCACCTGAACGCTTTTATTTGATAAACGCAGAAAGATTTTTTTTATCCCCATGAAAAAGAAGAAAAAGATGGGGGCAAAAAAAAAACTTTTGCGTTTCTTTTAGTAGGAGCTTTTAGTAAGTTGCTTATATTTATGTTTTAATAATTATCTAATTATTTTTTATGAGAAACAAAACCTCTTTTCATTCAGGCATGATCTATTTCTTATTATTGGGTATATTAGGGTATCCTCTGATGTCAACCAGTGCGCAAGCGGTATCGGGGAAAATAGATCGGAAAGCACTTGTGACCAGACACAACCTGTTGATTAAAGACCGTAACCTGTATGGCCCCACGCAGGTCGGTAACGGAGAGTTTGCATTCGGCTTTGATATTACAGGGTTGCAGACCTTTTCTAATAGTGCCAATACGATGTCCAATTGGGGATGGCATCAGTTTCCCACTCCAAACGGACAGCGGCCGGAAGACTTCAAGGGACAGGAATGGGATACGCAAGGCAGGATGGTATGTTATGATGTGCAGAACCCGGAACAGCAGGATTTAAGAAATTGGATGGTGCAGAATCCTCAAAGGATTCATCTGGGACGTGTCGGATTAGTCTTAAAAAAGAAAAGCGGCTCTCTCGCCTCATTAAATGATTTACAGAATCCGGAGCAAGTGCTGGATCTGTGGAGCGGAATATCGACCAGTACCTTTAGTATTTCCAGCGAACCGGTGACAGTGACAACTATAGGACATCCTTCTAAAGATGGGATTGCCGTTCGTATTAAGTCAAGAAAGGTAGCGGAAGGCTCTATTGGCATCTTCCTTGATTTTCCTTATGCCAGCTTACATGAGTTTGGCAATGGTGCGGACTGGGGAAAAACGGACCAACATCAGACTGTAGAGATGGTGAACGGTAGACAAGTACGTTTTCAGCGTATCATGAATGCTACCCGTTATGATGTGCGGATGTCATGGGATCAGAATGCAGACTTTAAGAAAGTGAAGGCTCATCGGTATGAAGTGACGCCTGTGACAGACGCTGATGAGATCTGTTTTATTGTTTGTTTTGATAAGGAAAAAGACAGTTCACCACTTCCTACCTTTGCGCAGACAGAGCAGGCAAGCGTTAAGCATTGGGCGGATTTCTGGCAAAGTGGCGGTGCTATCGACCTGTCGGAAAGTAAAGATCCCCGTTGGAAAGAATTGGAAAGAAGAATAGTGCTTTCGCAGTATATAATGGCGGTGAATGAAGCCGGTTCTCTTCCCCCACAGGAAAGCGGACTGGTGAATAATGGATGGTACGGTAAATACCATCATGAAATGATTTGGTGGCATTGTACACACTATGCTTTGTGGGATCGCTGGTCGTTGATGAATAAGATGATGGAGGTATACCCGGATAATCTGGAGACTTACAAAAAATCGGCGAAGGCACAGGGATACAAAGGAGTACGCTGGCCTAAAACGATCGGTGACCGTACCTGGTGGGAATGGCCTAACAAAACGAACCCGCTGCTGATCTGGCAACAGCCGCATGCTATTTTCTTTGCGGAACTGGATTACCGTTCTCATCCTACACAGGAGACACTAAATAAATGGAAGAACATTGTTTTTGAAACAGCTGATTTCATGGCTTCTTATGCCTATTATAACAAGAAAGAGAAGCGATATATCTTAGGCTATCCCTTGCAGGTGGTATCCGAAAACTGTGATCCGCGGACCACCTACAACCCGACATTCGAGTTGAGTTACTGGCTGACGGGATTGAGAATCGCACAGGACTGGGCCAAGCGTTTGAAGGTGAAAGCGAATCCGGAATATGAGAAAGTCAGAACGAAACTATCCGCATTGCCGGTCAAGGATGGCGTATATGTCTCTTGGGAGAATATCACGGATATGTGGACCAAGTATAACTTTGAACATCCCGCTTTGATAGGCGCATACGGAATGCTTCCCGGTGACGGAGTGGATATCCCGACTATGCAGCGGACACTGGATAAGGTAGAACAGGTATGGCAGTTCCATGAGACATGGGGATGGGATTTCCCGATGCTGGCGATGACTGCGGCACGATTGGGCAAACCGGAAAAAGCATTGGACTATCTGTTGAGTTATGCTACAGAGTTTGCTTTCGAAGATCATGGATTTGTCGGTGGCGGCAGGGCTCCTTTCCCTTACTTTCCGGGCAATGGTGGTTTGTTGTATGCCGTAGCCATGATGGCGGCAGGATGGGACGGTGCTCCCGATGTTCATGCGCCCGGATTCCCGCAGGACGGTTCGTGGATTGTGAAATGGGAAGGATTAAAGAAAGCATTATGATTCAACTTCTGAAATATAGATGTATATTTGCAATGTATGAAAAAGAAACTACTATTGATAATTGGTGCTGTCACCCTGTATAGTCATGTCTGGGCATTACACACCCCGGAATGTTACTCAAACAACAGATATCCATTGGTGCGCAAGCCCTATATGGAACTGCCGTTAGGGAGTATAAAAGCCAGAGGATGGTTGTTGGAAATGCTGCAACGGCAGCGGAACGGTGCTTCCAGTCAGATGGATGTACTGTATCCGGAAGTCATGGGTGCACGAAACGGTTGGCTGGGAGGAGACGGCGACCAGTGGGAGAGAGGTCCTTACTGGATTGACGGACTTTTGCCGCTGGCATATATCCTGGATGATAAAGAGATGAAGGCGAAGATTCAGCCCTGGATTGAATGGAGTCTGGCAAGCCAGCGTGAAGACGGTTTCTTCGGACCTGCCAAAGACTACACCCCTGAGTTCGGTCTTCAGCGTGACAATTCATCCGACTGGTGGCCGAGAATGGTCATCCTGAAAATCATGCAGCAATATTATTCGGCAACCGGAGACGAACGGGTTATTGATTTTATGACGAAATACTTTCGCTATCAGTTGGCAACGCTGCCTTCCACTCCTTTGGGGAAATGGACATTTTGGGCGGAATTCCGTGCCTGCGATAACCTGCAGGCCGTTTACTGGCTCTATAATATCACCGGAGATTCTTTCTTGCTCGATTTAGGGAAACTATTGCATCAGCAAAGTTATAACTTTGTCGATATGTTTCTCAACCGGAATGATCTTTCCCGTAAGAACAGCATCCATTGTGTGAATCTGGCTCAGGGAATCAAAGAACCTGTTATTTATTATCAGCAGGACCCCGATAAGAAATACCTGACGGCTGTGAAGAAAGCCTTTGCCGATCTCCGTCATTATAATGGACAACCGCAAGGCATGTACGGAGGTGATGAAGGGTTGCACGGCAATGTTCCTACACAAGGGTCCGAGCTTTGTTCGACGGTGGAGATGATGTTTTCGCTGGAGAAGATGATGGAGATTACCGGCGACTTGTCTTTTGCGGATCATCTGGAAAAGATCGCCTTCAATGCGCTTCCCACGCAGATATCGGACGATTTCATGCATAAACAATATTTCCAGCAGGCCAATCAGGTAAAGATAACGCGGGCGGTTCATAACTTCTATGAAGATGCCTTTCATGATGGTACGGATATTATATTCGGTTCGTTGACCGGGTATCCCTGTTGTTTCTCCAATATGCATCAGGGGTGGCCCAAGTTTACGCAGAGTCTTTGGTTTGCTACGCCGGATCAGGGTATTGCCGCTTTGGCTTATTCTCCTTCCGAAGTTACAATGAAAGTGGGAGAGGGCAGCAGGGTGGTCAGGATTGTGGAAGACACATTCTATCCCATGGATGATAAGATACAGTTTACAGTCAGTTTTCCGGATAAGGCGGATAAGAAGAAAACGATTGAGTTCCCATTTCATTTGCGGATACCGGGATGGTGTGATGAGGCTGTAATCAGTGTAAACGGAGTGCAGCAGATGACCGCAAAAGGAAATACGGTAGCTGTACTGAAGCGTGCATGGAAGAATGAAGATCGTGTATTATTACATCTTCCGATGAAGGTGACTACAAGTAACTGGTTTGAGAACTCGGTAGCGGTGGAACGCGGTCCGCTGGTTTATGGATTGAAGATGCGGGAAGACTGGCAAAAGAAAGAGTTTCCGGAGGCGGAAGTTCCCCGTTTCGGGAAATATTACTATGAAGTGACTTCTCCTGATAAATGGAATTATGGTATCCTTTCTTTTGACAGGAATAAAACAGCTGAGCACTTCACGGTAACAGTCGATCCGGAGAAGCAGAAAGGGACTTACCCTTGGAATGTAGAAAATGCTCCTGTCCAGATTAAAGTAAAAGCCAAAGAAATCCCTTATTGGAAACTTTATAATGAGATGGCGGGACCCATTCCTTTCTCTACTTGCAGGAGTAACTGTCCCGTAGAAGAGATTACGCTGATTCCATATGGTTGTACGACACTAAGAATCAGTGAATTCCCGCTGGTGCATTGGTAAATGGAGATCAATTATCTAACATTTATCATTTTGTTTTCTGATTAAATAGGGAAGACAGATAAGTAGCAGGAGTGAGGGCTTTTAGGGAACTTACTCCTGTTTTCTTTATGAATGGTGGGTGTCCCGCTTGTTTTACTTTTTGCTCGAAAACCATTCCTTAAATTCCGCTACCCGTGCTTTGCTTACCAATATCTTCTCTGTCATTCTGGAGTGGTGCAGATTAATGGACAACCGGCTGTTGAACCATAAATCAAGATCCTTTATCGCCTCCCTTGAAATCAGAAACTGCCGGTTGACTCTGAAGAAGAGACTAGGATTCAAACAATCGACCAACTCATCCAGCGTAAGAGAAAAGTTGTATTCCACCCCGTCCGTTAAGACAGCTTTTACCTGACAATCTTTGATATAGAACAGTTGAATCATGTCGATCGAGACAGGAAGTAGCTTATCGCCTTTTATCGGTATGAGGAAATGTGTCTTGTAATTCTCCTGTTTTTTCAGCGAGTGAATGAGGTGAAGCAGTTCCTCTTCCTTATTTTCCCGTCTGCTTCCGTTTTCGGGGATGGTATCCTGCAAGTTGTCCAATTTTTCAAACGCATGTTCGATGTCCTCTTTGCCGATAGGTTTCAGCAGGTAGTCGATACTGTTCACTTTGAAGGCACGCAGGGCATATTCGTCGTAAGCCGTGGTGAAGATAATGGGGCAGGTGATGCTGATATGATCGAATATTTCGAAAGCAGAACCATCCGCCAGGTGAATATCCATAAAAACGAGTTCCGGCATCGGGTGGATGCCGAACCATTCGATGGTGGAATTGATGCTGTCCAGTATGGCAATAATTTCAGCTTCCGGTTTCACTTCGTTGAGCAGGGAAGTCAGATTGCGTACAGCAGCTTTTTCATCTTCAATAATAACTGTTTTCATAACACTTGGCTTGTCGTTCATTGTACTTCATCAATAAGAGGAATGCAAACGGAAAACTCTTTGTCCTCTGTGATTTGTATGTCCTGTTTGAATAATAGCCGGTAGCGTTTGGCGAGATTGACAAGTCCGATGCCGGTGCCGGAGGCAGCGGTCCGTTTGGGCTGAATGTCGTTGCTGACGGACAGATATCCCTCGTTGTTGGTGACGATATGGATAGTCAGCGGTTTGCGGTCGCTGATTTCATTGTGCTTCACGGCATTCTCTATCAACACCTGTACCGCCATCGGAGGGAGACGGTAGTCTTCGAAAGACTTGGCTATCTGTATATCAAACTGCAAGTTGTTCTCAAAACGCATCTTCAGCAGGAAGATGTAAGCAGAAGCGAACTCCATCTCTTCCCGGAGGCTGACGCTTTGCGATTCGTTGCTTTGTAGCGTATACCTCAGTACCCGCGAGAGTTCCTGAATATAATCCTGTGCCTTATCCTGATTCTCCCGTACCAGTGAACGCAGCGTATTCAGTGAGTTGAACAACATGTGCGGATTGAGCTGATTCTTCAATACTTCATACTGGTTGCGGATGTTTTCCGCCTGTAACTGTTCGTTCTCAATCAATACCAGTTGCTGGCGGCGGACAAGGTAGATGATGCAGCAACTGCTGGTGACGAGGCAAGCCATGATGAAGTCGCGCAACGGATGGAGATAGTGGTGCACCATCGCATCGATGGCGGGAATGTCGAATGTCCGGTGCAGGAAGACAAACACTTGTCCCAGCAGATTGCTGAGTATCCATGTCAGGATGAAGGAAAGCAGAATCTTTGCAGCCGTTATTTTAATGGACGCCTGGTTGAAATGGAACAAGCGCGTATTGATGGCAAAAAGTATGAGTAACGAAACGAAGGTAAACAGAATCTCATTTGCCACATCCATAAACTTCATCCCCGGGAAAAGCGAATGGCTTTCGAAACGGTCGAAGAGAGAGACCGATTCCGGAAAATGAATGAGCACAGCCACCATCAGCGAGATGATGACCGTGGACAGGAAATACTTATCTTTATTGATAGCTTTCAATACCATGTTGCAAAGATAATGGTTAATTACGAATTATGCATGATGAATGGCTGTCGCTGCACGGCAGATTATTGTTTTTGGATATGTGCCGTGACGTACATCCCCGGTCGGAACTGCGGATTCGTCTCCTTGATGGAAGCGTATACTTCGAGTGAGCGGTTCACTTCGTCCACTTTTTGTCCGATGGAGATGACCGTGCCGTTGAACGTTTGTGTACCCATGCCGTTGACACGGAATTGTACGGGACTGCCTGTTTGCATATCTGCAAGGTCTTTTTCGTAGGTAGTCAGGCAG
>OGZZ01003102.1_pt1 | contig 9829 bp, 6 predicted proteins | sample 1577021 | NCBI WGS metagenome assembly OGZZ01 (sample SAMEA3541526, study PRJEB24748) | human gut metagenome | biome: human gut; feature: human-associated habitat; material: faeces | place: China | collected 2012
ACACGTTCGATACGGGCAATCGTGAAAAGTTCCGTCCTACTTATGCCTAACGTTTCTTGTCGTCATCCTCTTCGTGAGGATGTGAGTTGAAATAATCTGTCCACTAATGTTCAACAACCTTGAAAAGTCATCCTCTTCGTGAGGATGTGAGTTGAAATAGCGGTAACTTGAATTCTGTCCGGTTTGAGTCATCGTCATCCTCTTCGTGAGGATGTGAGTTGAAATGCTGATGTTTCATCTGAACCAACGTATAACTGAGTCATCCTCTTCGTGAGGATGTGAGTTGAAATATTATTGAAGTGGAACTGGACTGGGTAGACGAGGTCATCCTCTTCGTGAGGATGTGAGTTGAAATTTATCCAACTTGGCATAGAAGAATCAGTTTGAATCGTCATCCTCTTCGTGAGGATGTGAGTTGAAATTATGCTATTCGAGAGCAAATAGTATCTACACAGAGTCATCCTCTTCGTGAGGATGTGAGTTGAAATACATCGATTCGTGATTTCATCAAGGGAGTAATCGTCATCCTCTTCGTGAGGATGTGAGTTGAAATGCTTCTATGATCCGAAGCACGCTTGTATCTTCATGTCATCCTCTTCGTGAGGATGTGAGTTGAAATACCGGTCCGGAACGTGTTGGTATCCGGTCAATGTCATCCTCTTCGTGAGGATGTGAGTTGAAATATTGTATGCGCATGATGTAGTATTAAGGAAACGGGTCATCCTCTTCGTGAGGATGTGAGTTGAAATATCCGGGTTGCTATGCAAATGGGGCAACTTCCGATGTCATCCTCTTCGTGAGGATGTGAGTTGAAATATTTTATTTGTTTGTTGTTCCTTAACTTTAATTGTCATCCTCTTCGTGAGGATGTGAGTTGAAATTCATATACACATAAATTACATTTCTTGCCCCCATGTCATCCTCTTCGTGAGGATGTGAGTTGAAATATTACTTCTTCCCAAAGCATTGTATGTATTTCATTGGTCATCCTCTTCGTGAGGATGTGAGTTGAAATAGCTTACTTCTGTCAACTGTATAGTCTGTATTCGTCATCCTCTTCGTGAGGATGTGAGTTGAAATGTATATGTTGCCACTCGACAAAGCACGGTTTCACGTCATCCTCTTCGTGAGGATGTGAGTTGAAATACCCTGTGAATAACTCATCATCGCCGTGAAAATTTGTCATCCTCTTCGTGAGGATGTGAGTTGAAATACCTGTTTGTTTGAACATGTCCAACTTATCCATCGTCATCCTCTTCGTGAGGATGTGAGTTGAAATAAGTTCGCTGTCTTTTTTAATACTTCCAACAATGGTCATCCTCTTCGTGAGGATGTGAGTTGAAATAATCCATTCCATAGCTGTGAAAGAATATTTCTACGTCATCCTCTTCGTGAGGATGTGAGTTGAAATATCCATTCGTAAGAAATTTACAGGACTTTGCTGGGTCATCCTCTTCGTGAGGATGTGAGTTGAAATAAGTTAGCGTCCTCAAGTTGCAAGTTTTCACGTAGTCATCCTCTTCGTGAGGATGTGAGTTGAAATGATGTATACATTGACACGTACGCGGAAATGAAGTCATCCTCTTCGTGAGGATGTGAGTTGAAATATTGACGCAGTTGAACAGAAAGTAGAGGGTGTACTGTCATCCTCTTCGTGAGGATGTGAGTTGAAATATTTCTGTCTTGAAATAAAAAATCAAACATTTTCTGTCATCCTCTTCGTGAGGATGTGAGTTGAAATAATATTTTATACAGATGGTGCTTGTAGTGGAAACCGTCATCCTCTTCGTGAGGATGTGAGTTGAAATACTTGATGAAGAACTAGAAAACCTAACAGAAGAGTCATCCTCTTCGTGAGGATGTGAGTTGAAATATTATCAAGTGTATTTTGGACATTGCAATGTTAAAGTCATCCTCTTCGTGAGGATGTGAGTTGAAATAACGAAGCCTGTTGTGAATTAACATTGAGACTAAGTCATCCTCTTCGTGAGGATGTGAGTTGAAATGTCAAAGGTTGCAAGTACAATCGGAACTATAAGTCATCCTCTTCGTGAGGATGTGAGTTGAAATATTCCCTGAGCCACCGTACGAAACAAGAGATGTTGTCATCCTCTTCGTGAGGATGTGAGTTGAAATAACAGCACAGCAGAGTTTCGATATGTTAAAGATTGTCATCCTCTTCGTGAGGATGTGAGTTGAAATACTTCCGTAATTTTTCCTTGCTTCATTAAGTTCTGTCATCCTCTTCGTGAGGATGTGAGTTGAAATACCCGGGACAGGTTCTCACAATTTCCGGCGCGTAGTCATCCTCTTCGTGAGGATGTGAGTTGAAATATCTTATAGGTTACGGGCACATAAATAGCAGTTGTCATCCTCTTCGTGAGGATGTGAGTTGAAATGTGTTCTGTAACCTACTTCCGGGATATTTCCTACAGTCATCCTCTTCGTGAGGATGTGAGTTGAAATAATTAGAAGTATTAGAAAGGGTGATATAAAATGGTCATCCTCTTCGTGAGGATGTGAGTTGAAATAGAATTACGATAACACTTAACACAAATGAGTGGAAGTCATCCTCTTCGTGAGGATGTGAGTTGAAATGTCTGTACGAACTGCGGGGAATCCAGCTGGCCGGGTCATCCTCTTCGTGAGGATGTGAGTTGAAATGACAACCCTGAACTGTTAGAAGAGGAGAATGTGCATGTCATCCTCTTCGTGAGGATGTGAGTTGAAATGGAATGTCCAGTTCACTTCCGGAAGATGTCCAGTGTCATCCTCTTCGTGAGGATGTGAGTTGAAATAAAGTAGAATTCACACCAGCGTAGGCGGTAGATCGTCATCCTCTTCGTGAGGATGTGAGTTGAAATATACAGAAAAAAAGGAACATTAAAAGATATTCCGTCATCCTCTTCGTGAGGATGTGAGTTGAAATACAAATTGGCTTCCCATAACATATCGCCAGTACTTGTCATCCTCTTCGTGAGGATGTGAGTTGAAATATCCGCCGGGTTAATCGGAAATCTTGCAATGCTGTCATCCTCTTCGTGAGGATGTGAGTTGAAATCTTGAAGAGTACGGTGTTAATCATCGTTGTAGCAATATGGTTCTTCTTGTGGGGAGGTGAATTGAAATATTCTTGATAGTCTTTCTCAGCTTCGCGCGAAGGAGTCACTATTATACATCATTTAATTTGAATATTAAACTCAATTATCGAAATCTTAGAGGAAATTTTTACATGTGTTCTTAGAAAAAATGAACAACACCTAGTAGTCTCCCCGATTTTCATATGGTATTTGAATGTAGAATAAAGTTCCGCAGTAATAATAATAGATACAATTAACAACATAGATGATATCTAGATTTTAACTGTCAAACTCCTGATTTGGCTATAAAAGTATAGATGAAAAGTAATTTGAAATTTCATTTTTGAAAAATAAATACTATAATTAAGATGGCTTGTCACTCCTATATAAACGCGGTATAATGAATTTATCAATAAGCAGTCTTTATAAAGAACGAAAATAAAGTTAGATCACATAGTACTTTTTGACAAAATCAGGACTGCGGAAAAGGAGGACTCAAATATGAAGATAGACATGCACTGTCACGTGAAAGAGGGGTCCATAGACAGCAGGGTAGGGATTGAGGAATATATCACGATACTCAAGGAACACGGATTTCAGGGAATGGTGATCACGGATCACGACACATATAATGGCTACCGCTACTGGAAGAAGAATTTAAAAGGAAAGAAACATACCGATTTTGTGGTACTCAAAGGAATTGAATATGATACGAGAGATGCAGGGCATATTCTTGTAATTATGCCGGAGGGTGTAAAGATGCGTCTACTTGAGATGCGTGGAATGCCGCTTGCACTTCTGATCGATTTGGTTCATCGCAATGGTGGAGTTTTGGGACCGGCACATCCATGCGGAGAAAAGTACATGAGCTTCACTCATGCGAGAAGATACTACCTCTCACCTGAGATTGTTAAACGATTCGATTTTATTGAGACATTCAATTGTTGTGAACCGAAGGATTCTAATGCTGGTGCCTTAAAACTGGCAGAGAAATACGGTAAGGTGATGACCGGTGGAAGTGATTCCCACAAGACAGACTGTGTCGGACGGGCATATACAATCTTACCTGAACCGGTCAAAACGGAGACAGAGCTGATCTCTTTGATCCATAAGAAGACTGCATTCAAGACAGGTGGTGTCTATTATAATAAGACGACAAAAGAGAAGATAGGGAAGGTAAATAAGCTCCTTGTATATTCCTTCTGGGTATACAACAAGAGCGGTGAGCTGATGAAACGTCGTGGGCGGAATAAGAAAATGGAAGAAGAACATCCATTTGATCCGATTGATCCAATCGAACTGTATTATCACTCATAATTGTTTTGGGATAGTTACTATGCTTTCCTGTAAGCCCCAGGTGAAATACCATATTTTCTTTTGAAAATGCGGTTGAAGTAGGACAGGTTGTCAAAACCACTGGCATCAGCAATCATCAGAATAGAGTCATCGGATGATTTGAGAAGTCTGGCAGCCATTGTAAGCCGGTAATCATTTAAGTATTCAGTGAATCCGATTCCCATGTGGGCTTTGAAGAACTTCATGAAATGGGATTTACTATAATAAGTAAGTTCAGCCATATCATCAATCGTTAGTTTTTCTGTATAATGATTTTCTACGTATTTTAAAACAGTTTTCATTTTCTCCAAAGATTTGGAATTGGAGGAAGTGGAGACTGTTTTTTTCTGACGTTCAGAGATCAGAAGAAAGAAAAAGTTAAACAGAGAACTTTTCACAGCAAGCTGCCATCCAGGTGTCTGATCAGCGCAGACAAGGTCAATCTGCCGGATACAATTGCTTAAGGCTTCAAAAGATCCGAGAGCCGGAGTAAGAAAATATTCAATAGGAAGAGAACCATCAAGAAGCGGAACGATGTATTGAATCATGCACAGATCGTTTGCTCCGGAAGAAAGTAAATCTGGTTTGAAAATAATATTTTCATATTCCATTTTAAAAGTATCATCCTGTTCGATGGCATGGAGACATCTAGGGGGAATAATAATAATATCTCCACTGTGAACCAGACGCTTATCAAAGTCCACAGAAACAAAACCCTGCCCTCTTTTGATGACAACAAGTTCCAACTCATCGTGCCAGTGCAGTGGTACTCCAGGGAAATCGAGAGGGATCGAGCAGAGATAAGTATTATAAGGAAATTCTGCGGATGTATGCGCTTTTGTTTCATGATAATTCTGATATTCGTTAATGTTCATATAAAAATGAGATCCTTTCAATAAAATGATATCTGACACACCTGCTGGTCAAACTAGATTGAATTATAAGAATGATAGTATTGTACAATAAAGTGCAAGTATATTGCAAGATATTTGAAGATAATCGTATTAAAATACAATCATAAGTTGAAAACAAAGAAACAAAGTATGTAACATAAAAACAGAATCAGATTTGAAGGGAGATTATTCAAATGAACATTCAGGAAACATTACAGCAGAAACTTGGTAAAGAGATTGCACAGGCTTCCAATGAAGAAATCTACGGAGCACTTCTTAGTATGGTGCAGGAAATGGCAGGAGAAAAGGAACGTACAGATAGTAAGAAAAAACTTTACTATATTTCCGCAGAGTTCTTGATCGGAAAACTGCTTTCTAACAACATGATCAACCTTGGTATCTTTAATGAAGTAAAAGATGTACTTGCACAGAACGGTAAGAATATTGCAGAGATCGAAGAAGTAGAGCCAGAGCCGTCACTTGGTAATGGTGGACTTGGACGACTGGCAGCATGTTTCCTTGATTCAATCGCAACACTTGGACTTGCAGGAGACGGTGTCGGACTGAACTATCATCTTGGACTTTTCAAACAGGAGTTTAAAAATAACCTTCAGAGAGAAACTCCGAATCCATGGATTGAAGAAAAATCCTGGCTGAAAAAGACAGATGTTGTTTATCCGGTATCTTTCAAAGGACTTAATGTAAATGCGAGAATGTATGATATTGAAGTAACAGGATATAACAATAAGACAAATAAATTACATCTCTTTGATATTGACTCTGTAGATGAGACAATCGTAGAGGATGGAATTGCTTTTAATAAAGAAGACATCGAGAAGAATCTGACACTTTTCTTATATCCGGATGACAGTGATGAGAACGGAAGACTGCTTCGAATTTATCAGCAGTATTTCATGGTAAGCGCAGGTGCACAGCTGATTCTTGATGAATGTACAGCAAAGGGATGCAACCTTCATGATCTTGCGGATTATGCAGTGATCCAGATCAATGATACCCATCCGACAATGGTAATTCCAGAACTGATCCGTCTTCTTGTAGAGAGAGGCTTAGACATGGATGAGGCAATCGAAGTTGTTTCTAAGACATGTGCATATACAAACCATACAATCCTTGCAGAAGCACTGGAAAAATGGCCTGTATATTACCTGAAGAAAGTAGTTCCTCAGCTGATGCCGATCATCGAAGTATTGGATGATAAAGTAAGAAGAAAATATGAAGATGAAAGTGTTTCTATCATTGACAGAAATGATACAGTTCATATGGCACATATTGATATCCATTATGGATTCAGCGTAAATGGTGTTGCTTCTCTTCATACAGAGATTCTGAAAGAGACAGAACTGAATAACTTCTACAAGATTTATCCGGAGAAATTTAACAATAAGACAAATGGTATTACATTCCGTCGCTGGTTACTGCATTGTAATCCGGCTCTCACAGAGCTTCTTGATGAACTGATCGGAGAGGGATACAAGAAAGATGCAGCTGAACTTGAGAAACTTCTTGCATTTAAGGATGATGAGAAGGTTCTTGACAGATTAGTAGAGATTAAACATGCAAATAAAGAAGCACTGTGCAAATATCTGGAAGAGACACAGGGAGTGAAAGTAAGCCCTGATACAATCTTTGATATCCAGATTAAACGTCTGCACGAGTACAAACGTCAGCAGCTGAATGCATTATATATCATTGATAAATATCTTGAGATCAAAGCAGGAAAGATTCCGGCAGCACCAGTGACAGCAATCTTTGGAGCAAAGGCAGCACCGGCTTATGTGATCGCAAAAGATATCATTCATCTGATTCTCTGCCTGCAGGAGATCATCAATAATGATCCAGAGGTAAGTCCATACCTGAAGGTTGTTATGGTTGAGAACTATAATGTAACAAAGGCTGAAAAATTAATTCCGGCTTGTGATATTTCCGAGCAGATTTCACTTGCATCTAAAGAAGCCAGTGGAACAGGTAATATGAAATTCATGCTGAACGGAGCTGTAACACTCGGAACAGAGGATGGAGCAAATGTTGAGATTCATGAACTCGTTGGAAACGATAACATTTTTGTATTCGGTGCATCCAGTGATGAAGTAATCGAGCATTATGCAAAGGCTGATTATGTCGCAAGAGATTTCTATGAGAAGAATCCTGCGATCAAGGCAGCGATTGACTTTATTACAAGCGAGGAAGTTCTGAAAGTTGGAGAGAAAGAGAATCTTGAGAGACTGCAGCATGAGATTATCAGTAAAGACTGGTTCATGACTCTTCTTGACTTCGACAGCTATAAAGAAAAGAAAGAAGAAGCATTGAGAGCTTATGCAGATCAGAAAACATGGGCTAAGAAAGCACTTGTAAATATTGCGAAAGCAGGGTATTTCTCATCTGACAGAACAATCGAAGAGTACAACAGAGATATCTGGCATCTGTAAGAGGAGGAGAAGAACGTGAAAAGAGCGAGCGGAGTATTATTACCGGTATTTTCATTGCCATCAAAATACGGAATTGGCTGTTTCTCAAAAGAGGCGTATAAATTTATTGATCAGTTAAAAGAGGCTGGACAGAGTTACTGGCAGATTCTGCCGCTTGGACCGACTGGATACGGGGATTCCCCGTACCAGTCTTTCTCCACATATGCTGGAAATCCATATTTTATTGATCTGAAGACACTGATCAAAGAAGGACTTCTGACAAAAAAAGAATGTAAAGTGTATGATTTTGGAGAGCAGGCAGACAGTATTGATTACGAGAAAATCTACAATTCAAGATTTAAAGTGCTGAAAAAGGCATTTGAGCGTTTCGAAAAAGATGAAGCATATAATAACTTTATCAAAGAAAATGCGTATTGGCTGGATGATTATAGTCTTTACATGGCAATCAAGGACAGCAAAGGTGGAATCAGCTGGAATGAATGGGAAGAAGCCTTGAAAAACCGCGAGGAAGCAGCACTTGAGAATGCGAGAGAAGAACTTGCAGAAGAGATTGATTTTTACAAATTCCAGCAGTATGAATTCGATAAACAGTGGTCACAGCTTCACGCTTATGCAAATGAACAGGGAATTCAGATTGTTGGAGATATTCCGATTTATGTTGCATTTGACGGTGCAGATACATGGGCATCTCCGGAGTTATTCCAGTTTGATGAAGAGAATAATCCGGTGGCAGTAGCAGGATGTCCTCCGGATGATTTTTCTGCAACAGGACAGTTGTGGGGCAATCCGCTGTATAATTGGGAATATCATAAAAAGACAGAATACGACTGGTGGATTAAGAGAATCCGGCATTGTCTCAAATTATATGATGTAGTAAGAATTGATCATTTCCGTGGATTTGACGAATATTATTCCATTCCTTATGGAAATAAGACAGCAGTGGATGGAACATGGATGCCTGGCCCTGGAATGGATCTGTTCCGTACAATTGAAGAAAAACTTGGCAAATTGAATATTATTGCAGAAGACCTTGGATTCCTGACAGAAAGTGTACTTCAGATGCTATCCGACAGTGGATTCCCGGGAATGAAAGTAATACAGTTTGCATTTGATCCAAATGGAGGCTCTGCATATCTCCCGCATAATTATCCGGAAAACAGTGTTGTATATACGGGTACGCATGACAATGATACAACAAGAGGATGGTATCACAGTACAGATAAAGCGACGCGAGATTTTGCAAAAGAGTATATGAATGCACAACGCCTAGATGAAGATGATCTGGCGTGGGATTTCATCCGACTTGCAATGAGCAGTAAGGCGAACCTTTGCGTAACTCCGATGCAGGATTTACTGAACCTGGATGGAAAGGCGAGAATCAATGTACCGTCTACACTTGGCGGAAACTGGACCTGGAGAATGGAGAAGGGACAGTTTGATGAAGAGACGGTGAAGAGATTGAAACGTATGACATGGTTGTACGAACGTCTTCCGAGAGAAGTTGAAAAGAAAATAAAATAGTAAAAGAGAGAGACTGTGTTGAGCATGGTCTCTTTTGTTTTTTTGATTATTATTCAGACGTTTGCAAAACAGCTGTTTTGGCTATCGGATCTATTTGTTAGAGTTTGGAAACGCAGATACTAATTTTCAGAATAGTCTGAATTACATGAAATATATAAAAAACATTGACAATTAAAAACAGCTGTGATAAGATAACATTCGTCGCTGAGGAACAGCAAAGAAAACAACAGAGGAACGGAAGATGAAAGAAGATGCGGAGGCGGGACATTCTTGATCGGAAGGAAACTCAGAGATTTAAAAATCAATGAAGTGATTGAAAAATAAATCAAAAAAGTTGTTGACAAAGAGTTCTGAAAGTGATATCCTAAATAAGCTGTCGCGTGAGACGGCAAAGGAAAGCTCGAAAAGAGCGACAAAGAAAAATAAAAAAGTTCTTGACAAAGACAAAAGCTTTTGATAAAATATAAAAGCTGTCGCTTGAAAAGAACGACACAAACAAAGAACCTTGATAACTGAACAATAGACAACAACAACCCTTGAAAATTTCTTTAAG
>OGZZ01003105.1_pt1 | contig 9823 bp, 10 predicted proteins | sample 1577021 | NCBI WGS metagenome assembly OGZZ01 (sample SAMEA3541526, study PRJEB24748) | human gut metagenome | biome: human gut; feature: human-associated habitat; material: faeces | place: China | collected 2012
GATGGAGCCAACACATTAGCAGATGGAAACCAGACTCTGGCAGACGGAATGCAGGAATACAAAGAAGAGGCAATTGATAAACTGACAGATCTCTTCAATGGAGATATTAGTGGTGTGACAGATCGAATTGATGCAATGACTAACCTTGCAAAAGAATACAAATCATTTGCAGGAATCAGTGACGGAGTATCCGGAACAACAAAATTTATCATCGAGACAGAAGGTATAGACGACTAGTTATTTCTTTATTACAAATGTAAAGAAAAATAAACAAACACAGGGCGGGAGTGAAATGACTTCCGTCCTGTTCAATCTTATTTCTTAAGGAAAAGATAAGAAAATATTTCTTGAGATTATCACATGACTATGCGATTCTATCTACACGCAGACGATGGTTCTAATTATCTGCAAAGTATCTATATTGATTTCATTCATTTTCGGAGCCAGAAGAATCGGCAGCAATTCCTAAAGTGATGATAAGCAGACATATAAATTAAGTTTGAAAAAATGAAGTGAAATTTTCTTCATATACTGGAATATACTGAAAGTATATGTTAATCTATAGGTAGAAATCATAGCATTTTCTTTTGAACAGACATTTATCTGCAAAAAGAAAATGCTATGGCAACAAATTCCGAGTATCAGGCGAAGCTTTTAAAAGAACTGGGGCTGTAGACGACATGTTTAATGTATATACTAGTAGTTTTCGATAGTTTTCAGAAGCAAAATCTGCATTGTTTACTAGTTGGCATATCCGGAAAAATAAGATATAATGGACGATGGTAACGGATGCTTCTGGTATTTCTGCACCATATTGGCCAGAATTTCCAGTTCGCTGAACGATCCGATTTGTACATTATAGTTTAAGACCTCTCTCCGATTCAGCGGCAGAACCGTTCCGTATTTTTCTGACCAGGAAAACGGAACGTAACCGCAGAACAGCTCGTCTGCACCGGCGCGGACGTAACGGGGATAGTCATCAATGGAGCCGAGGCCTGATGTGATTTTCATAAGTTAAATCCTTTCGCTTGCGACTCATTCAAATTCAATCTCTTCCTCCGCCTTAGCATACAAATCCAGCTGATTTTCAATATCAAGTCTCTGAACCAGCCAACCTCTTGCAAGACACATCTTCACAAAATCGTCTATACGATTTACTCCATTCATCTCTTTTAACGTTACAACCACACCAAACGGAAGAGAATCTTTTCTTTTCTGCAAGCATTCTTTCGTATTAATCTTAAGTCCCCATAACCCAGAATCATAAGCCTTTCGGGGACCCCTTTTTTCTTTTATTTTTTCACTGATATGTTTCACATTATCCCATTTGCGATACATTTTTCTTGCATCTTCTTCGTACAAAGTAATCTGTTTCTCTTCAGACTGTCGATTGTCATCAATTGCTTTAATCATGGTTGACCCTCTTTTGGCAACAACTCTGCCAAACTGAATATCCATTTCTGTACTCGTATAGTCAACACCCTGTTTGCGATCGCACTGTGGAAAATATGCCAGGGTAGCTCTTGCATAAAACGGGTGCGCATGATCTACAACAGGCACTGGCAGATTATAAGTATAAGTTTCATATTCCTCCGATGCCCCTGTCATAATGAAACGTATTTCATCATTCGGTGTTTTTAAAACCTCATTAATATGCTTTGGCACAACACCATATCCGATTCTATGTGAAATATCATCTCTTCGATTCCATCCGGAAGCTGCATCAATCAGCAATGCTTTCGCCACTTCCCGGCTTAATCCCATAATATGAATCAAATATGCCAGTTTACGTGAAATCCATGGCGCTGCAAATGAAGTTCCCGCTACGTATGCTGCTCCCATATCGTCTTTGCATACCACCATTTTATCTGTATAGACCGTTCCATCACCACCATAATAACTGACATCCGGTTTATGAAAAAACGACAGAACAGGTCCAATCCTGGTATAAGAAGCAGAAATTCTGTTTCAATTTTCGAATCGTAAGATCAGAAAAGCCCGCCATTTTTTCACTCTGATCTCTTTTATCATTCATAAAAATATTCAAATCAGCATCTGTGATATTTTCTTCACCATAATGTACTTTATTTCTATACACTTCATACATTAGTTCAAAAAGAAGGCGATCTGTTACCATGCAGGCAATAAATGTAATAATTTTTGTAGTCTGAATATCTGACTGTATTAGTTTTTGAATCAGTTCCTCTGGTAATGCCTGAAGACGCTTCTTAATACAGCTAAATTCACTCTGTGCACGCTCTCTTGATTTTTGTTGATATATGTTGTCTTCTAATACCATTCTTCGTATTTCGTCAAAACTATGTTCCTGCAGCAATTTTGCTGTTTCCTTTGTTTCAACATGCCAAAGAAGAAATTTGACGCTGGCCGCATTGTATTCCATCATTTTTTTGCCCCTTTCCGATCATAGCTGATAAGATCGCCAAAATCGCAATTTAGCTCATCACAGATTTTTTCCAAAACAGTCAGTGATACAATTTCTCCCTTGCTCATTTTAGCTAACGTGCTACTACTAATACCTACACGTTCTACCAAATCCATTTTTTTCATATTGTTGTCAATCAGTAATTTCCATAATCCGTTATATGAAACTGCCATGTATGTACCTCTCTTCGATATAAACACGAATCTTCACTTAATCCTTTTTATTATATAACGGATTCTATTATATGGCAATGTATTGTTTTGACAACTCGAAAATAAATTTTATTTTATATTTGATAATTTTTAGGAAATCCTAGGTATTTTTCAGTCAAAATCATAGTCATCTGGATCCAAACCCGTATCTTCTATTGCTTCTCGTCTTTCCGCCTCATCCATCATGGATAATTCCATTGTATCTAAGCCAGCAATCTCCAACTCGTCCATTTCATCCGCAAACAGATCCTGCTCTTCCTCAGAGAACAACTCTTCTGAATTGTTAGATTTTGTATTGCCAAAGAATCCTTGATTACTCATAAAATCATATTCTGCTGTTTTTTCAAACAGTTAATCTTTGATCGAGTAGGAGGGAGTGATTAACTCCCGTCCTCTCACACCACCGTGCGTACCGTTCGGTACACGGCGGTTTCAATAGTTGATGTGCACAGACTGATAAGCTGTGGCAGAACGGTTTCCATATATAAAAGAACGGATGAAGGAATCTTTTCCCGACCTGATAAAGGAGACAGAGATCAATGAACATGAATTCTACTGATTTTGCCTGTCTTGTTACAGGATTCCTGACAGACTACCTGCCGCATCACAGATGCTATTCCAAGAATACCGTTCTCAGTTACAGGGATACCCTGAAACTGTTCCTGCGATTTTTAAAAGAAGAAAAAGGAATTTCACCGAACTCCTTTTATATCAAGGACTTTAAACGTGAGATCGTCATTGAATTTCTGGAATGGTATCGGAATAGTGGAGCTGGTATATCAGCCGCAAACCAAAGACTGGCTGCATTAAAAGCATTCAGCGATTATGCACAGCTGGAAAACATCGAATACATTGCTCCACTGCAGAATGTATCTGGAATCAAAGCTAAAAAGTCTGCACCAAAGGAAGTATCTTTCCTGACAGTAAAACAAATGTCCTGTCTTATCAACAGTCCTGATATTAATTCATCCACCGGATTCAGGCACCGGGTAATCCTGACACTTATGTATGACAGTGGGTGCAGAGTCTAGGAACTATGTGATATCACGATAGCAGATGTAGCGTTAGGATCTGTTACAACTGTAAGATTACATGGAAAAGGCAATAAGTACCGGACAGTCGTGTTATCAGATGCAACAGCAAAGCTTGTTGAAAACTATCTTAGCCGGTATCGTTCATACGCTGTTGGAACAGATCCGCTAATAACTAACCGTTATCAACACAAGATTGACCGTGATGGTATTTCTTATATCGTCAAAAAATATGCTGATGCACTTCGTAAAGAAGATGCAGCATTTCCGGAACATGTGCATTGCCATATGTTTCGGCACTCGAAGGCAATGCATATGCTGGAGGCCGGTATCAACATCATCTATATCAGAGACTTTCTCGGACATGAAGACATTTCTACAACGATGATTTATGTAAGAGCTGATAACCGCCTGAAAAATGATGCAATCAATGCGCTTGCTCCTAAAGTTGCTGATGAGACTAATCTTCCTGACTGGAACAAAGACAAAGATCTTTTACAGTTTTTAAATTCCTTAAAATAATAGAGAGTGTTATGCCGAGTTCAGAAAGTGAAAACACTGATAAATCCTACGAATACCGGATGTATCTCGGCATAACATCTATCTCGTCATAAGGGTCGTTATGCCGAGCTCGGCATAATGAACCTTGTGGCGAACCTTCCTCTGTTTCCATCACCACTCCATTCTCCATTACCCCACTTTTCAGATAACGCTTAATCAACTGTACCACCCGTTCGTCCTTTACGGTCTTGCGCAGTAAGTTAATAAGGATTTCATGGTTAAGTGTATCAAAGTATTTCGATAAATCTAAGGATACTGCATAAGTGTATCCTTTTTCTGCATACTCCTTCACTTTAAGTATTGCGTCTTTGGCGCTTCTGCCCGGACGATAGCCAAAGCTACCATCTGCAAACAGCGGTTCATAGATTGGCACTAACTGTTGGGTTATTGCCTGTTGGATGGTACGGTCTATCACCGTTGGTATGCCAAGCTTTCGCACACCACCGTCTGGTTTTGGAATTTCAACCCGCCTTACCGGAGATGGAGTATATTTTCCTCTGAGTATCCGGTTTTTCAGTTCCTGTTGATGTTCCTTTAGATATGGCAGGGTTTCTTCGATACTCATTCCATCAATACCTGCCGCTCCTTTATTCGCCTTCACTCTTTTATACGCTCTGTTTAGATTATCTTTGTACAGTATCGCTTCCAAGAGTTTCGGCTGTGCACTGTCTCTTTCTTTCCATATCCGATTGAATGACCTTGACGCTTTCGCATACCCTTCATGTTCCGCACTATCTCTTTGCGAACAGCCACTTTTTGTGTTTTCTGTCATCATCAGTCATTCCTCCTTTCCCAGTCATACTCAAGACTCCTACTGATTCGGTCCTTCACCTTTCGGCTACTATGACCTCTGCTGACTTCTGTGCGTTCAGCACTGCTTTGTACAGTGGTTACTCCTTTCGGAGCATACCGCACAGACCTCCCCGGGTACCACACGTTTCTTCCTCTCCATCCATCTGCCTTATTTATCACGCATGATTCCGTGTAGTTATTGGGCTTTGACTTGGATAGCAGCCTTACCCTCATGCATAACCTTATATGAGATTTCTGTTCGTCAGACCAGAGATTTGCCCGTGGTTAGTCTGTTCCCACATCCGGCTTCCTTCAGATTCCACCTCACGATGGACACCCTTGCCTTCGGCTATATCCTTCCCACTACCGGGCGGATTCGGGACTTTAACCCGTTAGAAACGTGCGCCGCCGGGCGCACTATGCCAGTGCGATCCCGTCATCGATTCCGGGATCACAGTCCATGATAACCTTGATCTTATCTCCCATATATTCACCTCTGTAAAAACTCTTTCCCCAATTTATAGTATTACCGAATTTCCGCTGTTTACCTGTTCCAAGTATAACAGAGTGGGGAGGGAGTGTAAAGTTAATCAGAATTCACCTCTGTACTTCAGGCTGAAACGTAAAGAACCCCTCTGCCGGGCATTGGCAGAGGGGTGGAAAAAAAGGGGGTTATATTCATTTATATAAACAAATGCAATGTGCAATTTGGAGTTTTAAGTCAGGGGGATAAAATTATCCGCATTCGGTCAACCAGCCATTATCTGGTTATCTCTGCAATATCCGTTTGGGTTGTTCCGGATATTGGCTTCAAAGTAAATGCCGATCAATCAATAGAAACAAATTTCTTCTCTTCTGCTTCTTTCTTGGTCTCTTCCTTCGGGAAGGTTACATAAAGGATTCCGTTCTCATATTTCGCATGGATATCTTCATGTTTAATATTTGGTCCTACATAAAAGCTTCTGTTGCAGGTTCCTGTATAACGCTCTCTGCGAACATATTTGCCTTTCTCATCCTTCTCATCTTTCTTCTCTTCTCTGGTTGCCTGAATGTTCAGATAACCATTCTTCAGCTGGATCTTCACATCCTCTTTCTTAAATCCCGGAAGATCGATCTCCAGTTCATAATTGCCATCTACATCACGGATATCTGTCTTCATCATATCCTTCACCTGAGGATAAGCATTGGCAGCTGCCTGACGGCCTGCAGGATATCCCATAAAATCATCAAATAAATCTTCTCCGAAAATACTTGGCATTAACATAACTCATTCCTCCTGATCTATATTCGCTGCGTATTATGCAGGCGTTTTTAATTTACTGTTTTTGAAAACTCTGTAAGAACTTTCTCCGGAAGATTTCTTTTTCTCTCTTCCTTTGTTCTGTATGTACTATAACACGCATTATTAGCACTGTCAAGAGGTGAGTGCTAATTTCACACTTTCTTCACATTTTCTCTAAAATGAAAAACTAATTTCCACTCTCAGCCCTTTATGTTCTTTTGCTGAAATTAGGGGTGGAACTTAGTCCTGCAATAAGCTATCCTATAACAAATGCCAGGGTACACTGGCCCATATCCTCCGATCACCGGAAATGATCCATTTTTATTACAAAGGAGGATTTACTTATGGCTACTTATAATATTGGAAACCGCAAACACCTTACTCTCGCTGACCGTGCTGCTATCGAACATGGTATACAGATTGGGGAAAACTTTTCTCAGATTGCTCGCAAGTTAAACAAGGATTCTTCCACCATCTCAAAGGAGATACGGCGTCATATCATACATGTTCCTCATTATCAGGATGACCTCCAGAAGAAACGCTCGGAATGCCAGTTCTTTCATTCCTGTGACAAAAGAAATGTATGTGGCAACCTTTCCTGCCGGTCATTGTGTTTTAAGTGCCGTTCTAAGCGCTGTGCCATGTATTGCCGTGCTTTTACTCCTGTACTTTGCGACAGGCTCAAAAAACCACCGTATGTTTGCAACAACTGCAACCAGATACGTACCTGTTCCCATGACTTCTATTTTTACCGTGCCCATTATGCCCATGACCTTTATAATGAGATTAAGGTTTCTTCCCGTTCAGGTATCAACCAGACACCCGAATCTCTGGAACAGCTGGATCAGCTGGTTTCACCTTTTCTCCTTAAAGGACAGCCATTATCTCATATTTATGCTTCCAATCAGCAGCTTATCAATTGTTCTATCCGTACATTATATAACTACATTGATCATGGATATTTTACTGCTATCAATTTGGATCTCCCACGCAAAGTACGCTATAAAAAACGTCGCAAGACCAGAAAAGCTCCTGAAAACACCGGCTACCGGGAAAATAGGACATACCATCATTTTGAAAAATATCTTGAAGAATATCCAGACACAAATGTTGTAGAGTTAGATGTTGTGGAAGGCGCTGGTGGAAAATCTGAAAAAGTACTTCTGACTATGCTCTTCCGTAATTGTAACCTTATGCTCCTTTTTCTACTTGAAGCCGATGACCGTAAAAATGTCAGGGAGGTTTTCCTTTGGCTGTATGAACAGCTTGGAGCAGCTCTATACCACAAGTTATTTCCTGTTATCCTCACAGACAATGGCTCCTCTTTTAAAGACCCTGAAATATTTGAACGTCCTGGAGATACAGCTCGTTTATCCCGGGTTTTCTACTGTGATCCTATGTCGTCCTGGCAGAAAGGCAAGTTGGAAAAAAACCATGAATTTATCCGTTATATCCTCCCCAAAGGCATAAGCTTCGCACGGCTGAACCAGCGTAAGGTAACTCAGATAGCCAACCATATCAATAGTGTAGCAAGAGCCAGTTTAAACGGCTGTACCCCCTTTAAACTGGCTCAGTTACTGATAGACAGAAAACTATTGGAACTTTGCGATCTTAAAGATATACCCGCGGATCAGGTGATATTAAAACCTACGCTGCTAAAGCACTAAATATCACCTTCATTTCCGGTATCGTATTCTTCTGGCCGGTGGAAGTTACCCTTGCAAAAAAACTGCCAGCGGTTCTTTCGTGATGTCCCAATGCCGTAAAAATACGGTGTTTTCTCTTTATATTATAGTTGTATTTCATGGAAATATCTATATCCGGTAGACGTTAATCCTGCAAAAATCCCTTTTCTTATCCATATTGGTACATGGTGGCAGTTACTTTTTCATTCAACCAGAATTTGTGTTCCGTAAAATGAAATAGTAACTTCCGCCCTTACGTTCTTATATTAAAAAACGGATCGGACAAGGACTGAAAAGCTTATGCAGATTGAACATTCTGCAATGTTATAATAACTTTAAAGCATAGAAAAAAACAAAAAAATCAATATAATAAGGCATATAGACAAAATGTATTAAAAAAATTTTTCGTACATTCTTCTGAGTTGAACAGACGATAGAAAGACAGTATTCATGAGTATGCAGGTAAAGCAAAATGTAAATAAAAAAGTACAGGAGGAGAGAATAATGCAGAAAAAATATGCAGATTTTAAGCTTGGGGTACCGGATTATGTAACAGTGGAAACAGAAGAGGAGAGACTTGTGTGCCAGGGAGGGCAGACGACAGTACCTGCCGGTGCAACTACTGTGGAATTCCAGGACGCAGGTGAACATGAAGATATACTTGTCACATCCGAGGATGCAGTGAGATGCGTGAAGTTGAGATGGAACTATAAGATCCCGAAATCAGCCAGATTTCTGGGAGATGCCTGGGAACGTACCTATGGTGATGTGGAATGGCATGGAATGAGCGGTAATCGTTATCTGCCATGGTATTTTTTGGCGAAGCTTTCTGAGAAAGTTCTTTGCTTTGGTGTAAAGGTCCGCCCTTCCGCTATGTGCTGCTGGCAGGCAGATACGAAGGGAATCACATTATTTCTGGATGTTCGCTGCGGTAATACAGGAGTACAGTTGAAAGGAAGAAAGCTGCGTGCCGCACAGATCGTCTGCATGGAATCAGAAGGAGCAGATACTTTTGAGACTGCACAGGAATTCTGTAAAAAAATGTGTACAGATCCGATTTTCCCGGAGTTCCCGGTATATGGAAGCAACAACTGGTACTATGCTTACGGCGACAGCTCTGAAGAGGAGATCTTAAGTGATACCGATTACATCCTGAAACTGACTGAAGGGGTAAAAAATCCTCCATTCATGGTTATTGATGACTGCTGGCAGGAGCATCACCGCCTGGACGAATACAACGGAGGACCATGGACAAAAGGTAACGCCAAGTTCCCGGATATGAAAGGCCTTGCAGACAAGCTGAAAGAAAAAGGTGTCCGCCCGGGAATCTGGGTACGTCTGCTTCTTAATGAGGATGAGAACATCCCGGATGAGTGGAGGATTTCCTATAATGACTGTCTCGACCCGTCCCATCCGGACGCACTGGCATATATCCGAAGAGATATCGAACGGATCTGCGACTGGGGATACACTCTGATCAAACATGATTTTTCAACTTTTGATCTTTTTGGAAAATGGGGATTTGAGGCGAATTTAAGAGACAATTCCATGGAGAAATGGCACTTTTATGATCAGACCAAAACCAGCGCAGAAATCGTAAAAATGCTTTATCAGGAGATTTATGATGCTTCCCGGAGCAATAACGCAGTAATCATCGGCTGCAATACTATCGGACACCTTGGCGCAGGTCTGATGCATCTGAACCGGACCGGTGATGATACCAGCGGACGTATCTGGGAGCGTACCAGAAGAATGGGTGTAAATACACTGGCATTCCGTCTCCCACAGCACAATGCTTTTTATCATATTGATGCAGA
>OGZZ01003108.1_pt1 | contig 9818 bp, 6 predicted proteins | sample 1577021 | NCBI WGS metagenome assembly OGZZ01 (sample SAMEA3541526, study PRJEB24748) | human gut metagenome | biome: human gut; feature: human-associated habitat; material: faeces | place: China | collected 2012
AAAAAGCCGCTAAATGGGAACTTATGAGATCTGTTTCAATGAGTTTTAACAGATTGATTCGTTTTTTATGCCAAAAATGAAAAAATCAGATTTTGACACAAAGACGACTCTCTGAAATACAACTATAGCAAATTACCCGAATCGAATTGGTTCGGGTAAGGGATGCTTTGTCTAAATTTTTATTTTAAATGAAAGAGCCATGTTTCGCACGAATTATTATGATAAAATTGTATATTTGTAAGAGTTTGTTTAAATTTTCCTCAATAATAATTTTATAGTGGCTATTTTAACTATTTCCTCTGCCGAATCAAATGTCAGTTCATAGTTTCGGCATAGTCTTCTATTGTAATCCATCCATGAAAATGTTCTTTCTACAATCCATTTTTTGAATGAGTCTGAATCCTTGTTTCTTATATGCACTGATAACAACCTGAATGATATAGCCGAACTTCTTTTTTATGTTATCGACAAGTTCTCCCCTGTAGCCTCCATCAGCCAGAATTACTTTCACCCCGGAGCACATTTCTTTAAGAACCCTCATCAACAAATTGGACGCTTTACTGTCATGCATATTGACTATGGTAACCATAACGGCAATAAGAAAGCCATTTTTGTCCACTATGGTATGGCGTTTTATGTCTTTTACCTTTTTATTTCCATCAACACCGTTCAAGGAAGCGTTGTTACCCCATTTTACGCTTTGACTGTCCATGGTGCCAACACTTGGTTCCATGCTTTGACCGCGCTTCACTCGTACATGACCACGTAATTTTTCCAGTAACAAGTCAAAGTTCAATGGGGAAACCCATTTGCGATAATAGTAATAGACCAACTGCTATTTGGGAAAGTCAAGGGAAAGCATACGCCACTGACACCCTGTCTTGACTAAAATATAGCATTCCAAATAAACCGTAAATCATATTTTCACTTTCTTTCTTGCAGGTTCAACACTTTTGTTATATATTGCCACTTGATTTCCGTTAAATCAGTCTGATACATCTTTTTTAAAGTTTGGTCACTTCAAAGAAAGATACAATTGGGCTGATATGGAAACTTCTTTAGAAAAAAAATTCAGACATTTTTAAACAGGCTCTAAATTACTCATTAGGAATAAATGTGATTCCATATTATGGATTAAAATAATAATTTTGCAATAACAACCATTAAAACAAAGATGAAAGAGTACAAAGTATATTCAGATAAATTGAGATTGTATTTGTCTCAAATAGAAGATGACCTACTAAGAGAGCGTTTTAAAATATTTTTCAGTTTGCATGAGCATGTTCATTTTCAATATTCCAATAATAATAACGAGCCTGTACAAGAGTTGAGGGTCGCAGCTGAAGCATTGTGCAAACTCCTTATTTTTGTATATGTGCCTAATGCAAACTCCTTATTTAATAACAAAGATAAATTATCACATGCATATTTTAAAGTATGGGATAAGAGTCTTGATGACAATCTTAAAATTAAAGAAGGGCCTTTGAATGCGGCTCCGACCTATGGTCATAAGTATGATTCTACTGATTTAGGTCAATTAGCTTCTGTCCTTTTATGCAAAAAGGATGAGAAAGAAGATGGGAAAAATCAGATTTACAACAAAATTAAAGAATGCTATAATAATCTCTATGCTCCTCTAAACACGGACGCTTCTCATCCGGTACCTACTGCTAAACAAAGTTTTTTTTATGCTTCTACTTTATTTAGTTATTATTTTGGCTGGGTACGTAGCATAATTGATATTTGTCAAGATAAATTATCGCAATTAAAAAAATTATTACCGTTTGAGAATACTGTCATAGAAGAAAATGTAAAAAACGATATAGAACTTGAGCAATTAATATCGGAAGATGAAAGTTTAAAAGAACTATATGAGTTGGAAGGTGACTTCAATCATGAATATGGAAAAAAATACATTCTTGTCGTATCTTCAACCTTAAAACCAGAGCTTAAAGTATCATTGGCAAAAATCGGTTGGAATATGGTCATCGATTTTGATCCAAAGACACAAACAGAAAGTGGCTTGTATAACACGATAAAGGAAATGTGGAGAGAAAAACGCCAAATGCTTTATTCCGAGGTTGAAACAAATGGTGATAAGATTACTTATTGGATTGAAGCAAATGGAAATACAACAAATACAGAACCTTGTTCGGAAGACCAAGTAAAAAAATGGAGGCGTGCCTATTTACCTAAAATTAAGGAAAAAATATGCGAGTTAAATTCTCAAAAGCCAGAAGGAGAAATCGTGATTATTGATTTGTATAGCCAGTCTAAATTCCCCCAAATATTGTATAAGTTTAGCGATCTTCCTGAGAATACTACAATTTTCAGATTTTTATCTTCAAAAGAGGAAATAATAGATGATAAAACTAAAAATGAGGAGATTGATGCAGAAGTAAAAGAATATGTTGTAGTTCAAAATCAACTAGCTCGTTACTTTAGTTCTCTAGGCTGTAATATATTAGGGAAAACGTCTGAATTTACATCTAGATGTTCTGAGGTTTCTACAGAGACTGTGAATAAACTTGCAGCTTATGGCATTGAATGCGTACCGGAGACTCCTTTATCTCAAGAAAAAAAGAATTTAGATGCTGGATTCTGTTCTGGTGGGAGGATAACTTGGAATGAGCTATATGCAGATATTGATGTGAAAAGAAATGGCTATGATAATTTTTATAAGAAGATAGCTGAATATGTAAAGAGAGGAGACAAGTTTGTTGGATATATCAGCCATCGTCCTTGCAGTGGTGGTACAACCGTAGCCAGACGGTTAGCATATGATTTGATTAATAAAGATGCATACATTTCTGGTAAATGTTATGTCGTTTTTTTGAGTGAGTTAAGAAATACAAGCAGTGTAATATTTAAACAATTAAGCGACCTTATTGAGAATAAATTGTCAACAAGAATGTTGATCATTTTCATTGATCGCACCATTTCTGATGAAAAGGTAGAGGAACTAAAAAAATCATATATAAAACCTACTTATAATGTATCCATAGTTCGTGTCACTTATGATTCAATCTTAAAAGGGATGCATTGTTTAACCATTAAGGAATCTCTCATGCCAGATGAGAAACCTAATTTTAATCGTCTTTATGAGAAACGTTGCACTGGTATTTCTAGAATGAACTTGAACAATGTGATTGATTTTCCACTTTCATTAAAAGATTTCAATAATACTCAAAGCATAGATGACTATGTTCAAGAGTGGATGAAAAAGATAGATCAGAAAGATCAAGGTGTAATTGAAAGTTTTTCAATATTGATTTCTGTAGCATCTTTATATGTGTACGACTATGACAGATATGTTTCTACTGGTTTTACCGATTCTGTATTTGAAAACTTAGAAAAAAAGAATATATGGAATTTGTTAAATTCGATGTCCAAATCCTCCAAAGAAGCATTCAGAAAACTATTTGATGTGGAACATAATGATGAGGGGAAGCGAACAGGACGTATCAGACCTAGATTTTCTCTGTTTGCTCGATCCATTATTCACAATAGTAATATTGGAATCTATGATATAGCAGCTGATTATCTTAAACATATATCTAAGTGGGATGCTATCGATAAAATGAAGTACGTTTATGACATATTTCTTAAAAGGCCTGACTTCGAGCCGGATGAGTCTCAAAAGGAAACCTGTCTAAATGAAAAGGTTTCAAGTTTTTTTAAGGATAATAGTTGTGATTCTGAAACCATCCTTGAAGTCTACAAATTGCTTGTGTCCTATTTCGGAAATGATGAAAATTGCCTTCTAAGTTATGCGCAATTCTTATACAATAAAGCTTATTTTGAAGATAAAGAATCGCATGAAGGAAAGTCCTTCACAGAATCCGAAAATAAACTTTTAGAACTACTTGAAGAAAAAAAAGGCAACTTGTTCGATGCGTTAGTTTATCAATCTTTAGGAGTTCTTTATTATCGAAAGATTGGCGTGTTAAGATATATATTATTGAGTGCAAGTTCTGATTCTTTTACACTGGATCATTATAAATGCGTTTTACGATATTGCAATATTTGTTGTGAAAATTGTGATATGTCAACAGAACTAGATCCAACAGGTGCTTATGGTCTTGTCACTAAAGCACAAATGCTTAAAGCTGTTTTAAATATTACGCAGAAGTATAAGCAATACAAAGACTGGACTTTCTGTGAAACAGACAAAATCTATCAGGATATATATTTGGACTATTTAGATGCATGTTCAAAAATAGCGAAACATTTTCCTGAAGAAGCAAAAGATACACGCACTAATTCAGACTATAATCTTATCAAAATTTTTAACATACTAGATGACTTCAGAAAGAAACTTAATGGCGGTGAAGGAAAAGATTATTTTGATAAGTATGATAAGAAATTAGAATCGACAAAAGACGAAAAGCTTAAAATAATTTACGGATGTCGCCTCTACGATACTGTTATATCATTAGAACGGAAGAAAATAAGAGCGAGCATCAATAAATTAAATGATAGATACATATCAAGAATAGAGGAGGTAACGAGATATAATGCAAGGAAGGGCATCTCTGGTGCTTATGAAAAACTATTGAACCTCATAATATTCAATAGTCGTACTGATCGTATTATACAATATGCAATCGAGTTAGTTAAGGAGTGGGAAAGATCTGCAAAGAGTAACGAAGAACACCTATGGATCAATTATTATTTCATGGTCTTTTATGCTGTTCAGATATTAAATGAAGGACATGCTAATGAAGGTCTTATGAAACGTTATGATGAAGTTTGCCGAAAAACGAGGAAATATTGTGAGGCGGCCGATCAAAAAGAGTATGATACTTATGCCTATTTATATTATAGAACGTCGAAACCACAAGGTTTAGATTGTATAACAGAAGATAAAGACAAGGCAAGTTTTGTCCAAGGAACAATAATAAATGTATCCCAATCAAATCGAAGGCGTGGAAAAGCAAAACTAGATTGTGGGTTGGAAGCGAGTTTTGCAGCAAAAGATAAAAAATTTGATGACGCTGATATTAATATAACCAGAATAGAGGGAATTATCGGATTCCGATTCAACGGCCTAGGTTTTTATAAACAAGACATAGTAATGGAGTCTATAGACGAAAAGACAGAAGAAGATTCCATCTCAACGGAAGATTTCATAGAAAAGAACAAAAACGGGATTGACTTGTCTGACGATAGTGCTACAACAAGGATGGGTATAAAACAAATTGGGTACTTAGATTTGTCGAAAATTAAAGATGGAACTAAAAAAAGATTAGTCTTTGCAAACTTAGGGACAACCGAAAATCAGAAAGAGGAGCAAGAGTGTGAGGGGGTGATAATATTGGATAAAAATCGTAAGAAAATCAGGTGTAAATTATTTTCTTATGATCTTCCAATTGAGAGATGCGAGCTAAATGAGTTTTATGAAGATGAAGAGGTAATATTCGTTGTAAACAGTCGGCCACAAGATAAAAATCCATCAAAGCCATATTATTTTGCAACAAATCTGAGACCCAAAGAGGATTAGTTAATTCTCCCTTAAAAAAGGTACATTCAGCAAGATATCCTCAATTGAGGATCTTGCTGATTTCTTGAATGAAAACAACTCAAACAAATTTCAAAAGCAACTCATTTAAAATCAAAAAACATCAAATTATCACTAAAGGCGAATTTGAATGCTCCATTAGTAACAAATCCAAAGTTTTGGTAAAAACCATAAAAATCAGATTTAATGGCTATACTGTTATGAACAATATTTTTTCTTTATAGAATACACGGCTTCATTTAACTTTGGCATTGTTTGGCAACAACTTGAATAAATTACAATTTACCCAAGTCCAGCCTTTGGAATATATAAAAATGCCTTGTTGGATGAAGTTAAGACTTGCCTTTAACCGCCTACCGTTCACGGACATTGAAAATTCAAAGCATTTTTGAATGAAAGAGCTGTGGTATATAGAATAATAAAAAAGGTGCATTTATTTGCAGGAATTGAACTTTTTCACTATCTTTGCAACGTCAAAGAGATAATGGATGTTGAATTGATAAAGAAAAGCAATGAATTTGGCGTAAGGCTAATTCAATGGCTTTCATAAAAGATAAAGCGAGAATGTGCAGTCATTCAAGGAATTGGAATAAACCGAAACAAAAGGTTCGATTCCTGGTGGCACCACTTTTTAAAGACTTCAAATTTGATAAATCCCTGAAAATTAAACATTTCAGGGATTTTCTTTTTTTCCTCAAGCTTCCACATTTTCAGCAAAACAGGAATCAAATATTAAGAAAAAAATAAAGAGCAAGTTCCTCTTGCAAAGGAAAGCTTGCTCTCTTGTAGGTCACCCCCAAATGGTGTTTATCGAATATTCCTAATTGCAAGTCGGGAAAGATAAAGTTTTACTGCTTTTCCAAGCAAATATTAACCGCATTCATCCCTTTCACCCCACGTTCCAAATCGAATGTCACAATATCATTTTCGGCAATACCTGGTGCAGCATTGTTCACGTGAAAAAAGTACTTATCAACTCCTGAAAGGTCCTTTATAAAGCCAAAGCCTCTCGATTCATTAAAGAATTCAACTCGACCTTTCAAAATTACCGGCTCTGTTTCCTCTTTCTTTGGAGTTGCTATGATTATTTCATCCGGATTAATCTCCTCCTTTTTAATATCATCAGTGGGCGGAATTGAAGTTATCATTCCATTCTCGTCTACATAAGCAATCATATCATCGAAACTACTGGTACCTGATAATTTTCTGCTTTCTTTCTTCTTGAGTTTTTCTTCCCGTTTAGCGAGTCTTTTCTTTTCATTTTCACGTTTACCAACTGTCATGGATTTTGCCATAGAATCTATATTTAATTTAATATTTATATTTTAAAGGATTATAATTCGCTGATTTCAAATAGCAAAATCAGCTTTATTCAGTTTCTTTCCTGTCAATTTTTGAATGTCATTAACCAATTTCCGTTCTTCCTGCGAGCAAAACGTAAGTGCTGTACCTTCATTTCCAGCTCTTCCCGTACGACCAATACGATGTACATAAAGATCTACTTCTTGAGGTAATTCATAATTGATAACATGGCTAATATTTTCTACATCAATCCCTCTAGCGGCAACATCTGTGGCAATTAAATAATGAATTGTTCCCTCTTTGAATTTCTTTAAAGTTCGCATACGATGATCTTGATTTAAATCACCATGCATTGCTTCTACATTATAGTTAGCCTTTTGCATTTGTTCCGTTACTTCATCAACGCTTCTTTTAGTACGGCAGAAAATAATTCCTGATTGTACCGTTTCACTATCAATAATACGGCATAATGTTTCAAAACGGTCTTTTTGTTTAACTTCAAAGTAATATTGTTTAACTGTGTTAGCTGTCACTGTTTTTTGTTTAACTTGAATATGCTTATAATCTGGTTTCATATAATTTTTCGCAATTTTTTTAATACCTTCTGGCATTGTTGCAGAAAACAACATCGTTGTATGTTCTGGATTTGTCTTAGAAATAATCGTTTCAATATCTTCTACAAATCCCATATTCAACATTTCATCAGCTTCATCTAAAACCACGTAAGAAACTTCATCTAGTTGAAGGACTTTACGTCTCATTAAATCCATCATTCTTCCCGGTGTTCCTACGACAATATCAACACCTTTTTTAATCGATTTAATTTGTTTTTCAATACCACTACCACCATAAACACAAGCAAAACGTAAAGAACTGTATTTTCCAAGTTTTTTTAATTCTTCATGAATTTGCATGGTAAGTTCTCTTGTTGGTGATAAAATATACGCTTGTGGTTTCTTTTTTCTTTCTTTTAAATTTGTAAGTAAAATACTTGAAAACGCCAAAGTTTTTCCTGTTCCTGTTTGTGCTTGTCCAATGACATCATAGCCTTCCAAAATAACAGGGATAATATTTTCTTGAATAGGTGTTGGTTTTTCAAAACCTAATTCATTGATTGATTTTAATAATTCTTCACTTAATCCTAATTTTTCAAATTTGTTCATTCATTTTCTCCTCAAGTTTTTCGAGTATAACATAATTCATTTTAAATTGCAAAAAAAAGAATGCATTAACATACATTCTTTAAATCACCCTTTAAAAAACCTTGAATATTATCAACGACAAAATCAAACAAACGATTTCTTGCTTCTACTGTTGCCCATGCAATATGAGGTGTCATTAAAAGTTTTGAAGCATCATTAATTTGTAGTAAAGGACTCTCTTTTGCAAGTGGTTCTCTTTCAAAAACATCGAGTCCTGCCCCGGCAATTTCATTATTTTGTAAAGCTTCAACCAGTGCTTCTTCATCAACAATACCACCACGTCCTACATTAATTAAAATCGCTTCTTTTTTCATTAACTTAAATGATTCTTCACCAATTAATCCTTTAGTTTGTTCATTTAAAGGACAATGAATAGAAACAATATCACTTGTTTTTAATAATGTTTCTAAATCAACTGAGAGATAATCTTGCTTCGTATTTTTTCCACTTGTTGAATAATACTGAACTTGGCAACCAAAAGCTTCAGCAATTTTTGCAACCGTACGTCCAATATTTCCCATACCAATAATACCCCATGTTTTTTCATGTAATTCATAAAAACGAGGTCCAATATAACTAAACATACCACTTTCACTATATTGACCACTTTGAACATAATGATGATAATAACTATTCTTATGTAATAAATCTAAAGCTAATGCAAAGGTATGTTGCGCAACACTTAAAGAAGAATACCCTGCCACATTGCATACCGTAATACCACGACGATGACAATAACCTAAATCAACATTATTGACACCTGTTGCTGTAATACAAATAAGTTTTACTTTCGAAGCATATTGTAAGACTTCTTCGGTAAGTAAACATTTATTCGTAATAATGATATCTGCTTCTTTAATACGTTCAATGACTTCTTCTAGATTACTTTGTTTATAAATCGTTACTTGTCCAAATTGATTCAACTTAGAAAGATCAACATCATCTCCTAAACAAACACTATCTAAAAAGACAACGCTAGAACTCTTTTTTTTTAAAATATTTAAAATATCTTCATAAGATTTTCCTGAAAAGAATTTTCCTAAATTGATTGCTTCATTAATATCTAAAATAGAGCTTTCATGATAAATCCCTTTCATTTCATTATCTTCAAATTCAAAACTTAAATATTTATTTAAAAGACAAATTCCTAATGCTCTTGATGTCATTTCTTTATCTTTTTCAATTGTATCTAATATATTTTGAATAAAAGAAGCATCCTCTTGAACACATTTAGTAAGGGCTTCTTCTACTTCAACCCCTTCAAATAAATGATTTCTAAAACCATCATGATAAAGAAATGGTAAAACCACATCATAAACACTCATTGGAACATGCCCATACCCTTTTGTAAAGTTATATAGGATTGCAAGTCCTAAATTTTCATCTTTCATCTTATCTACTAACTTCATTTTGGTCCTCCATAAATAATTTTATTTTTACACGATGTCTTTCTTGTTTTGTAAGATCATCATAGAATACAAAACAATACTTAAACACTTGATCTTTACGATTATATTTCAATAAATTATAACTTAAATAACTGCTTTTTCTTTCTCTGGTAACACCTGATTTTTATCTTTGTCTAAGTACCATGACATTCCATTGTCATCATTCTTTAAAAGATAAAATGCTGTATTTGATGTAGCCGAATTAATTGCATCAATAATGGCACAGTTTTCAAATTTCTTATCTGCCGGGTTTCCTACACCAGTTCCACCGTTTACAATCTGAAAGCCACTGATGCTGTTCGTCCGGATATCAATATAATAATAACCAGATTCATCCCGTAACAT
>OGZZ01003111.1_pt1 | contig 9813 bp, 7 predicted proteins | sample 1577021 | NCBI WGS metagenome assembly OGZZ01 (sample SAMEA3541526, study PRJEB24748) | human gut metagenome | biome: human gut; feature: human-associated habitat; material: faeces | place: China | collected 2012
GGGAACCACAATCAGCGATATGAATTCACTGAAAGAACAGCTTCAGTATTATCGTGTGGGAGATAAACTCAAGGTAACAGTACAGGTTCCTGGAAATAATGGCGAATATACTGAAAAAACTGTCGAAGAAACACTTGGAAGTAAATCATAAAAATGATATAATTGTCCCCATAGGAGGGACAGGACTATGTATACATTTGATGAAATTGAAAAGACAGACAGCGAAATAGCAGATGCGATCAAGGCAGAGATGGAAAGACAGAACTCACACATCGAGCTGATCGCATCTGAAAACTGGGTAAGTAAGGCTGTTATGGCAGCTATGGGAAGTCCACTGACCAATAAATATGCGGAAGGATATCCCGGCAAGAGATATTACGGTGGTTGTGAGTGCGTGGATGTCATCGAGAATCTGGCGATCGAACGTGCCAAGAAGCTGTTTGGATGTGATTATGCCAATGTACAGCCCCATTCCGGAGCACAGGCAAATATGGCAGTGCAGTTCGCTGTGCTGAAGCCCGGCGATACCATTATGGGTATGAATCTGGATCACGGCGGACATCTGACCCATGGTTCACCCGTTAATATGTCCGGCAAATATTTCCATGTAGTACCTTACGGTGTGGATGACAACGGTTTCCTGGATTATGACAGAATGAGAGAGCTGGCCCTGGAATGCAGACCCAAGATGATCATTGCAGGTGCTTCTGCATATGCACGCACCATTGATTTCAAAAAGTTCCGTGAAGTAGCGGATGAAGTCGGTGCGGTACTGATGGTAGATATGGCACATATCGCAGGTCTTGTAGCAGGTGGACAGCATATGAGTCCAATCCCATACGCACATGTTACAACAACTACAACACATAAAACATTAAGAGGACCTAGAGGTGGTCTTATTCTTTCAAGTGAAGAATTTGCCTTAGAACACAAATTAAACAAAGCAGTATTCCCTGGAATTCAGGGTGGTCCATTAATGCATGTTATAGCAGGAAAGGCTGTATGTTTTAAAGAAGCATTATCAGATGATTTTAAGGCATACGCAAAGAACATTGTGGATAACGCACAGGCTTTAGCAAAAGGACTTACAAACAGAGGATTTGATCTTGTATCAGGTGGTACAGATAATCATCTTATGTTAGTAGATTTAAGAAGTAAAAATATAACAGGTAAAGAATTTGAAATTGCACTTGATGCAGCAAATATTACATGTAACAAAAATGCAATTCCAAATGATCCACAGAAACCTGGTATTACAAGCGGTGTAAGAATTGGTACACCTGCCGTAACAACAAGAGGCTTAAACACAGAAGACATGGATGTTATTGCTGAATGCATGGCAATGATAGCAGAAGATCCACAGGGCAATTGTGAAGCTGTAAAAGCAAAAGTAAAGGGATTAACAGACAAATATCCTTTATATGAATAAAAAGTCTGCTCAAAACCTAAGAAGGTAAAAATCAAATAAATTGTGAAAAGGAAACTGTGAAGAAATTCTTTGCAGTTTCTTTTTTGTATAGATATTAATTAGTTGGAAATAATTAACTATATGAAGAAAAATATGTTTTATAATTTTTTAAAATGTGGAATTATTGGTTGGTGCATGGAAGTTGTTTTCACATCGATTCATAGCTTCAGAAAAAAAGATTACCGACTAATGGGGCATACATCTATATGGATGTTTCCAATTTATGGCATGGCATCAATAATTAAGCCCATCAGTTTTGAATTGAAAAAACATCATGTAAAAAGAACCGAACGTGGGCTACTGTATACACTCGGGATATTTAGTGCAGAATTTATAAGTGGCTGTATGTTAAAAAAAGCGTTTAAGTGTCCTTGGGATTATAGCAAGTGTAAATATAATATTAAAGGAGTAATTAGACTTGATTATGCACCAATATGGTTTATAGTTGGTCTATTTTATGAAAATGTATTAAATAAAGAGTCAAAAAATAAGAGATAGTAAAACTAAGTTAACTATCTCTTGAATATTTTAAATTGAAGTATTTGTAAAATTTACTTATAAAAATCAACAATCTTGTCAATTCTAGCTGCCATATTAGTAAATAGCATATCCACTAAAGTAACAGCAACCATGGATTCTACAACGACTACAGCTCTAGGTACAATAATAGGATCATGACGACCTTTTATGTTGATGCTGATGTTTTCACCGGCTTTGTTAATTGTATCCTGACTTCTTGCAATAGAAGGAGTAGGTTTAACTGCTGCGCGTAAAACAATTTGTGAACCATCGCTCATACCACCAAGAATACCACCTGCATGGTTTGAAGTCTTTTCTATAGTGTCATTTTCAATTTTAAAACCATCATTATCTGTTGAACCTGTTAGTTCTGCAACTTTAAAACCGTCACCGAACTCAATACCTTTAATGGCACCAATTGACATAACAGCTTTTGCAAGATTTGCATCTAATTTGTCAAATACAGTTTCTCCAACACCTGCAGGCATGCCATCAACTAAACATTCAATTATGCCACCAACAGAATCCATTTCTTTCATTTTTTCTTTTAATAATTCGGCAGCTTTTGTTGCGGCATCATTATCAGGCATGTACATTGGATTATTTGGAATTTCATCTTTTTTGAATTTACTATAGTCAATTTCCACATTACCAATAGATTTTGAATATGTTGTAATTTCAATGCCAAGAGATTCAAGAATCTTTGATGCAATAGCTCCGGCAGCTACTCGACCGATAGTTTCTCTTCCTGAAGAACGGCCACCACCTCTGTAATCTCTAAAACCATATTTTTCGTCAAAAGTAAAATCCGCATGCCCCGGTCTGTAGTATGAAGCAATGTCAGTATAGTCCGCTGAATGATGATCTTTGTTTTTTACAATCATGGAAATAGGAGTACCGGTAGTTTTTCCGTTAAATACTCCTGATAAAATTTCAACCTTGTCATCTTCATTACGCTGTGTAGTGAATTTTGACTGACCTGGTTTTCTTCTATTTAAAAACTTCTGAATATCCTCTTCACATAAATTAATACCTGCAGGGCATCCATCTACAACAACCCCCAAAGCTTTGCCATGAGATTCGCCCCAGGTACTGATTTTAAATATATTTCCGTATGTTGAACCAGCCATAATAGTCTCCCTTTTGTTAAATTCTTGTCCAATTATAACAAGGAAATAAAATAATATCAAATTAATATAAGTAAAATAATAAAATATATTCTTGCTTTAAATTGTCATAAATAATATAATTAATTAAGTTTGTAAAAAAATGAGGTTAATTATGTTTAAAGTATTAGCAAAAGATGGCAATGCCAAAAGAGGAGAATTTACAACAGTTCATGGCACTATTCAGACACCGGTGTTTATGAATGTTGGAACAGCGGCAGCTATTAAAGGAGCGGTAGCCGCAGAAGATTTATATCAGATAAAAACACAGGTTGAATTATCAAACACATATCATTTACATGTAAGACCGGGAGATTTGGTTGTAAAGAAAATGGGTGGAATTCATAAATTTATGAATTGGAACAAACCTATTCTTACAGATTCAGGTGGATTTCAGGTATTTTCACTTGCAGGTCTTAGAAGTATTAAAGAAGAAGGCGTACATTTTAGATCTCATATAGATGGCCGTAAGATTTTTATGGGACCTGAAGAAAGTATGCAGATTCAGTCGAACTTAGCATCAACAATAGCAATGGCCTTTGATGAATGTCCATCAAGTGTGGCATCAAGAGAATATATGCAGAATTCTGTTGACAGAACAACAAGATGGCTTAAAAGATGTAAAGTAGAAATGGACAGACTTAACACTTTAGAAGATACAATTAACAAAAATCAAATGTTATTTGGTATTAATCAGGGTGGAATCTACGATGATATTCGTATTGAACATGCTAAACAGATTTCAGAATTAGACTTGGACGGTTATGCAATTGGTGGACTTGCAGTAGGTGAAACGCATGAAGAAATGTATAGAATTATCGAAAGTGTTGAACCACATCTTCCAAAGGACAAGCCAATTTATTTAATGGGTGTTGGTACACCTTCAAATATTTTGGAAGCAGTGGAAAGAGGTGTAGATTTCTTTGACTGTGTATATCCTGCAAGAAACGGTCGTCATGGTCATGTTTACACAAATAAGGGTAAGTTAAATTTATTTAATGCAAAATATGAAACAGATCCATCACCTATTGAAGAAGGCTGTCAGTGTCCTGCATGTAAATATCACAGCAGAGCGTACATAAGACATTTGTTAAAGGCAAAAGAAATGCTTGGTATGCGTTTATGTGTATTGCATAATTTGTATTTTTATAATACAATGATGGAGGAAATCAGATATGCCATAGAGGCGGGAAATTTTGCAGAATATAAAGCAAAAAAACTGGAAGGTTTCAAAGAAAATGACAAAAAATAGATACATCTTTGTATCAAAAACATATTATGAGGAGGATTTATAATGAATTTATTAGCAGCAGCTAGTGCAGGCGGAAGCTGGGTTATCATAGTAGTATATGTAGTAATCATTATTGGATTTATGTATTTCTTAGCTATTAAGCCACAGAAGAAGCAGGAAAAGAAACAGAAGGCATTAATGGAAAGCGTAGAAATTGGAGATAGCATTCTTACAACAAGTGGTTTCTATGGAATGGTTATTGATGTAACTGAAGATACTGTTATTGTAGAATTTGGTGGAAACAAGAACTGTCGTATACCAATGCAGAAGACAGCAATTGTTGATATTGAAAAAGCAAACGCTTAATAAACATTTTGTATAGATGTTGAGTATTTTAAAGACCTTTGGTGGTAGTGATGCCACTGAAGGTCTTTTCTATTTAAGAAAATAAGCTAAATTAATATAAATAATTGGAATAAATTGTAAAAATTGTGTATATAATGGATAAGGTGAGGGCATTACGGAAGATGCTTTCGCAAAAAGTTGGAAACAGGGGGAAGTATGAAAAAGAAAACTATTTCATTAGGACTTGTTGTGGTTATGATTATAACTACAGTATTGTCAGGGGTTGTATCGAAAGATAAAAATGTTTCTGCTGCGCAGGCTCCAAAAACACTTAAGATGCCTATAATAATTTATGATCATTTGTCAGATAATCTGTTATTTGAATATGATTTAAACAATCAGTTTTCAAATAACTTGAGTTTGGAAAATATGACAGAATTGTTAGGACAAGATGCAGGCAAGGGGCTGGTGGAAGATACTCTGGGTGAAAACGGAAGACCGGTTTATAAACAAAAGGTAGTCGAAAAAGTTGCAAGTCTTGTAAAAAGTTATATGGAGAATACTTATTATTCAAACGGAACGGATTTATACAAAAAAATATATACTCAAATAACTAAGAAACAAAACAAGAAAACAGTGGCAACCTTAGGGGACTACAACAGCACAAAGGCAAAGTTTGACAAAGGTGCAGGAGTGGATGATATCAAATCATGTATGGATTATGCATACTACAGACTTAACAATTTCTGGTGCGAAACAAATAATCAGGTATCAAAGAAAACCAATGCATATTCAACATTACAGCTTGACCTGATTAATAATCTTTACAGATTTAGCAATGGTTACGAAATAAACTATGATCCTGAAAACAAATTAATATCTCAAAATTCTAATAATCTTTTAAGTCAGGAAGTTGGATTTTATCCATTAGACAAAAATGTTCTCAAAAATCACAGTGATTTAACTGCTCCATTTGGAACAGAAATGTACAATAAGTATGATAAGAAAAATCACAATTATCATTTCTCAATGAAAGCAAAATGTCAGTTTTTATATAAAAAATCAGATAATCTTAAATTTAAATTTAGTGGAGATGATGATGTGTACTTATTTATTGACAATAAGTTAGCCTTAGACATTGGTGGTGCACATTTAAAAAGGTCAGAAGTTCTAAATGTAAACGAGGTTGCTAAAAAACTAGGTTTAAAAGATGGAGAAGTTTATTCTTTTGATTTCTTTTATATGGAAAGACATACAACAGACAGCAACATAATGATTGAAACTAATATGATTTTAGAACAGGCAGATGCAAAAACTGAAGTTGTATACAAAAATAACGGAAAAACATTAACGCAGTATGATAGTCTTAATGTTGGAGAAAATATAGACGTTGAATATATTCTTACAGCAGGTAACGATAAAATGGGGAATATGAAGTTTGTTGATGATACATTGGGAGTGACAATCGGAAAAGATACATTATCTCTTAATGGAAAGGATTTAAATGTTTCTGATAAAATCAAGGTGGAAGTAAAAGACAAAAACAGAAATGTTAAGGACAGCTTTTTTATTGATAAACAGGATTTAACTGATAATAAAAAAGTAAAAGAATTTCTAGATAAATTTAACGGTGTAAAGTTAAATAAGGAGGATACAATTACCGTTTCGGGTATTTCAAAAAAAATAAATTATGATTCAGTTGCTCAGTCTAATTTAAATGTTGAAATTACTGCTGATTTGAAAAAATACACAGATAATGGAACCATTGAAGAAACACCAACTGACATACCGGTTACACCATCTACAAATATTGTGATTCCAAGAAATGAAATAGCTGCAGATTTTGATTTAAAATTTGTAGACAGTAATGGAAAAGCATTTGAAGGAAACTTAAAACGTGGCACAAAAGTTTTTGAAGAATATAATGTAACTGCAAAATCAGACAACATGAAAGACATGACTATTGTAGATAAAAACGGATTTAAAATCACAAAGGAAGGTTTAATTATACCTGAAGGATATTTTGTTGAGGACAGTTTAACATTTTCTTTGGTAGACAAAAACAATAAAGAAATAGATAAAGTTTCAATTTCAAAAGCTGATTTGAAAAATGGAAATGCATCAGCTGTTTTTGAAAAACTTTATGGAAATAATCAGTGGATTATGAATAATGGGGATTCAATTGTAATTTCAGGTATGTATAAGGAAATGGATAATAGTGGAGTTGAGGCAGATGCAACGGCAACTTTAAGTGGTCCGATTCCAAACTACGATAAAAACAATAACAAACTTAGTGTGGAATGGAAAAAGGTAACTTTAAAAGACAGAGACCAGCTCTCTCCGTTAAAATTGCTTAATGTTAAATTCATTGCTGACAAACATGGTATCGTTAGGGGAGATGTGAATCAGGAAGTTGAATATGAAAGTAGTGTATCATCAGTTCCTACGCCAATTCCTGATAAAGGCTATGAATTCTTAGGCTGGGAGAAAACAGTTTCACAAGGCGTGTCTATATCTGAAAATCCTTCCAGTGAAATTATTTTGGAGGATACACTTTTTACAGCAAAATTTGGTCCTTTATCATACAACTATATTGTAAAATATGTTGATGAAGAAGGAAATCCGTTGTTGCCTGAAAAGCATGCTGATAAAAAGAAATACGGTGAGTCTGTAGTAGAAATGGCAGAAGAAATAGAAGGTTATGCTGTAGACAGTAATAAGAAAGAAATTACTATTGATGTTGAAAACAATGAAATAGTATTTGTTTATAAGAAAAAAATCTATAATGTAAAATTTACAACAGATGGCAATGGAGTTATTGATGGCAAAAAAGACTATAAAGTTAAATACGATGAAACAGTAGAGAAAACTCCAAATGAAATCGCAAATGAAGGTTATACTTTTAACGGCTGGACTAAAAAAACAAAAAATGAAGAAATAGCAGTTGAGGATCCTTCAAAGGAACACATTAAGGAGGACACAGTTTTTATAGCACATTATGTAATTAATGAATATGACTATACAGTCAGATATGTAGATGAAAATGGAAACTCATTAATTAATGATGTTACAAAAAAGGCAAAATACAATACAGATGTTACAGAAGAACCTGTAGAAATTGAAGGTTACGAAAAATCTGACAAAGCAAAAACAATTAAAATTAAGACTAAAGATAATTTGATTATATTTGTATACAAACAAAAAGAAATAGAAACACCACCTGAGACAACAACAGAGGAACCAACAACGGAACAGCCAACAACAGAAGAAACTACAACGGAAGAGGCTACAACAGAAGAGCCAACAACGGAACAGCCAACAACGGAAGAACAGACGACAGAAAATGCAGATGAAGAAACTACAAGTGAAAATAAGATTACTAAATATGTGGATTATCAGATAAAGAAAAATAATTACACTTCAGATGGAAATGGATATAAGGCACATTCAAGTTATGTATCTACAAGTACAATATCTCCAAAAACAGGGTATGAATCAACATGGAAAGGAATTGTTGCAGGAATAGTTATGTCTGCTGTTGCAGGGGCTGCAGGAGTATTTGGAGTGATTAAGAAAAAGAAATATAATTAAATATAATGTTTAAAATAACTGTCACAGTAATCGTAAAAATTATTGTGACAGTTTTCTTATGTTAAATATAATCAAGAAATACATTATATATGTATGGTTGAAATATGACGGATTTTAAGGTATAATTTTACGAGTTAATATGGCACGGTATATCTTTAATAGCATATTAATTTAAACTAGATAGAAAGAAGGAATTACAATGAATTTTAACGTTGCAGTTATTCCCGGTGACGGAATTGGCCCTGAAATCGTAGCAGAGGCAAGAAAAGTGCTTGACGTCGTCGGTAATAAATTTGGACACAGCTTTAACTACACAGAAGTGGACATGGGCGGTATTTCCATTGATAAACATGGCGTTCCACTTACTGATGAGGCACTTGAAACAGCAAAGTCAAATGATGCTGTGTTATTAGGAGCCGTAGGAGGTGTAGTTGGTAAAGACAGTTGGTATGAATTACCACCTAATCTTAGACCGGAAGCTGGACTTCTTGCAATTAGAAAAGGATTAAATCTTTTTGCAAATCTCAGACCTGCATATCTTTATAAGGAGTTAAAGGATGCATGTCCACTTAAAGAATCAGTGGCAGATGCTGGATTTGACATGATTATTGTAAGAGAGTTAACAGGTGGTCTTTACTTTGGAGAAAGAAAGACAGAGGAAGTTAACGGAGTCCTTACAGCAACAGATACATTAACATATAACGAAAATGAAATCAGAAGAATTGCAATTAAGGCATTTGAAATAGCAATGAAGAGACGTAAGAGCGTAATCAGCGTTGACAAGTCAAATGTTTTAGACAGTTCAAGATTATGGGACAAGGTTGTAAATGAAGTAGCAAAGGATTATCCTGAAGTTACTCTTACACATATGCTTGTTGATAACTGCGCAATGCAGCTTGTAAAAGATCCTGCACAGTTTGACGTTGTAGTAACTGAAAATATGTTTGGTGATATTTTATCAGATGAAGCAAGTATGGTAACAGGTTCAATTGGTATGCTTTCATCAGCATCTCTTAGAGAAGATAAGTTTGGTATGTATGAACCAAGTCATGGTGCAGCTCCTGATATTGCAGGACAGAATAAGGCAAATCCAATTGCTACAATTTTATCAGCAGCCATGATGCTTAGATATTCATTTGATTTAGATAAAGAGGCTGATGCTGTAGAAGCAGCAGTTCAGAAGGTTCTAGAGGATAACATTCGTACAATTGATATTATGTCAGAAGGAATGACATTAGTTGGTTGTAAGGAAATGGGTGATGAAATAGCAAAACGTATATAATACATATTTATATTGACGGAGGTTATTATTATGAAGAGTGACGCAGTAAAAACAGGTATACAGCAGGCACCTCATAGATCATTATTTAATGCTCTTGGGATGACTGAAGAAGAACTTGCAAAACCATTAGTTGGTATTGTTTGTTCATATAATGAAATTGTTCCGGGACACATGAACCTGGATAAGATTGTAAATGCCGTGAAGCTGGGCG